>Ga0210040_10001074_pt1 | contig 42697 bp, 30 predicted proteins | sample CryGeyCG12114_NA_FD_185462 | JGI IMG/M metagenome (GOLD analysis project Ga0210040, IMG submission 185462) | Groundwater microbial communities from aquifer - Crystal Geyser CG19_WC_8/21/14_NA (SPAdes) (version 2) | ecosystem: Environmental > Aquatic > Deep subsurface > Groundwater | place: USA...
GAGAAAGACTAGCTGATGAGACTACCGAAAAACGATAAAAACCCCTAATTATTATTACTGGTTTTTTGTAATATTAATATAAATAATTCCTTATAACTCGGCTTCGTCGGTATACCCTCTTGCTGAGGTTTATTTCTATTAACTTTACTTTCTCCAATTTAAACTACTACTTTATCGTATTGATCCACAAATTAAAAACTGAGGAAGAATTTCATAATTTTTTTGAATAAGAACCTTAACAAGACAGCTAGACTTGAAAACTGCCGTGAACTTAAACGCAATACTTAAATTTGCAACATTTTTTGCCATATTAACTTGGCTACTGTATTGAATAATATGCGTGGCGTGCATGTACAACAGAAACAATTATCATATTTCCAATGTGTCAAAGACAATACCTGCTGGAAACACATCAGTTGCGAAGTATGTTCCTGAAGAAGCCTAAGCCCAACCAAAACCCAACCCAGCCCAAAAAAGCCCAGGCCCAACTAAAACCCAAGCCCAGCTCAAGAAAATCCGCGCCCAAAAGGTGCAAAGAAAAAACCCAACCCGGCCAATGCAGAAACACAACCCAGCCCAGCCCGGAAAATCTAGCCAAAACAAAAACCCAACCCAGCCCAGCCCACAGAGAAAAAAACCCAACCCAGCCCGGCCCAGAAATTTTAGCAGAAGAAAAAACCCAGCCCAACCCAGGTTGGGCGGGTTTGGGCTTGGGTTAACCCTGGGTTTTGGGTTTTTGACTCACTTCTAGCCTGCACTGTGAGGTGAGTCCGGTTTGCCATATTGAAAGCCCAGCCCAGAAAATCTAGGGAAAAAAACCCAGCCCAGGTAAAAATTAACCCAACCAACACCAGTCCGGAAAATTTTGCATAAAAAAACCCAACCTAACCCAGCTGAGGTAAAATAATCCCAACCCAGCCCAGGAAAAACCCAAACCCGGTGAAAAACCCAAACCCCATGAAAAACACTAACCTATGGTGAAAAACCCAAACCTAATGAAAAACCCGAACTCGGTAAAAACCCAACCCCAATGAAAAACCCGAACCCGGTAAATAACCCAAACCCGGAAAAAAGCTGAATCCGAAAAAAACCCAAATGCAACAAAACGGTACCAAAGACAAACCCAGAAAAACCTCAGCAAAACCCAACCCAGCCCAAAACTTTCTTAAATATGCTCGTCATACGGTTAAGTAAGGTGAACCTAGAATGAAAAACATATTAGGGAGTTTGGGATTTTACAAAACAACTGGTTGGCGGGGACAGATGATTTGTGAGTTGTCCTCAACCCGCCGCTAAGGACAAATGGCGCTCTACATGCATTCATTTGAACAAATAATCGAAATCATCTGATCTTCTTTTGTCTCTGACTTACTTCACGAGCCATCTAAGAGAGGTTTTCAATTTTCGCAACTAATATTTAATTTTAATTCAATCTTTTGAAATTCAAGGTCACTATTATGCCGCCTAGAAAGCAAAAAAAAAGATAAGGAGAGGATTTCTGAAACTGAAGTAAGCTCTAAGCCTAATTATTGTTACTGGAGATTTAATAAATAATTTTTCTGGTTAACCTAAATGCTGAGCTTTTTTAGCAAAGAATGAGATTTGTTTTCTTTAGTGAAACAGATATGAATCTTTTAAAGACCAGTATCCAACTCAACCCCTGGCAGCTTGGATTAGATAAGTGGCATGATGTGGCCAAAGTACTTGCGGAAAAAACTGGTTACAAGTTAATAGGCAGGAACTGCAGGAAAACAATTAAAATACTGCTAGCCAAAATGGAGAAGGAAGAATTACAAACACTGTAACTGTAAGTTATTTTAAAAATTACTCGTTGAAAACTTGTCATTTTTAAATAGTTTGCTAATCATAGGTAAAATTTAAAGCTGTTTTAAAGCTGCTGCCTTTTTGGTCAATCTAATTATAGTTTTAGTAAATTACGATGCATTAAAACGCTTGTTTTTATTGTAACAGGACGGGGACTAAAGAGCAAAAGACTGAAAGATTTACTTTATCATTACTTTAGAGTCCGATGTAATTCCTCACACGGATGCTGAAGAAGATCTTCTAGATTTGAATGAAAGTCATTTACAAGCGGTTACCGGTTCAGGAAAATTAAGTAGCCCCCTAGAAAATTCTGGGGATCAAGATAAACTAATCGCAGACAATGGAAGGGATCAAGCTGTGGAAAAGAGTGAGTTGCTTTGCAATACAATTAACTCGATATACTTTGCATTTTATCTCTTATAATTTCTTATTTATCGTTTAGATACGCCACTAGAACCAATCAGCATAAGATCCAAACAAACAAACCTAACGGTGGATTAAGAAATTTTATTGAAACGTGAGCAACATGAAAACTAGAAGAGAAACGTTTCTGTTTAGAAAAAGAAGTGAGGACTCGAGAATAGGAGCTGGAAAAGAAGAGACTGGATCTTGAAATTATAAGAGAAGAAAAATTAGCAGAGGAGAGCAAACAAAGGGATGAGTTAATGGGGGTTATGTTCAATGTGCTTAACAAACTGGTTTCTAAAACAGATTGAGTTCACTTTCCTTTCGGTCATTATTGTAATCGTCGGTTTTAATTCAATGAAAAATTTCCACTGTTTCAGTTTAGCACCGTAGGTTAGTTAGTTAATTAAAATAGCTTTAAGCAACATAGGTTAGCCAGTTAGTTAGTATAGGTTCAAGCAACATAGTTTAGTCAGTTAGTTAGTATAGGTTTAAGCAACATAGGTTAGCCAGTTAGTTAGTATAGGTTCAAGCAACATAGTTTAGTCAGTTAGTTAGTATAGGTTTAAGCAACATAGGTAAGCCAGTTAGTTAGTATAGCTTTAAGCAACATAGGTTAGTCAGTTAGTTAGTATAGCTTTAAGCAACATAGGTTAGTCAGTTAGTTAGTATAGCTTTAAGCAACATCAGTTAGTCAGTTAGTTAAGGTTAGCTTTAAGCAACATAGGTTAGTCAGTTAGTTAAGGTTAGCTTTGAGCAACATAGGTTAGTCAGTTAGTTAAGGTTAGCTTTAAGCAACATAGGTTAGTCAGTTAGTTAAGGTTAGCTTTAAGCAACATAGGTTAGTCACTTAGATAGGTTTAGCTTAAGCAACATATATTAGGTAGTTAAAGTGTGATCAGTTTCCCTGGTTCAAATAAACCTCACCAAGATGGTATACCGACGAAGCCGAATTATAAGGTAATGTAGTGTTTTGTAATAACTATGTTTGCATATAATGAGTAATGCAAAAATTGTCGTTATATTATGAATAGATTACTGTTTATTAAGTGAAAAGTTTGCTTTAAATGGAGTGTTGAGATGATGAAATAAAATAGAAGGTGGAGATGCACAGCAGTAATTGAATTGGCGTTTCGGAGCGGTGTGTATGAAAATGTAGTTAGCTTGTAATTTGATGATACATGTTGTTTGGTGCGAGAAAAAATACTATGGGATTTAATGCATAAATTTGAAAAGATTTTTATACACTGTGTTTGAGGAAATCGCGTACATATTAAATATTTTTTATGCATATTTATAGTATTAGTAAGTTATCAATGACCAAGGGTGTTGGTATTAGTACATTTGTATATCAAGTTTGGGTATAAGATAATTGATATTTGAAACATCTGTGCATCGTTCAGAAAAGTAACAATAAGTAGAAGTATATTAGAATTATTCAATTGTTTTTTTTTGGAAATGAAGCAATTTTTCATGCATGCGGTTTGGATTATTTGAATTGAGTGTAGAGTTACGTTTTAGCGCGTTCTAGTTTGTCGTTTTGAAAAATGGAAATAACAATAATGGCGGAAAGAAATGAAACTTCGAAAAAAGTGAATGTTAAAGTTGGAGTACTCGTCGTTATTGTACTTAAAAGGAAGTGAAAAGTCACGTTTGAATGTTTCTTCAAAGTTTAATGGTCCCGGAAACATTGAACCTAAAACCTTCATTACTTTCCCCCCTGCAATTTTAAACTTTAGCTGAAAAGATGCAGGGGCGGTAAAAGATAGTTGTTGATCGAAATTATCGTGCACTAGGACACTAACTTTATACAGGACGACCGAGGAAACATTGAAAAAAAATGAAGATAATAATTGGAAGAATTAATTGCTTCGTAATGATTTGTGGTTAACAAAGGGGTTTTGGTGAGTGGTTTGGATTGAATTTTATTTTCACTGTGATTTAATTTTTCGTTAGCAGTTGCTTGTTTGATAAAAAAGTATGAGGATGTTGGCACAAAAGTTAAGAAAAGTAAGCCTCTTTTTATTGATAGTTAATCCAAGATTAATAGGGAGTTTGCAAGATAATTTATTACAAGAATTGTATGTTTCAGTATATTGAAATCAGGGGTTCTGGTGTTAATAGAGGTTATGTTACTGTAGGTAATAGAACCATTTAATTGGTAGGATTGTTAAATCAGAATGGCATGATTAGCAGTGGCCGATTTTGAACAGTCTGCATAGATCACCAATACTTTTGCATTTTCTAAAATATTTACTCCGGGGCCGCTGATGGTGATGGAGAGTATAAACGAGACGCAGAGAGCTCTTGTAAAAGTTCCACAAAAATGGGGTACACAGAGTACAAAAATTTCCAAGACGAGGTGATATTGGTTGATGAGAAATGTAAGGATGGACGAAATGACTAGGGTGAGGTGAAAAATAACGTCCCAGTCGAATGGAAATTGGGAAATAAGTTCCTAACAGAACAATAGCGGTGACGGAAAAAATTAATAGTGGTTTTTTCCATTCTTTTTCCAGATTGGCGTTGTTGGTGCGTATCCTTGTGGTCAGTCTTTCTAAATATAGATAAATATGATTCAATAATTTAATTCTGGTTGATTTAAAAAAGATTGAATTTATGCTTTTTGTCTATATGATATATTTTCTTGTGTGCAGGAATTATTGTTGTGAATAGGGTACCGTGCCAAACGTAATATTGTAGGGTATAGCCTTTTTTTAAAAATAGAATTTCGTAATTTCATGGATGCAATCTATAAATAAGTTTTGCTTCCATAAATGTATTTGGAATTTTTATAAAGGTTCGATACTAGTTAGCGTTTATGTATATCATGGAAATGCAATGGAATTGTTATTGCTGAGTTGCATATGGAATGTATGTGTTAGGGATAAAATATTAGTGTTTGTTAGTGAGAGTGATGAGATTATCTTGTCATTGTGCTGGCTGGTTTGCTAAGCTGGAAAAGAATACAATCGTAATGAATAGAGAGCATAAACCGTAAAAATTTTGTAGTATGAAAAAACTTCGCAAAAATGTATATTTAGCCTTGCTGGATATTGTTTACGGTTTGTTAACAAAATTTTCGTAATTAATATTGCAATTGACGGTATACGTGCAAAAGTGAATAATTGAGATGCATTTGTAGCTCAAATTTCCCTTATATTTCGAAATGATGATAAATTTTAGATTATTTGTTATATATATAAGGAGATTAATAAAAAAAAATCGGAGCAAAATTTGTTAAAAAGTATATTTTATTTCCAAAATGTTATTTGTAAGGGCAAGCTTGACAATTATCTATGTTTCCGCGAACAATATTAATAATACCAAAACTGTCATGTTATATCATTCACATTCATTATTTCTGTGTACGCAAGTTTTTGTACATGTCCAAAATATAACGTTGTTTTTATCTGTAGCATACACAGCGTTAAGAATTTTCTACAGTCAATCAATATAAAAAATGGTGTCGTTAGAGAAAAGAATTTTGCTAATGAAATCGGTAAATCACAATTTTAGTAAATTTTAAAAAAAGTAAATTTAGCATTCCATATTACGTCTTGAAGTTGCTAAGTTTAAAAGTACAATTTTTCGGGTGATTTTTAAGTGCAGAGGCAGCTTAGCTGATGATAATGAATAATTATAATATTGATGAGTAACGATAATAATAGGAAAATAAACTTACCAAAAAAGTTTCCAATGGAAGATGCAAAGGTGAGTATGCGATGATTTAGATATTGTTTTGCAATAAATGCATTGTTGATTATTGTTGATAAGAGTGAGTCTATTTTGTTATAATTTAGCAGATAACAAGATTTTAGCAGACACAAAGGTGGAAATGTTTCGAAAGCAGGGAGTTGTAGGAGGAATAATGGTTAATTTAAGAGTAATTTCTTAGGTTGTTTGACTTTGTAGAGTAAGCAGAAAGACTCTAAAAATGATTAATCGGAATCACTGGTCCAGCCACCAGTACGGTTAGATGTATTTATTATGACAGGGACAGTTTTCGGGGTACTGTTGATAGAATGATTCAAAGCTTGCCTTAATTCCATTATATATGTAGATTTGTTTGAATAGGATCTACTTGCATTGCGTCTTGTTGAGTTTCCATACAGGAAAAAAAATTACACAAACTGCGCGCGCAACTTTCACCCCAGTTCCAAACAGAGTGTGTCAACAGAAATTCTAACTTGCGTTGTCAGGTGATTTTAGCTGTAACATTTGGACCATTGGGCACTCCCGTTTCTAGTAATTCTATGATTTGTCTTCGGCTTCGTAATAAATTAGCATTGGTACTATTGTACATATTTGTTTCGTAAAAACTGTTTTATTTATTAGTTCACTCAAGGTAGATCTCTAAAATAGGAGTTTCACAATCGAAATATGTGGTTCCCTCGCAGACCTGAATAAATAGTCGTAAACAAAGCAGCGACAAGATAAAAAAATACTGGAATACTTTACTGGTGAAAGTAAACCATATTCTACACTCACTCTTAAGCTTGACATTGTTCTATTGAAATTACGTTGAGCATCATCGTTGTTGTTTTTATTCCCAGATCCCGTTTTCATAAATTTGTGGTCACTATAACTGGGATCTCCATACATGCTAAACCAACTGTCGTCTGCATTCACAAAAGTTTGTGCCAAATCTTTCCGTAGTTGACATAATTTTAAAATTATAGCATCATGTCGTCGCCCAATGTATGTTCCGCCTAGTCGGCCAATCATGCCATTTGGAAAACGAACGCTTTGGTACTACATGTTGTTTTTTGTCATTAATCTTACCAATATGTTACCACTGTATATCCATTTCCATGCTAAATAAGGTAAGTCATGCTTTATTTAAGCATTGCATGGTATTGTTCATAGCTAGCAAAAATATAAATTGTTTGTTCATTTAGAAATGCATGAAAAATCACATATGACCAATTTTAAGCTGAACAAAATTTTACTTTCATCCAAAGAATGCCAGGAAGAACTGCTGGAAATATAGTAGGGTCTAATGAAGAAAAACGAAGCACTTATTCTACTAAAGCAAAAACTGAACGCAAAAAAATTTAGCTGGCCTTTGCCCTCTATTTTCATGATACTGGCTGCTGGAATTGAGCACATTCACACCATTAACGACCGGATTGTCCCCATACCGGATACCGGATATGTTTTCCAGCAATACATCTTGGCAGCAGTTGGAAGAACTGGAAGTTAGAAGTTGGAATTGCACGAGATAAACCATCCCCCACCGGCGTCCGCTCTTCTAGAACGTTTTAAAAGACAGCAGTCCTTTAAAAATCGACAATGGCGCCCCTGAAGGCAAGCTAATTTCTTTGTTCTCGGGATATTAATTATTTTTATTATTTATTCAACATATGAACACATTTACCTAAGGTTTTCAATTGATGTAAAAATTCAAAAACACACTAGCCTAGAATAAATATATAAAAAGAATAAAGCTAGAATAAATACAAATCAGTTACAATAAGTTACTAATTAGAAATTGGCTGGAAGAGATAATTGGCAATAAATAGGAGTTCTTAAGAAACAAGTTAAGTTTCTAGTTGTTGTGCCAAAAAGTAATTTCTATCTATTCTATCCGTCTATTCTGTCTATGTTTAAACAATAGTACTAAAAATTCCAGTATCAGTTCAGAAGGTAAATTGTTCCATAAATTACACATTTTAAGGTAAATACTATCGGAGCGATAATAGGCCATAGTAAAGAAAGCTAAACAGGATTAGGATATTTTGTACTAGGCAGCAGATATTTCTTCCTCTTAGTCAGGTAAATCAGGCTTAGTGAATTGGGTGCAGTGTTCTTCTCCGGTAAAAATCCAACCCCTTGTACTGTGTTTGAAGGACAAACTCAGCTCGGTGCCTTTAAAAAACAATACATTCTCGAAGAGAAGTCTGTCGGAGATGGCCGAATGGGCTGTGTTAGATGCACCGCCAAAAACTGCAGTGAAGGATTCAGAAGTTGGTTATCCACTGCTAAAACTTAAGCAGAGTTGACCATAGTTTGCATTTGCCCATTTCGTATATGAATCAGGGTAGCAAAGTTTGGAAAGGTTGAAGCAAAATGTCCACCTAAACAAGAAATAAAAATTGCAATTCTTTTGAAATGGCTCCTCGAAAAATAGTTTTAAGAATCAAAACATAATCGACGCAATTCCGTGTATGTGTGTGTGTGTCTGCACGAAATTTCATAATTTAAATAGAGCTATTACAGTCGAAAGTTATTTGCTCTGGTTTGTTTTAGTTTCGTTTACATCTTACTATATTTATTCCCAAGCATTTTCCTAATGTCGCCTGAATGGTTGATGAGTTGATATATAACTACAGCGATCAGAGTAATTATTGTCAAAGTCGTGAATGTTTTGAAGAACCATTCTCGAATCCGATTGTTCGTTAATGTCAAAAGTTGTGCCATTTTTCTACTTTCACTGATCTTTAGAATCCGTTTTTGTTGTTGTGCTTTTAAGATGTCGTCTTTTTGGTATCTGGATCTCATCTCTAGAATTAATTCCATCAAAGTTTCTTGGCCGGAAATTTCTGACACCGAGTAAATTCCAGGGGTTTGAAAGATCAATCCAGGAAACATGGTCGTATTAAACTCTTCACTTGGTTTAGGGAGAATTGGTAAGTCTGTAATAACTGTCCTATTCGTGAGAAGAACAACGTATTCACCTACGTCAAAAAATATTCCGGCGCTGGACATGTGGTGGGTGTGGGATTTTCTATTATTTCATGAGAAAGGGGTGTTACAAAACCAGTATTTTTGTCATGGCCTTCCATGTAGGTAACGGGCTATTCGATTATACACTCGTTCCTCGGCATCATCATGTAGTTAAAAATGCGGTCACATTGCCAGATGGAAAGGACCCAGACCTGAGCTAGGGGGTGTGAATAGGGTGGATATGACCACCCTAAAATTGCTCCGGAAAATTTCCCCAAAATCACGATTGGAAAATGCACTAGATGAAACGGGCCCGGCCGACAGGCCGGGCTCGAGATTTTTTTTTACCTGACCCATATAATGTGCTTTTTAGGGTGGACGAACCTGTATAGTGTGGTTTTTAGGGTGGATAAGCCTGTATATTGTCATTGTTAGGGTGGATAAGCCTGTATAGTGTGGTTTTTAGGGTGATTAAGCCTGTATAGTGTGGTTTTTAGGGTGGATAAGCCTGTATAGTGTGCTTTTCAGGGTGGACGAACCTGTATAGTGTGGTTTTCAGGGTGGACAATCCTGTATAGTGTGGTTTGTAGGGTGGATAAGCCTGTATATTGTCACTGTTAGGGTGGATAAGTCTGTATAGTGTGCTTTTTAGGGTGGACAATTTTGTATAGTGTGCTTTTCAGGGTGGACGAACCTGTATATTATGGTTTTTAGGGTGGACGAACCTGTATAGTGTGGTTTTTAGGGTTGAAAATCCTGTGTAGTGTGGTTTTTAGGGTGGACGAACCTGAATAGTGTGGTTTTTAGGGTGGACGAACCTGTATAGTGTGGTTTTCAATGTGGACAAGTCTTTATAGCAGGTAAAAGCCTGGACAGTAGGTTGTTTTGCATGAGAAAGCCTGCATATGTTTGGGGGTTGCAGAGCATATGTTACCTAAACCAACTACTGAAAGCCTGTTGTGTAATCAAAAATCGATGAAAAAAATCGATTTTCTCAATGCTGCGTCCATACCTTCCATAGTAGCGTAAGCAGTGGGAATCAAGTGGTAGTGGTAAGGCTTTTGGATATCATCTGAACAGTAAGCATTTTGCAGTCACGGTGAATTGAATGAAAAATTGCAAGCTAGTCATGAATTCTCTGTATATTGTAGCATTTTGTATGCTACTTTCTTCAAAAAGAGTGTTAAGCACTAAATGTGGAGTAGTCATGAATGAAATCAACACTGATAACCCAAGTAACCTAATTAAAAAAGAATTCGTTGAGTTGAAAGTGATTTGTTCCAACGGCAAGAGTGTTTCCAACTATTCTTTGAGAGGATACAAATTAATAGGTGTGAAAAGTGGAGATGTTATAGAAAAAGTACCAACTATCGAATTAGTTGCTACATTATGGAACAAACGTGCATCTGAAACTGGCTTTCATGTAATAGGTGGCACAGACGTACCCAATATTCAATTGAGAACAGGAGAATCAGAATCTTTTTCATTTCGGGCCATGTTTGGAAAATCTTTGCGTGTTTGTTTAGTGGCAATAAATTATTTTGTTTGACTAGAGGAATTTAAAATTTCTAAAAGCCTTTACTGTGATTTGCATAGGTTTCATACGCGTTTGTGCTGTTGCACAACGATAGAAGGAGTGAACTGGATACATATCTGGACAAAGATAAACCGTACATTCGTGTCGACGATGGAGAAAATCATCATTAATAATCTTATAGACATTGTTTTGTATGGAAAGCAAGCCTTGGGCTATAAATGTAAAATTTAGAGGAAGTTGTGCCCAGCTTTCAAAGAAAAGTACCACTTACTGCGCGCATTTGATGCTGGAAATAGGGATTTGAGTTTGAATCGTTGTTCGTTGGAGACAAAACCAATTGTACCAGCAGAAACAAGCACTCCAGGGCTTGAAAATAATTGTGAAAATGGTTTCAAGTTCTTACTGGGAGATTTTTCCAGTGACATAAATGCCATTGTCCTAAATGCATCTGTAGCAGACACAGTAGAGTATACTGGCGAGCAATACTCAGATCCGGTAAATGAGCAAGAGCAACTTCTTGCTACTACACCTAAAACAGTGGAAGCATACGTTCAAACAGCATGGACATTTGAGAATACTGAAACATGTGTTGGAACATATGAAACCCCACAAGATGGAAAATTGGATGACTATTTACAAAAAAGCCAAAGCCAAGGTCTCAACGCTGTAGAATAAACCATATGTGTATGAATGGGAATCGGATGCTAATTTTGACAACAAATGGATTTCGTTGATCACAATAAATCAAAAAAATATTATTCCCGTAAATATATTTGACGGAAAAACACCAGAAAGCAAAAAAGATCCGCAGTTGGTTCGTATACAAATTTAATATTGCCTCTCTTTCCGATTCAACTTATGCACGTCGTTTGTGTGAAAAATATTTTACTAAATTCAAACTGAGTGAAGCGCATAAATCTCCATTCAGTAATATAATGGTACTCATATCGGATAAGCGATTGAACAAGCGAGCAATTAAAGAGCATACTGATTCGGCTGTGCATAAAAAAATTGTAGAAATGCTGAAAAAAACGAAGAAAAAGAGCTAGTTACAATATACACAAAAGTTCAAATGGACATTGAAAGCGACACGAACCGAGAAACATTAACGTCTAGAATGTTACGTACTGTGTTTGTAGAAGCCAAAAGCAACATCGCATTCTTACAACATAGCAAAATGGTTAAATTACAGGAAATGAATGGAGCTGTGTTGGGAAATATGCACCAAACACGTTTTTCTGCCGCAAAAATGATGCACTTGCCAAAAGCAAATGTTATTTTCAATTATAGGGGACGATAGTACTGACATAAGTTTGAACCATGTACTTGTTGTGCTTATACAAACAATTGAAAATTCTCGGCCCTTAATTTACTTCTACAAGGCGATCGAAATACTTACAGATGAAACTGCGACTGGACTCACGTCAGCTTTAATAGCTGCGGTGAAAAACGATGGACATGCATTCGAAACATTTTTCAGACAAAAAATTACTGGATTTCGCTCTGATGGTGCACCCGTGATGCTTGAAAAAAAAAAGCTTCGCTCAACAACTTTCGGAAAAGATGTCTAAAAACTTGTATACGATTCACTGTATGCCCCATCGATTAGAATTGACCATAAAAGGAACTTTCGCTCTAGTAACTATGATGCGTAATTTTGAAGATGAAATTAACACTGTTTCAAACTTTTATTATTCCCACTCATCAAAACGTAAATCTCATCTCGATATGACTGCTGAAAAGTTAAAACAAAGAACGTACGCACTAAATAAAATTAGAAAAGTGGGATGGGCAGCATCAAGTGCTAGGTCGATTCGTGGAGTTAGAAGAAATCTTCCTATTCTTTTTATTGATTTGAGATCCAAATTGAAAGAGAAGGAGCTAGAAGATAGTTGGCCGGAAGTTAAAGGAATGTTAAATCACCTAACAACTAGAAAGTTCATATTTCTGTTGCACTTTATGTCAGATTTTTACAATACAATGAGTATTTTGTCCGAGTCATATCAAGAAGACACTGCGCTGCTTATAGGGAAAGAGAAAAGCAGGCTTAATCTGGTCAATTATAGCATAAAATCGAAAAATAGTTATGGGCCAGAAGTTATTGAAATGTTGGGGCATTCAAGGCGCTATCCAGCTTTAGATGAAAGTGACATTGACTCTGATAACGAAGTCGAAAGCCACGCATGCAATGTGGAGGAATTTTTAACTTCTGAAGGTAAAGTATTTTGGAACGATGAAGAGCTTACGGCAAACAGAAGACAGAGAGAAAATGTTTTGGAAACAAAAAATTCCTTTTTGGAAATTTTGCTGTAAAAGCTCGAATTTTATTTTCCCGAAGGTTCCATGGCTGATTTCGATATATTTGTACCCCATCAACTACCACATAATTTATCCGATGCGCAGTTCTATGGGATTGCAGAGATCCAAAGATTGGCTGCACGGTTTGATCTGGAACCTGTTAAAACATCAAAAGAATGGAGCTATTTGCTTACATCATTCATCACAAGTAATTTTTTGTGCGACCATAAAGTTAAAAAAAGTTGGTTTTTTTGGCCAGAAGCTCTCAAAAACCCAAATGGTGATCTTCGGTGGTCAGAAAATATTAGAAAGCTGATGGAAATCATTCTGACGCTTCCAGCAGGAAGTGCAAAAACTGAAAGAGCATTTTCAATCATGAAACATGCTAAATACGATGGACGTTCTAGTCTTACTGTCAACACAATGGATGATAAATAAATGGACCCAAAAATATTGAGTAATTTTTTGCAGGTTACTATGCTCGAAAATGGATAGCGGCTGGAAATAAAAATTCGGAATCAACTTGCAGAAAACGGCATCAGCAGAGGAAATCTTGGAGGAAGAAAACGAAAAAGACCTATATGAGCCATATATTATTGATCCGGACGACGAAGTTTTTGTCTTATTAGAGGACGATGAAGATATTGAAAATGCTGTTATGGAGAGTTCACTGTTTTGAGTCATTCTCCAAATTTCAGTGTCAGGAAATTAAAATTAGAAATACGACAAATTTTTTTTTCAAGGAATAGTAAGTAAACTCAGTGCTTTAGATTATGTGCGTGAAAAACTAGATTAAAACGTACGTAGAATTTGTAATAAACCGGTTTCAGACATCTTCTCAACATTCTTTGGAATCATTAACACCTAAAAGCTTTTGTAAACTGATGATGAAATTTTTTGCGAGAATTAAGCATTTGCTGTTGATAGTTGTTATAGGGTATGCTATCATAAAAAGGCAAGAAAGCAACAATCAAAATTGATTTATTAAAGCAATTATAAAAATTACTCAAGCTTTACTCTTCAAAGTTGATTTAAGATTCTGTAACTAAAAAAAAAAAATTATAAATTATCTTTCAAGGTTTCTATTGAATTAATCATAACAATAAATCTTACATCATACAAAAATCTTCTTACCAGAATTATAAAAAACTGGGCTAAGCTCAGCCTTCAGGGCGCCTCTTCATCCATTCCCTTCTCACGAAGGATCTTAATTTGGCCCAGAATAATTTTAATAATACTAAAAGTATTACTAAAAAAATGAAGCAACCTGCGTTTAAAAAAAGCACCATTAACAACATTATTCGAATCTTATGCATAGGGAATTCAAAGCTTCATAATCCATTTGATATAGCAAAAATTTTCGAGAATGAGGATGATAAACTCACCAATAACTATCCAAATACATTCTTCCTCTCCATGGCTGCTGGAGCTGGTTGGCTTTTTTGTGGTCGTCCGGGTGCTGAAATAATAATAAAAATGAAATATGTAACGTTACAGTTATGTTAATACAACCAGTGGATTTGCTATGACTAACTATTTTGCCTGTAATACTTTACTCGATTTAATTTAGCAGCGAAATAATTAGATATGAGAGCACACATTAATTATCTGCTCTAAATAAATACCAATAAAAAATCACATAACAAAACACCTTACATGCGTCAGTAATTCAACTTGTTTTTATGTAGGAGAAACAGAGTCGGAGTACGATAATACCTTGCAGTGTAGCTGTAGTATTCATAAATATCTATTCTGTACAAAACGACAACCTCATTCATTCTAACTTTTGCCTTTCCTACTATATACAGAAAATTTCAATGAAAGTGCAGCCGTAACCTGCATTGTCGACATAAAATGGGTTAGTCATCATAACTTCATTGCTTATTAGCAAAAAAACACAATTAAATACCGTACTGTCACATTTCGCAGTCGACAAAGTCAACTTATTATTGAGCACGAGCAGTGAGTCTTATATTTGAAATATCGGATTGCAAAAACAAATACTCACACTAGCGAATAACTAACATAATCATTTCATACTTTTAATCAATAAAACTAGAATCCAAATTGTGTAAAGTGGTGAAAATGAATCGTAATAGTGAATTATTTTTGCCCAGGGATTTCAATAATTCTAGTTCGCATTCCCCACAGGCGAAATTATGCAGAAATGCTAAAAATGGGAAATTGTGCCGATCATCTGAACATTACACGAGCCAAGGAAAAGGAATCATGATTGAATTTCTCACTCTCATTGTTGACACGTAAACGTATATGTAACGTTAACACTTACTTGTTGCACCTGTTTGGGTATTCGGGCAGTACCGCACTGGTCAGATCTTCCATTTCGTCCATGTTCCAGCAGGTGCCACTGTCCCAAGCACAAGCGCCTGAAAGGCAGCTTTTGCAGTCTTTGTATTGACTGCACCCTAAAAATTGAGATAAAGATAGCCATGCCACACTTGTTAGAAACAATGTTAGTTATAGAGGGCATAGATTCAGCTATATATTCAAAAGTTGGTAAGGATGAAGAATTTTTTTATATTTTTTTAATTATGGGGAACATAAAACAAAAGATTTTCAGTACAGAACTTCAGTTTCATATTATTTAATCGCCGGTCCATCCAAAGCAACGTTCAGGCAACTTTTAAAGCATCTCAAGGATGAAAATATGAATGATATTTGTCATTAGTTAGTTTAGTTTGTTTACACATCTGGCATTATAACCGGCAATTTTTGGAAAACTAAAAATTAAAAAACCATAACACAACAACGAATTTTCTAGGTTATGACGAGACGAGGAATACGAATAACGTTGGAACGACTTTTTATTGCAATTGAAAACAGCGTTGAAATCATACAATGCACTACAACTACTACTACACTATTTCGATAAAAATGCCCCCCTACGAACGGTTGACCTGAAAAAAAATCTGGGACATCTCCACTCAATCGGGCTCTATAATGGTCATGGTCTAATAAAATTCTAACTAAAAGCGACGGAGATCCTCCTTGTGCAAGAATCCGTAGGAGTTCTAACATAATCTTATTGGTTTGGCAAACTTATGAAGGGCTTGTAAGGAATAGGTAACGTTAGATCCCACCAGGTCATACAGATATTGGAATCGGACATTTATCTCAGTTGTAGGTTCAAATGTGGTAGCTATTGTCCATGGGGTTAATGGTTCTTCCCCTCTCGATTGTTTTTTGACGGATCGTCCAGTCCGGATTTTATTCTTCACAATGTGGGTTAATTCTTTAGTATATGTAGTATAGAAATCAGTTGACTGCCATGGTTTATCGTGTGTGAAAATAATTCCTTGGGCTGAAACGCCTAGAGTTAAATTACAAATGCTTTGTTGGGTAAATTTTGTCATTGCTATGTTTACTTCCGGGCAGCTCAAACGGCTACTGGTGAGTACATACTTAGTCGAAATTCCTTTCTTCAATCTACATACGTTGACATCTGCAGCATTCCAAGTTTGTATGCTTGATTCTGTTGGACATTTTTCCTTGTGGTAATGACAGTTATCTAGTAATTTAGTGGTAGATTGGATGCTAGTGTCAGAATTGCTAATAGCGATGGTCATATTGATAAAGTAGTGGTTTGTCACTGTATCTACAGTGGTAGTAGGTCAGCTCCATTCTGCGTTAGGTTTCAATTTCGTTCCAAAAATTCCATCTCTCAATCGCTGCATTTCACCACCCGTGGGAGTCCGTTTTGAATATATCATATCCCTGCATTCCGCATGTATACACATCCGCCACTTAATTCCATCGATCCATCCTTTGCACGAATACAAAGGAGTGGATTTTTTTTTCTAACGTATCAAATAAATTTTGTATAGCTCGCTCCTGATCAAGCGAGGCTTGGGATCCAATGATGAGGAAAACTAGTAGATAGAAAAATTCCTAAAGACGAACACAAGGAAAATCGATTAATTGTGGTTAATATTGAGCATTCAAAAAATTTAATAAGCACACATAATCTTTCAGATAATGCGGTTTCCGAATAGTACGACCGGATCGAGTGGTGTGCGAAGGATTCTCACTACAAGAGGATTGGCAATTCATTACGTCACTTATAGGCATTTGAGGTGGCTGAGATAAAACTTGGTCACTATTATCACTATCAGTAGAGCTTTCACTTCTTGTGGAGTGAGTATAGAATGTTTTCAATCGTTTGACATGAACTTAGTTTTTGTGAGTCAAGATATCTGACAGTATATGTGAGGGGTGAGTTTTGGGACACTATAACACATTTCCCATCGTAAGGCTTATGAAGTTTTCCAGGGGTAATTTAGTTTTCTGCACTAACATAACTTGACCTATCGTGAAACTGCAAGTTTTTCGTTTCGAATCCACTCTACTTTTTGTACGAGCTTGTCTGGAGTCAATATTCTTCTTTACTAGTCTTCGAATTTTTTTTTTCCAATTTGTGATTCCAAGTTTCTGGCTGTTTGCAAGGAATTGGATAATCAAAAGGAAAATTTGGAACACGACCATAAATCCATTCAAATAGACTGAAACCTGTTGTCGCTTGCACTGTGGTATTATATGCAAAAGTCACTTGAGGTAAAAATGCATCCCTATTAGTTCTGTATTGGTTAACAAATTTGCTGAGCATGTTGATTACTGTCCTATTGAAACGCTCTACTAATCCGTTTGCTTCTGAGTGGAAGGGAGTTATAAATTTACGTTGTGTGCCGTGAGCCGACGTGTGAATATCCAATATTTTTTATATATAAGCAGGACCATTATCAGACAGCAGAATTTTAGGAGCTCCATGTCGACAAAAAACTTTTTCTTCCAAAAAAGCTAATACAGTCTCTCCTGTTTGATCCTTAGTTGCTTTAGTCTCTACCCATTTAGAAAAAACACAAATAGCTGTTATGATGTGTAACGTATTTTTTGCCTCCTCAAATACGCTACTAACTAACTAACTAACCAACTAAGTATAGTCCCTTCGCTTGCCTTAATAGTAATATCCATGATACTAAATATCTTGCCATATTGAATGATGATAGTATAATATGAATGCACATACTACGTATTAATGCAAATAGCCCACGCTAATATATAGATATATGCAAAAGTAAAGCGCCTCCTATAATGCATAATAAGCAACAACCAAGACAACAGTATATGCTAGAAAACTATCTATGGCTGTACATAGGTAGGAAGTGGCATACCTGAAAAAACCCTATATACCTGGCACCTATGGTTTGGCTATACCCGCTCTATATACCAGACCCATACATGGCCGGAATGACGTCAGCCACGTGGATGGTCGGTTTACCCCAGCCCAACAGTGCCGGAAAAGCTCAGCACTGTGGATTGCTGAATCTCAAGCCCAACAGTGCCGGAAAGGCTCAGCACTGTGGATTGCCAGAGATGTTGCTCGCCTGGATGCCAAGCAGCAACTGACTGAATCAGTCAGCGACTGCCCAATATATTGCTAATGCACGGACGTGAAAGAGAACTATTCACCTCCGTGCACGAGCACAACATTACGTAGTAAGTAGTAAGGCCCTAGCATACAATAGCCCTAGCCAAAACCTGTGCATCTTTTACACGGCGTCACAGCCGTGCTAGGGAAAAAGGATTCTTCACAGATGTATTTATTGCCGTTTTGAGTAGTAGATAACGGTCCACACACACCTGTAGCTACCAAATAAATGGGTTCAACTGTAGGAATGTGTCGCATTTAGTCCAATCTTTTATTCTGAGTTTTAGATTCCTGACATTGAGGACATCTTCTAATAAAATACGTCAAGTCCCGAAGCATATGTGGTCAAAAGTATTTGTTTTTGATTTTCTTATAACAGCGTGGTAGTCCTAGATGACCAGAAAGAGGTAGACTATGAGCATTATGCATTATTTCATGTCTCACTGCCTTTGGTCACACAATCTTCTTTCCTGTTTTGGTTTTGCGTTTTAATATTCCATCTTCTTCTATATATTTAGAGTTGGATCGAGAAATCTTTAATTTTAGTTTGTTGCATTAGGAATCCAAGTGTTGTAGGTCTGCTATTTCGTCGAAATAAATGTTTTAAGTTCATGGGTTCGGTCAGCAGCATTGTGATTCTCTTGGGAATTCCGTGATAGAAAATCTGGGACAAAATTATATTTTCCAGGTTTGTGGTGTATCTCATAGTTATATTCCAGTAATGCTAGTGCCCACTTTATCATCCTGCCAGAGGTTTCATTCTTGGCAAATTTGATTCCAGTCAAAGGTTAGTGGTCTGTATAGACAATAAATTTCTTTGAATATACATAAGTATAGAATGTTGTCAGCGCGTAGTAAATCGCCAGAAATTCTCTCTTTGTCGTGGAGTAATTTTTCTCTGCTTCATTAAATCTTCTGGAGTTAAAGGCTACCGGGTGTTCTTCTTTATTTGGAAATGTATGTACTAGCATAGCTGCAATACCATATTGAGAGGCGTCGGTATGTATAGATATGGGTAAAATAGGGTTGTAATGCACAAGACACGGTGCAGTCGCAATTCTTTTCTTCAGTGTTTGAAAGCTCTGATCTTCTTTGCTACCCCAGTGAAATTCGGTTTTCTTTTTAAGCAGATTATTTTAAGGATAAGCTATGTAGGAAAACCCGCAAATATATCTTCTGTAGTACGACGCTGCACCCATGAATTTCTTCACATCTTTTTGGTTCACAGGTGAAGGAATATTAAGGATAGCATGCACCTTTTCAGGGTCTGGTTGTACTCCATTTGGGCTGACTGTATGACCTAAAATTTTTAACTTTGTGGCAGCTATATTGCAATTCTTTGGGTTGAGTTTGACTCATGTGAAATGAATCGTTGTAATATGGCATTCAAATTGGTACAGTGCTCCTGGATCGTGGATCCTATTACAATGACATCGTCCACAAATACTAAACACGTACCCCAAAGTAAACCAACGAGGATTGTTTCCATTAATCTTTGATATGTTGCAGTTGCTTTTGACAGGCCGAAGGACATCCTTGTCCACTGGTAATGTCCATTAGTAATGGAGAAGACTGTATAAGGTTTTGAGTCTTATCAAAAACTCAAACTCCAAAAACCTTTATTGGCATCCAATAAAAGAACATAATGAAAGTTGTGTCCAACCCAGTCAAGGACTGTTTGTATGTTTGGCAGGAGATAGCTGTTTTTTTCAGTCTGGCGGTTGAGTGGGCGGTAATCTATGCAAAATCTAGGCTCACACTTTGCTCCGTTGGCTCCTTTATGACCTTTGTGGACCAATACAGTTTCCATGCTCCATGGGGAACTGCTATTTTCAAAAATTCCTTTGTTTAGTAATTCTTGAACTTTATTTCTGTCAAATTCTTCTAGTTTATATGGCTTTCTGTATGGCATCCTTTTTTGTGCTTTATAACCTTGTTGTAATTTTCTTTTATGGGTGCACCCTTGAATTTTCCCAACCTCACCTTTTTTTGAGAATGCTTCTAAATATTTTTCTAAAGTTTTCTTTTCTTTATCTTCTTTATTGAGGTCCTTGTTTATTCTTTCAAAAATAATACTTCAATTCTTCATTATCTTGCTTTGTTTTGTCTACTTCAGTCCCTAATATATGTATGTAATCTTCTTTCTCATTAAAGGTACCAAGGGTTACAAGTCTTCCTAAAATCTGTCCTTTGTTTACCTGCGCAGGGTTTTGAGTTGGGTTGCAAAGAGGGATTTGGAAGGTCATTTTAAGGTATGTACAGTGATGGGCATAATAAAAACAAACTTCTCAATTTCTTTTGATCAGGATGAAATACTTGGTGTTCTTCGTAAGCTATATTTGCTTGGGTTTGTGCTTATTTTACGGTATTAGGTGGTATTTCAATATCTTCGGAGATCCGTAAAAATTGACATTTGGGGTCATTGGAACTATAATATACACATTCGTACAAGTCCTCCGTATCTGACGATATAGCTAGCATTGGAAGATCCTTTTCTTGTAGGGTCACTTTTTGCTTTGAAAAGTCAAACACTGTTTTATGTTTGGAATGGAAGTCTACACCTAATAGCAATTGGTATTTACAATTTTTTACTACGTATAAGTCATGATACAAAGGAGGAAAGTCCGGCAACTCCAAAATAATTCTCGTAGTGCCGATCACATGCAGAGGTGTTCCTCCAGCTCCTAATAAACGAACATTTTGTGGTAATTCTATAATATCCTGGGGTTGTACCACTGTTGCATCAACAATGCTAGTGGCTGCTCTATTGTCCATGATTACCTCTACAAGTATCATATTTACATGGGCGTTGATCCTTGTTATGTCAGAAAAGGTTGGGTTGATCGTCAAAATCTTCATAGCTTCCACCTAGAGGAGCGGTGGAGCTATTGGCTGTTTCCCTGCAAATTTGGACGACGGCATTGTTCAGTTGGATGATTTGCCAATCCACAGTTGGAACGGGGGGAAAGGGTCGGTATTGATACTGGTATGCATATTGATTCCGGGGTTGCTATTGATTCTGGGGTCGATATTGGTTCTGGAGTCGGAAATAAGGTCGCATTCCTCCTCTGCCGAATGAACGTGGTTTGTAGCTGGTTGGATTTTGCTGACGTAGCAAATGGTTTTGCTGTATTATCAATGTAGATAGTTTGTCAATGGCTTCAACCAATTTTTGATCAGTAGTTGAGGATGTGGAGGGAACATGGAAAAGTTGAGGATGTGGAGGGACATGGGAAACTTGAGCAACTGCAAGTACTTCTTCATCATAAGCATTTATCAAATATCTTGTTTCGTGTATTTTCCTTATACACTCCAAGAGCTCTATTACTTTGAGTACTATTGCTTTGGGTCTTGAATATTGAGCTCTTCTAGAAAAGTTGGTTTCAAACCTTTCACAATATATCGCACAATCTTCGCTTCTGGCATTTTTTTGTCTACCGCATAACACAAATCTAACATTTCGTATAGATAGTACTCGGCAGATACACCTAATTTTTGCTTCCGCGAATACAATTTTCTTTCCGCTACCTCTACTTTAGTTACGGAAAGGAAAGCATATTTGAATTTATCTACAAAACTAGCCCATCTTGTGGGTGCAAAGTTGTGTTTTTTGCTCCAATCCTGGAACCATAATTGCGCTGTGCCTTCTAGGTATACTGGTAAATACCTTTTTTTCGCATCGTCGTCCTAGTTGTTACACTGGGCTGCACGCTCAAATTGAATAATATATTTCTCTGAATCTTCCTCAGGAGTCCCTTTGAAAAATTTTGGCACTACCGGCACTTTCGTCGGCTTTGGTGTAGACATTTTGGAAGTTGACTGTCTTAAATGTTTCCGTTGAAACCTTGTCGTCATTTAAGCATTGTCGGAAGGAAAGAAGAGATGCCAAGCATAGTAGAGAATTGAGATAATTTGACTTACAGTGTTAGACGAGCGAGTAACTCCTCGTTGTTGTCAATCGGTAGTGAAATTGGCCTACATGAAAATGGTCAATTGTGTTCAAATTGTGATCAATTTGTATTTCCAGCAACATTGATTCTAATAAAATAACAAGCTGCTGAAATTGAACTGGAGCAATCTTGTGCGTTTGTAGTCTCCTTTCACTCTTTGGGAATTTCATTTTGAGAAAATAATGTCGAAATGGTCATACCATAGTTATAGAAACAAAAACCACAGTTAAGATCAGAGCCACTATCACTAACCAAAAACAAACCTCACTGGCTAGAAAACACGTTTTTATGGAATTGCCAATCATCTTCTACGCCACACTAGAGCACACAGGAACGTTTATATGATTCACAATGGGCAAACTCATATAAAAAAATACTGTACGGGACACCATTTTGTTATGCCATAGCTATGCAAAAATAATTCTCACCATTTTTATGGAAAACGAAAACTGAACGATTTGTGTTCACTTCACCCTGCCAGGATTACACAACGACTCTCCTCTTTCTTCCCCTAGTCTTACTTTTTGTCTATTTCCTTAGTCTTTTACATTAAGCTTACTCTAACCTAACCTAACGGTCCTTCATCCTAGACCATTTCTTCTTGTTTTTGTTCCCTTGGTTGGCCTAACCTAACGGTCCCTTGTCCTTGACCATTTCTTCTTGTTTTTCCTTGGTTGGCCTAACCTACAATTTTGTCCTAACATGTGTGTATGCAATTAGTAATTTTCAGAGATCAGTCATCCAATCAACCGACTAACATTACTAATATTTTCAGAGATGTTGTTCAAATTATTTTGACTAGCAGGGCCCACTGGCCTATAGCTAGGCTCACTCTTACTAGCAAAATTTTTGGCTATAGGCCAGTGGGCCCGGCTATATTATTTAACAGCAACCAGCAACCAAAATATGAATGCTTACAGGCCATGTTTCATGCTTAAGGGTAAAAGCTCTTTTTCATACTTCAGAATTATTCTGTAGATCCAGCTCATTGGTCATGCATACTTCACACTTCACAGTCCCCGTTCCAGTTTGCTTCCGAAAAAAGCGTCAATGCATGGATCCATTTGTATTTGTAGCAATGTTGACTGTAAAAACCACATAAATAGTGGTCAAAAGTAAAAAATATATGTAAATGATGTATGTTGGATTTCATGATTTGTAAACAAAAGTACTAGATTTAATGACAACAGTTTTCTAAACCGTGAAATAAGGGCTGAATAGAATGAAAACCGAAATTGTGTTTTGAATATATATAAGTATAAGACCTTCCAAGAGTTTCTTTTATACGGATTGAAAATATTTATCCATCCAATATTTATTAAGTATCGACGTTATTTACGAAGATTAATATACACGAATAACGAAATGAACAAACTTTTTATTCGGCGTTTAACTTACCGTCTTTGCATTGGAAAGTCCAGAGATAGATAAATCTTGTGTATTATTCATCTTTTTATTGCTAATGCTCGAGCTTCATTTTACGATACACTTGGCCTGAACCTGACTGATTAAGATTGTTTTTCGTTATTGTTATTATTTTGGTTGTATTCTGTTGTATGCGGCAAGTTGACTTGTAAATGACGTCAAATTAGGCATACATGCATATGCAGAGTAGCAAAATAAGACGACCTAGATGAAACGATTACAAATTACAACGATCGATGGATGACTAAAAGCTTTATTTGTTTGCTATTATCAAATGCTTAAGTGAATATTGTTTTCCATAATCCGCTTCACATTTCTGGCTAAAAGAGCATGTGCCAATCATGCCAGACACCAGACGTTCACTTAAACTGAAGGATGGAGTTCAACTCTTTGAGCACACCTAAAGCTTTCATTTTATACATTTCAAAATCTGTTTCAGCTTTTTTCAGTCGCAAAACACTGCTGATTTGCTCATTGTTCTCTTCCAAGGAAATCAGTTTATTTTCCAACACAGATATCTGACAATAGACATCATTGCTTTCTAGCTCATTCTGTTAAGAGTAAGTGATATTTCGTTTAAGTAATGTGGATTTCATTTTATTGGAATGTATTGGAAATGATTCAATTTACCTTTAGCTTCCTATGCTGTTCCGAAACGATCTTAAGATTTTCCGCCGCACTTTTGCTCGAATGTTGTAGATTTGCAAAATCAGTTTGAACTCGTCGATGTCGCTCAGTAGCCTCAATTTTCATTCGCTCAATGTTTTCAAACTGTTTAAGCTCAGACTCCATTTGATCAATTCGTTCTTCTAAAGATTTTTTCTCAGAAATCATTTTGAGCTCTAAATTCTGAAACTGTTAAATGTAAACAGTGTCAACTCATGTTGTCCCCATGTTGTATGAAAAACCGATATTGGTATACCAACCATACATTGGCCAGTTGCTTGTTGAGTGAAGAATTTCTTTGGTCAATCATTTCTTTTGTGTACTTTGATTTGTCAAATTCCTCTTCCTTTACTTCCAAATCTCCTCTCATTTCATAAAAGTTATGGCCCATCCTATACAATGGTGTAGAAAATACAATTTACTGACAGTACAATGTTTGAACATTTTTGTGTGTTTAGTGGGAAGTTGCTATAGCAAGAAAACTAAATTAAATACGGTAAGCGTACTCTGGCAAAGTAGATGTTAGATGAACATTTCTAGAAATCTTCTCCATCAAATTTAACACCTCGCTTTCCAGTCTTGCCAAGTTTTCCAACTCTTTGGATTTACTTTCTTCAAAATTGGTCATAAAGTCTTCCATATCGTGTTCTCTTTTCCGTAGCTCACGAAATTTGTGTTGTCTTTCAGAGTCACTATCTTGAATTTCCTAAAAAATAACACTCACTATATGATTACACAAATATGGCATCATCTTCCCTCGATATAAAAATACCCCTTCCACCATTTGTATGCAAAACAAGTGGGTTTGCCCCAAAAAATATTCCATACGGTGTATGGACTATTTTGCCATGGATAAATATAGTAAATTTTTTCTCATTAATGAAATCGCGGACTCGAGTTTTCCGATGGCTGCCTATGTTATGCATCACCTTGATGGTAAAAAGACGCGCGTAAATAGTATGACACTTTCAGCCATCGGGAAACTCGAGCCCGCGATTTCATCAATGAGAAAAAATGTACTATACTATGTGCTAAACTAAAAGCAGCTATAAGTATTTTCTACCGCGCTGGAAGTTATGGATTCATTCACTCAGTTTTTGCATTTCTTAAAAACTGTTCAAATGTATTATAAATGAGTTTTTGATTTGCATTCAGTAAACCCTACCATAGAGAATAATTTATTACCTTTGGGAACTACAAACCGTATCCCCAACTAACTAACCTTTTTCGCTACCATATATAGTTAGTATGCATGCATTGCATGCCCTGTAGGACAAATTGTGATGAGGAGACTCATCACTCATCGACTCATCTTAATCATTTCTAATTCCTCAAGTGACTATGTGCAAATAACACCAACCTGATCCATTCCTTGTATGTCGTTCTGTGCCATTTTAATTTGATCAGATGCTTCTGCAATCAATCTTTCCAGGGTACTGATTTCTCCATTATCAGCCTTCACTTGTGCCAGCAGTCTGGCCCGCTCTTCCTCAGGACTTTCTTGTGAAAGTGTTTCCCTGGCCAATGCATGCCGTTTTTCTTCCACCTCCAACAATTCCTCTTCCAACTCCGCAGCCCTCTTTTTCAGCTCAGAACGACTTACTTTCTCATACAACTCATTTTTTCGAACATTTAGCTCATCCAACTGCTTCTGCAACCTCTCCATTTCCACATGCAGTGAGCGATTCAAGTTTTGACAACTCTCATATCGATCCCGAAGCTCAGGTTGTAATGACTGGATCAGGTGACTAGCTTTATTCCGCTCTTCGTCAATTTTCCCCTCCAATTCTCCAGCCTGCCGTTCCAACTCTCGTCTCCTATTGTAAATTCCCTCAATCCTTGAATTATCACTCTCATTGTCTTTGCGCAAAGATCGTAACTCTTCCTCCAAGTAACTTTTGTCGTTACTATTGGCCATCATGTCAGACAAAATATTGTAGTCAGTTAGCTCCCCATGCAGCTCTGTATACACACAAAAATTAAAAGCTACTAACTACAAGGGACATATTCATTAACCTTAGAGGATACACTACTTCTTTTGGGGGCAAACTAATAAGAAAAAGTTGCAATAAACTTTTTGCAAGTAGCACTTACGATTGGGCCATAAGTAACTTACTAAAAGTAACTAGCTGAAAAAATGATTTTTAGTTATCAAGGGGAAAAGCATTTATCATAACTTATAGTTGTTATTTATTACTGAGTATCTTGCTAATGCGAAATATAGGGAACTTAAGTTGGAAAAAGTTTGAAACTTTCATCACAGGAGAAACAAAGTTGGGAATAACGCAAATCGTTATTTAACTCATCATCGATTAGATATTAAAAGTTTGCTCTACCTTGAAGTTCACCAGCTTTCTCCTTCACCCTTTTCTCGTACGCCAAGTATGTAGAGTGCTCTTTGCTGAGCGATTCAATTTGCGTGTGCAATTTACTCACTTCCGAACGAATCTCTGTCATCTTGGTATGCAAGAGTCCAAGGAAGTAGGTCTTGTCATGGATCATGCGACGATTCCCGTATCCACTACGGGTTGACCGCAAACCTGATACGCCTTGTTGAGTCACTGGACGGTCCATTATTGCACCCATCTGTGGGAATAAACAATCCAAAGTTTGTACTCCATCAGCTCAGAGTGTGCATGGTACTGGATACTAAATAACTAACTGACTATGCAACTATTTACTATGAAAACGGGACTCCAATCACCCATGTTTTGTTTCGATTAGATAATTCCTAACCATGATAAAAAATTAATTGTATGAAGAAAAAACGTACTCAGTTGACGTTTTCGGTGACTGTATCGCATATTTGCTGATATGAATGTGTTTTGTGTTTGAGCTTACCGACACTGGGATAGGAATGGCTCCACCCGAAGCCCCAGTTGGGGGTCTGGTGGTTGCAGTTCTCATTCCTGATCCTTGACGCATTGAAGATCCTGGACGTGTAATGCTTTAAGTGATGCGAGACATGCGACTTTTTGGTCTCGGCCCATCTCTGCTACCACCCATGGCTGAACTCATCCGGCTTTCGGGTCGCTAAACACCGTTTACATGGGAAATCATATTTAGTTAGGTAGGAGCACGATTTTTGTTCAAAAGCGAAACACCACAACTATTGGACCATATGATAGTTATTTAAAATGAATGACTACAAACTTCCGTCTCAAATTCTAAAACAGCAATTCATATTGAAATTGCAGGTACTACTTAAATGTTATTGCATAAAAAATACCGTGAATTTTATATAAACGAAAGACTACATTTTAAACTATTTTCAACTTGAATTTGATGGACTACGTGTGGTTTATAAAACGAAGATCGTACACACGTTGCTATCTTTGTATAAATCTACATTTTAGTGCAATATGAGGAAATTGTATGCCTTACTTGTCTTCCTGGCAAAGGTTCGCCAAATTTTCTTCGAGATGGTGGTCTCTGAACTACAGGGGGGATTGATTTTGCACTATCATTTCTATCAGAACTGCTACCCGGCACTGCTCTTCCAGTGCCAGGTCTTATCTCTTCCATTTTTAGTAGAAATTCTTAAATTATCATGTTTTTGTTTTCAAATAACAGACACTTTGATAAAACATGGCAAAAAGTGGATCAGAATAAACGCTTCTTGTGTAGTTTTTGTTGTGTTTGCATTCAGCAGAGTTGATATAGTAACGGTGAAAGCATACACGGTGTTGTCGTAGCTGCATGTTTTTATAATGCGACTTGATTTCCCTTTCGCTACGTTATGTACCATGTATTTTTGTGTGCAACTTGACATTCATACGATTAAGATACCTAACATGAAATAGCGGCATACCATGTTTTTTTGGCTCCTTCTACTATTTAGTAGGGGACATGGACATGACAGTTGCTGCAGATTTTAACATCGGATTAGTTTTTTACTCTTATTTCTTCTCACTGTTAATGTAGATCTTATGTTCACTAGTTGTTGTTTCTTGTGTTAAAAATGTTTGAAGTGGCTTGTTTAAAGATAACGTATCATCCATGGAACATTTCATAAATGGCTTCATGCAGAAAATAAAAATTTTCTACAGTTTGAGAGTTTTTTTAAAATTGGCAAGCGAACCAGCAAGAATGGTATTTGATCTATGATATTTTAGGATGAAAATACCAAAATTTAATTAATTTAATTAATTTCGCATCAACCACACTCTATAGTGTGTCTGGTTAGCTTAAAATCTTTGATCTACAAAGCACACATACACATTACACTACACAAGTTCTCATCGGTCTCTATAGTATTCAGCTCAGCTCACATGTTTGTTGGACTGTTGTACGCAGTTTTGATGGACTGTACCAAAGTACAATGAATGGAAGCTACACACTGAAGCGAGTACTAAACATGCATGTAAGTTCTAAATGTGGTTTCATTTATTTATCTCCAACAAAAACTTGACAAGCATGTGCAAGTTGACCAGATGCTTCCATTTCCTTCACTTTTCCCCTAAAATTCATCTCCCTTCCCTACTGACGAACTTGATGCTCATTTACAAAAATAGTCAGTTGTTGCATACTTAAGGAGGCAAATGAAAAAACTATTTATTCACTCCCCCACTGTTTTCAGCCACAATAATGCACTTTTACAACAAAACTGTGATTTATATCCCCTGCTTTCGCAAAACAACAGATAAATGGAAATCTTCGTAACGCACCCAAATAACAGCTTTTCACTCAAAACAAGATCAAATACAATTCTAATTAGTGTCAAATAAATAATTCAAACAAATGCCTTTACACACTATTAAACTCATTTGCGTTTGTATATGACGATCTGTTACTTATTGTTGCATACAAAATCAAGCTAATAAAACTGTTTCCTGAACAACTCATGAAACAAAGCCACTGGAACCTTTCACGCGCTTCAAAAAACTCTTTGTCTTTATATTACAAAAACATTTGCTTGGACAGTTGACCAACCATAGTCTGTCAGCAAGTTGCCATTGCCCAATGCTTATATTTCTTTCTTTCGGATTTCTTCACTCAAGTAACATTGCTATACTACGAGGGAATTACGCAAGTTTGCTGTCTACAATTTCTATATCGTACTCTTGGGATGAAATATTTAGGCTTGTATAGAATGATAATACATTGTTTAAGTAGTCCCGAATTGTCTTTAAACAAAGACGCAAGAATCTATCGAAGAAAAGTAATTTAAGCATCTAATTTCAATAAAGTTTGTTGTCGAAGTTCTAGCGTTAAAGCTCATCATGGAGTGGGAAGATAAAAAGTATGTTTTGCCATCACCAAAGTTAATAAGCGTTCGTTAAGACTACAGGACTTGCCAGGGCAGCCATATTATAGAATGTAAAAAAGCATCAGCTAAATGCTGAAAAGACTCTTTTCCTTATTAACTTGCTTGGTGTACCATACAACAAGCCAGTGGAATTCTTCTTATTCAAACACCAACACTTGCGTACAACGGAGCAACTGTCCACAGCTCTGTGCTGACTATATACGACCAAATTCATTTTATCCGCGAACCGTTCCCAAGATCTTTCAGTTCTCGCCTAAAAGTCTACCAGTGTGTACTATTATAGTGGAGACTTGCACTTTTCCCTTACTGGTTCAAGTGATCATTTTGTGTGGAGTCGTGTGCCAACAACTTGGATTATTATTGTATCCATAAGTAAAAGTTACTTTCTTTTCTTACCATGCCTACATACAGCTTCCATCAGGGACAAACTGGCTAGATAAATCAGGTGAGCTAGTAAACATTCTTAAAACAAAAATAACAACAGCAGAAGACTATAGAATAACAATAATAGCATAAGCATTAGAAATTGTTGTCGCTACGTCCAATTATGACAATAACTTATGCAGCACCACAGCTCTACTTTGATTCTTTAGCATTATAATATAATTCATCTGATTTACTTTACACAGCCATTTGTATTTGTTCAAATGTAGTTTGAGGTTGTTCAAATAGTGTACTCTTACAGTTCATTGCTATCATGATAATTGGGCCTATTGAGGGTACACAAAGTTTCAATTAAGTTGCGAGGAGCTCATGTGAGATTGTAATAAAAAAGAGCACTGGAACCCTAGACCAGGTGTTGTTTTATGTGTTTGGGTGGCGCGTGTGTCCGCACTCTGAATATTTGAAGCTCTATTATTTACTCCCACAATAAAAGGTGAAGGCAAATTCTACCCTCCAGTTTTAGTTAGTAGCAACCACGTTGTGTGTGTAGTCAGTGTAGTGTACAAGATTCACTCCTATTCCCTTTCATTCAATCTTCCCCATTCCTTTCGTACATGTATGCATACAAAAGTTAGTTGATAATGGCAGAACACACCATGTAGCTCTTTTTCATCATTTGTCTCCCGATGCCCATATGCACATATTTTTCCATTCATTACAGCTCCACTATCTCCGGGATGCATCTTGCGGGAACTATTTTGAGCTCCACGCCATGCATAAAGCATTTCCATGTTCGCTTTCCTAAGCTCGCCAAAGGTATAATAGGATGAGTTTTGACAAAAGCTGATTTCCAGTTATTGAATGTAAATATGAGCCGAGTTCCCTTGTAGCTTCCTTTCTACTGAACATATATAGATACATGATGGTGCAGTGTAGTGAAAAGATGACCTACAAAAGCCCCTTTAGGTAGATTGTAGAAGGCTTAGATAGCACTCTAGTATATTCGGTTCCGTAAAATGAGCTTTGGCAATCTAATCAAGTCCCGGAATTCTAAGAAATACAACAACGGAATACATCTTGCAAGTAGCAGTTTGCATCACCAGCTAGTTTCCGATACACGAGTTGATACAAATTTCTAGAAACCCGATGGGAATGATACATAAAGCGTGGGCTCCTTTTTTCAACCAATAATCATCATCTGTCCAAAAGAGTTTCGCATCAGCACTTTGTGCCAAAAGTTGTTCAAACTATTCGTGTTGTACCATTGTATATTGATTGGGGAGGGAAACGTAATTTACCAAAGTGATAGGAATGCGAGATTTCCATTAGGCAAGCATTTATCCCGTTGGCAGACTATACAACTTTAGTTTGTTAGTAGCGAAGTTAGTTACTAAGTAACTACATAAACTAACAGAAACAACTTACCCGAATGTTATTTACCTTTTTCTGGAACAAGGAGATGAAGCTGTTCATCCAAAAAAACTAATCTGTCATTTTGTTCCGTAAGGAATTAGTTTGTAGTTAAGTTAGTTAGTTACAGACTGGCTGAGAAGTTGAGTTTTAAGACTGCAAAGTCCATTCTGTCTGGTAGAGCAATAAGCTTGGAGCTACAGCTAAAGTGGTTACACAGGTAATGTGTATTATACATAAGTGGATATACACTGTTATAACTTGGAGTATATGAGAAACAACACCTGCAAAGTTAAATTCATCATCGTCATTTGTCAACTGAGCGAGAAGAAATACAAGATTTGTAGTTTGTTAGTCTGTTACTTGTAATAATAAGTTAGTGAGACTAACTGACTGTAGGGTGGTTTAAAAATGGTTTTAGAATAATGTTATCGAAAAACCAGTTGAGGAGGCGCACATGACTTTGAGACAGGGTGTGTATTTGCCTTCTATATCGCAGCGTTTGAATGAATGAAGTCATTGGGGAATGAAATGCATGGTGCTAAAAGTGTGTGATTGATAATGGAAACTATAACATTTGCTTAAATGCGTGTAAAACAAGGTAGGACGCCCCCTGATAGTTAGTTTCTATAGTCAGATTACAATCAGCAGACTACTCGGTCCATGCCACGCTGACAACATACTTTATCTGCATGCAAATTTTGTAATTTCAATCACTTAAAAGAAGAACTTGTTGGCCAGCAGACACATTGTTGCTAAGGAAAAAATTGACACATTGTAAGGTAAAATGTGAGGCAGGTATATGACGTTTTATGGGCTCTACCTGTGTTATTTAAGGGACAAAGTGGATAAATGTTATTGGGATCAATGATTGATTTATTGATGCAGCAAATGCAGTCAATGAAAACAGATAAATTAGTGATTGCATAGACAGATATAGTGCATTTGACAGAGTTGCATATAGGGATACTGAAGCAACTTGTTTACATAAGAGTTTCGTTTGACCGTCTTTTGAATTAGTTCACATGAGAATCCATCTGGGATGAAAAAGTGTGTAGAATTTGGAAGCATTTTTCATGATGACAAAATGGAGTACTTGAATTCCTTCAATAAATCGAATGATACTATATAGCTATATCTTTATAACTTATAAGCTAATAAATATGAAATACTGCTAATTGAAAATCCTCTTGTAATAAGTGCTAAGAGATTTATTGGGAACAATAATTTGCGTCTGTCAATAAAGTCAGTCAGTCAAAAACTGTTCGGACGGCTTCTGATTATGCAAAATGACTGTTCATGTGACTTATCTTCAGTCAAGTTGGTCATTTATATTTTATTCATATATAATTAAAGGAGAATGCTTACAGGTCAAATTACGATTACATGTTACTTACATTGCTATCAAGTTAACCAGTTTTTTCATGTACAAATAGTGGTTGAACAAAATTATAGCACTGAGACCTGACAGAGGAAACAAATATTTACAAACTGGCAATTTCAATGCATTAGCATCATGTAGTATGTTGTACGTACAGTGAATGTAAAAATGTGGGAATGAAATTCAACACTTTTGTTTTTCTTCCCAATCCTTTATTGTTTTTTATTTTTCACAGCGATAAATTCAAATGTTTACTAAAAGGATTTACTAGTTGAGATGATAACTCTGGGTGAGTTGAAAAAAATGGAGTGTTCAACGATTAAAGAATGGCCAACTGAAGCTGGCTAACAAATATAGTAGCGCTGTTATGCTAATGTCCTCTCAAGCGATAAATTATTAACTCATGCCGACTCATATTCTGTCATGTTAGTTGATGTAAGTACCAACATTTAAGTAAAAAAACACATTTGACGAACAACTGTTTTACACAATTGGGAGAACCAACGGCGGTTGTTGCTCATAATTATTCTTTAAAAACTGTGAGTTCATTCACAGAAAGACAGATTTTAACTTTTTTCTCCCTTTGGTAGCCTGATGCGATACTAATGGCGGGTTTTAACTTGTAATTAATAACCAACTCAAATGATACAAACAGATAAAGAATCCTCTTTCCGATGTTTCACTTTTCCATTCACATAAGTATGCATTCAAATGGTTATCAAAAACATTATGCATAATATGTATTCTCAACATTGAACCTAATACAAATTTGTAAAGCTGCACAACAGACAGAACCATGCAACATAACGCATCACGTACCGCTGATACTGAAGTAAAAAAAGTTTTCGCTTCGTTTACGTTAAGCTTTGCATAGAAATTTTTGATCTACAAGGCAACAAACAGAATACTAATGCCACATTATTCGAATAAAACTGATTCTAAGCGGGATGCAAACAAAAAGATTCAGCCATAGGGAGCATCCAGGCTATATACACACAGGACATAGGCAACTTCGTGATACAGGACATGAAAGAAGTTATATTAACAATGTTATGTGAAGTGCTTACATAAAATAATGAACCTAGTTAGTATAAGTGGAAAAAGAAACTTTGTTGTGGTTGTTGTTTATTTATTTTTATAAAACTAAAGGAACCAGTAAAGTTGGGCACTTTGAGAGCACAGTCCAGCTCATCTATGTTGGAGCTGGCACATTATTTCCCTTTCCTCCAATGCTGTGTATGGCTGTATACTACAAGCAAGGATTTTATCTGCATAAGGCCTAGCTAACACTTGATTTCCCAACAGACAAGCATGAGCGTTAAGGGATATGTGTCACAGAGAAGAAAAAATAGCTTCATGAGTGAGAAGACAAAAAAGTCAACTGCATTTTACTTTTGTAGACTTTTTTGCGTATTTCCGTAACTTTGAGAAATAATATGCAAAAAGTCAAAAGTCCAGCACAGTTGTTAAAATAAAATGCTCATCATTTCCACCTTGACTAGTGGACATTTTTTAGATGATGACTTATTCAGCTGTTTTCCAACTCATTTTTTCCCTGTGCACAATTAAAACTCCTGGGTAATATAACATGCTCAATTGTTGTCGGTTTAGTACAGGAAGAAAATCGTGTTTCCCGAATTACCTGAACAAAGATAGCAAAGAAAATCCAGGTTGCAAATTAATTTCGTATTTTTTTGCTTTTCATGCACAGCAATTTTTACTGACTAACGTTCTAATATGGTAACCAATAGATAATTGCTAATTATAGTAAGTTGGATAAGCATAGGCTAGCATCAAGGGACATTCAATAGTATTTTTCTAAACATTTCACCACGCAATCAATTTCTGCACGAATTTCGCAACTTGTTTGCAACTATCAAGTTGGTTACTTGAACAGTATATTGCACTTGTCATCAACTATCGCTTTACTTTTTTCCACTTCATTTCTTATTTCGTATCACTACCCAAGATCAAGAGGATTCACAACTCCTGTCACGGAAGCACTTCCGTTCCTCAATGATTTATGAACTGTCTCTGCGTTCACAGTGTCGTACTCATTGTCAACAGTGGCCAGGAGAGCCATATTCTAGGGAATAGAAACAGTGCCAGTCAATTGTGAGCGATTTACACAGATAATGATAATAGTCGTAATAATAATAAACTATTATTCTAACACCTCCAACTCCTTCCAATCTGAATAATGCAAACAGCAGAATCAGTGTATTAATCGTTACACCTGTGTTGTTTGTATAGTCAAGAATAATAGTGCGATAGTATATAGGTGCGATTTAGTAAGTCGTCAGCCTGATGTGATAATCTACCTGCATTAAGCACCTACATAAAATAAGCGACAAGTGGTTCTAATGTAGGTATTAATAACTAACACAAGGAGTGAAAATTTCATGCATAATATGTAATATGTTAGGTTAACGACTATTTATTTCTTTTTCTTTGTTGTTTACTCTTTACTCCCATCCAGATTTAACTCCATTTACTCATACATGTGCCTCTGGAACGCACATTTGAAATTGCAAGTTTAGGTCCTATTACAAAGGCAACTACAAATCTAAATCACCATACCGTTCAAATATTTCGATACTTTGATTTCAAAGTTAGTTAGTTAAGACCAGGTCCGCCCAACATCGAACTGGGGTTGCTCTTACAATGTCTCTGACCTTAAACGAATACCAATACAGTTAGTTAGTAAAGACACAGGACCACTAATTGCTATCTATCTAACCAAAAATCACACGAGTTGAAAAACCACAGCTACTAGAAACAAGATGTGATAAATTAGCTAACTAATGACGAAGTGCAAAATTCTAGTGTATAATTTAAAAAAAGCTCGCAAAAATATGATAAATGACAGAAGCTTAGATCACACATCCAGTGCTTACTAAATGCACTATAGTGACTGAGCGGCGTCGAAACCAACCATTAACTTCATATTGGGCAGTTGTGCGCGGCTTAGCATTACGTGCACAGTGCTTTGGCTGTGAGTTGAGTGAACAATACAACAAATACAAAACTGCGTGTAACCTTTTATATCCATTGCTTACACATTAGAATTCACAATACAGGTTGAAGCAACTCCTGTAAGATTTTTTTGGCTTTGCCATTATGTCGTTGTGTGTTGTGCAGGGAAGTGAGATATAAAAAATACCTCTCAACTAACTAACTAAACTATCCAACTTACTTGTGACAGAGCTTTTTGCCCGTGTGCTTTGTGCAAATGGCATCATTCTTGTTCTTTCGAAAACACTTTTGTTGGCGAGGGAATTTGTGATATGACAGATTCGGTGACATTGTTAATCCGCTCATTGTTTTGCGAGAGTTCCCTTTGTCATCAGCTGATGAATTGTTCGGCGTCGGTGTTTCGGTTTGTCGTCCAATTTTTAGACGTTTTTGATGGTCCAGTTAGTTGCGTTGTTTGTTATAATAGAAGCGTCTTACTGACTGTGAGTGATTTTCTTTTGTTTCCCGGGACCAGTTTCGTTGCTACTGTCTGTATTCATTTGTATGTTTGAATTGACAAATTGTGATTATGGATTAGCTTGTTAGTTTGAATAGAATGGCACTGAAAGTGACATTTGCGTGCGTATGTTCCCCCGTGGATGGCAATTTTCAAGATGGATTTATAGCGGGTAATGTGTTTTTTTCTCGTTGTTTACGGATTCTTACCAAAATTATAATCAAATGGATTGGATGTGACTTGTAATGTATTTCTAGTTTGTTTGATTCTGGAATTACGAACCAAGTAACTCTACAGGCTGTTTATGTTATTGAACATGTAGTATTGTAATGTAATATGGCCGTAATCTTTTTTCCTCTTTTTAATGGGTTCCATTCAAACTACAGTTACACTTAACGTTATCATGCTTAATGCGTTGATAGCGAATTCCCATTTGAATATATTTTGGCTACCACTACTAACTAACCACAGCCAAATTATCATTTTTTTACCTTTTATCGTGAAATGAAACAACATTCTCAGGTTACGATTTTGTAACACCATTCATCCATAGCCAATTTGAATAGCCCCATTAGGGGAGGATGGTGGTCGCCAGTCTATGCTGGTCAATTTCCACATGACTAAAATTGCCATGTCACATAAATGAATTCGTAATTTGAGTTGATGTGGTACAGGTCATTTGAGTACATTATGATGACTTTGTTGAGCATTGTAGTCAGGTATGTGCTCCACGCGGCTTTAAAACTATAGTGAACGCTTAAACTAACTGAAGAATGATGAGTACGCAATGACCATGTGATGTAAGCAGTCCTAGGCTGTTAGGCTCTTTACATTTTGAGATGACGGTAATGAAATGAAAATTTATTGCTTGCATAGTGTCATTCCTTTTGATTGTAAAGCGATAAAGCATGCCAAGATACGGTGCATGAAGTTACACTTTGAAAACACAGGCACACGTAGTTAGTGAGAAGAAAAAAGTGGAAATCAAACGTTTTGTGCGATAAAAAACTTGTGCTAACCCAATGTTTACCCTGTCACAATTTTTCCTTCCCGTCAGGAATCATGTTGTAATCATGCAATCTCAATAACGCTAATTTTATTTCCCACCATTAATAAGAAGCTGACGGAATTAATTGCATTTTAACATTTGTATAATTGCTTAACCTAACTGCACAAATCGAACTGTATGCGTGTTTTAGTGTCGTTAATGTCACCTCATATAAGGAATAGAATATTATGATTAAGTTGATGATCTACATTGTTTTAGCGACGCTTGCAAACCACATATGAATCTAATGGCGGTATGATGTAGCAATTAGTACCTCCACAAGTCACATCCGATGTCAAACGGATTTCTGTTTCCGTAAAAAAAATCTGCTACAAATGTCATTTTATTCTTGTACTAAATCCATTTATAATGCATGTGACATTTTTATATCCAAATGAAGGACAAGAGAGACAACTCCAAATAAGCTTATTGCTTTTGTTCGCTGTAAGCTATGCATACAGGATATTGAACAGTAATGTTAAAGTTCTCTGGTAGTATATAATTTTTATTAAAATGGCCTTTCATTGCTAATCAGTCTAAAGGTAATGAAGACTGAAAACCATTCAACGAAAGAAATATATGGTTCATGATTTGAGTTTTAAACTTTATAGGGATGCGGTAATTTTACCAACTATTGCTATATGAATGATTGTAAGAGCAAGCTGGCGCCACCAATTATCAATTATAGGTTATTCATCCTTTTTTTCCCTTTCTTGCGTCTTGTATGACAACAATATTGTCGTAAAAACATGACATGAATGCAATATATTAGACCTTGAACTTATTTAACGAACTAACTAATCGAACCGGCGTATAAATTTAGTTGTTTTGTTTTTCGACTTTCATATGTAACTAACTACTACTACGGTACTCACTCATTGCCAATTAGGTAGATAAAAACAAATACCGTAAATCCGATATAAGCCCAGCTCCAGCCTAAATCATAACATCACCCTCCCTAATATTACTCCTCCGGGGGAGAAGTCTGTGAAATATTAACGCTCCAGCGACCCTATGTAACTCCATCCAAAATTAACTCCATGCTCTATAATGGTATGCTATGACAGCCTCATGATAAAATTAAAACTGAAATATATTTCCACAAATAGATAAATTAGTTTAAAAGCATCAAACGGCTAGTTGAAAGGATTTTTGACCAGAAATAATTAGCATCGTTGAGAAAAAAAATCTAATTGATTTTTGATGAACGATTTGTTATAACTCCAGCCTGTATTACTCTAGCACCAGGTGTTATAATAACAGATTCACGGTAATAAAACGCATATTAAATTCCTCCTGTGGCCAGATTTAAAGATTTAATGACTGCTTGTACATTTTACATTTTGAGAACCACTTATTATTTTTTTTCATTTGTATGCCATCTGGACGTTGTTTACAAGCTTGTGTTGTTACTTTATTGCATTTTCGTTAATTTTTGTTGAACACTATCCAAAAAAGTGAGGGGATCTCATGTATAGGAAAACCATGATAAGCAAACAATGTTTTTATCATGAAATTTGATCTCCCATTACAATCAGTGAGTCAATGAAGTCTAACTTGCCCTTATGGTGTTAATGACATCCCACCTGTGTGTGTGTGTGGTTATTTCATCCTTATCTGGTTTATCCACTCTCATTTTCACTCTCCAAAGCCAAACTTGTCTACTATAGTAAGTATCCTGAGGATTTGTTTATGTTGTGGACCCACCAAAGTTGTGATTCCATCTATGAATATCGTTGACCATAAGATAAACAAAAAAATCCATCAGCCCTATTATAGATTTATATTACGAAATACATTAGGGTTTTATCACTTCCCGTAAAAAAGTTACGTGGTGATTGGTGATAGAATTTCGCCATAAAAAATTACTCGCCAAAATCACTGACAAATTTAAGCTCCCACGGCTATATTTGTGACTACCAGAAGGCAAGTAATGAAAATATGCGAACTCATGAAAATATGGCAAAATACGTCGTGTTTTTCGTTCACAAGACAGTTTGTGACAAAATAACGAGTTCGAATTGAATTTTGCTTGAACCCTGTATATTTTGTGTACGAAACGGAGCAACCCAAGGTGGGAGCATAGGATTTGTGACACCAACCTGTAGGATGACATTAAATTTCCAATTCCAACTCCTGTTCATGCCTTATTTGTCTATGTACGAGTACCTTGTATGCATATTAATGACGTGCTAGTAATTGTCATTTGATACACTACCACTGTTCTCACGACTGGGCTGTATACACGTTGTCAAAAAAGTCGCTACTACCTAGTTAGGTTGTCAACTTGGGATGGTTATTATTTCATTGAACGTTATCAGTCTGCTCCTCCTTCCTCTTTTGTATGTAGTATGCCTGGCTGTAATCAGATTCTCAGTGTTGAACTAAATATTTGGAGAAAAAGCCCAACTTTTTTCCCCGTTTTTAGCTAATTTCCTTGAGACCTGGGTTGGGTAATGGGCACTGCAAAGTTGCCAAAACCTTACAAATTTTTGGAGGACGTTCCAATTTTTGTGTACTAGAAAGAATTGCGAGCTAAATATCTTTTGTTCCACTTGTTTTTATTGTCGTTTCGGGGACAATAACATACTGTATTCTAGTAACTGTTACTGGTTACTGATACTGTGGTTTACCATATGGTAGACATTTATGAAAATGATGTTTTTTAAGAACTCAGGTCGTAATAATTTCTCGCATTCTTATTCTTTCTTGTGTGCCCAAAACAAATGAAATGAACTCATTTTTAGGTCTCTCTCTCTCTTTATAGCTGGCAAGTGAAACTTTGGAACTTTTCAATAATGCATTTATAATTATCTTTGAGACTTTGACTGCTTTAATTGAACTGTCAACGAGCGGAAAGGAATAAGAGAATTTTCAAAGACAGCAATATGGCTTGTATTTATATTTATTTTTGTGTAGTCCTTTGTATGAATAACATACTGGCTAGTGTTTATTGTTCCCAAACAATCCACTTTGGAAAGGAGGGTTTTTTCCAATGAGATATAATGATGATGAGTAAAATTAAATTATGAATGGACTTGGCTCATAAAAAAGGAAAACAATAGGAGCGAATAACTAACTTATTTGACTTGAACCACACAAAGGCTGTCAGAGATACATTATAATGGAGCCTTGAGCCAAGTTCTTGAGGAAAGGAAATATTTTTTCTTCTCGTAAATAGAAGCTTTTGCATAATTTATAGATCACGTTGGTCTCTCATATTTTTAATAGAATATGTGCTCTCCGTTATAGTTTGTACAGTTCCCAAAGTAGGAGATACTAACTATCTGTAGGGAACGTGTTGTGAATGCCACATTCTGGAAGACACATGCATTCATGTGGATACAAAAGGATTGAACCCCATATCTTTAAACTTGTCTCTCACCCGTTTCCCGTCCAGGTAATTAATTGCATAAAAGTTGCCGACAGAAAGTGAAGTTAGTCAAAATTGAGTTTTCTGCAAGCTTCTTGTATCAATGCTCATTAATATGGAGACCGCAGAACGTGTCGCATGGATGAACGACAGCGCAAAGTTTTCCATGTCAAAGAATCCAGTTTCATCATTTAATTAGCTTTGAAGCCCCTGCATGTTCAATTTAATGAAAACTAAATAACTTAGGATGCAAACCTTTCCTGCGTCTTTTTCATCTCCGACTGCTAAAGAATTGGTGGGGAGTGATAATTCTGCGGGAAACATTTTAGTAGTGCAGAGATATCTAGACTTGGCAACAGTCAAAAACTATAAAGGCTATTGGCATTGCATTGTAAGTCACGATTTTGTAAAGAGTGCGATAAAAATGGTTGAAAATTTCATGCGCATTTTTTATGAAGCCATTTTTCCCCTTCAAATATTGCACTTGGGAAGCCAAACTCTTTGGAATGGGAACCATAGGGGCCGTCATTCCACTTGCTAAGACTTTATGTGCGGGGGCATATTTTATTTATTATGATTGAGAATTATGTTGGTTCTGAGCTCTTACAAATGTGCGTAAAAAATGCGTGCCTCGTAGTTCCCATTTGGTTGGCTACGAGTCTCCCCACCCAGTGTAAGCTGAGTCTACAGAATTTGTGGGCTTCAGCTTTACAACAACTAACTAAATATCTTACAAATTTACGTGCCATTACTTATAATTTGAGGGAATACACTTGGCATGCCTTAGTCAGTAGTTTACCTTGAGAAGCTATAACAATTCAGTTGTCATCATTTTGAGAAAAAAAATCCTGTTCTTCCTATACTTGATCATCAGATTACAACATTTAATCCATCGACAGGATGGACAAATAAGGACTTTCACTTTTTTCCTCCGTATGTCACTCTCTGCTCAAAACTGGCTAAAACCCTGCTCTTCTTTTGTTATCAGCTCTGCATTCCATTAAATTAGCCACTTGTTCATCTAACTAACAAAAGGATGTCTCAAGCTAACGCATTGAACAGTTCTTGACGACCAGTACAATCACAGGTATTAGAATTGCCAAATCTTGAGTAATGTATTCAGGCAAGCAAGCGCTCCTCTTTTATCAATAAAGTTGAACAGCCCTTCTCATCACTTTGTTCATTCCCTGTACGTACCAATACCATGTAGAACTGAAAAGTCGTGAGTTCATTCACTGCGTATTCTCTCCTTAATGCACACTTACTGGATTTGATTAAAAAGAAGTTACTGATGAAGTCTCTCTCAAATGAGTTGATGGGGAGAAGAAGAAAAAGCATTAGTTATTCCAAGTTCCGTGTTCTCTGTCTTGTGTACATGTCAAAAAGAAAATTATGCTCAGAAAGAAATAATTGTAAATGGGTGGGTGGTTGGAGCACCTCATCACAAGACACGAACTGCAAACTGCACAAACTTTATATAGCTCTCATTTAATCACGGATTACAATGCGTGCTCCACGGAACTTTCCCGTCCATATTTACACAGCCGATAAATCTAGCTCGCATTCCTTTTTATTAGATTTACGTTTACAATCAAACAAGGAGGATTCTAAAAAAAGGCTTTTGTACTCGTGAGGTTTACTTACTATAGTGAGGGAGTGTGAAACTCTATGCTCAGAGGAATTTACTTCCACTACGTAATTACTATCTGGCTGATCAAAATCTAAAAATTGGAAGCAATCTGCATATACACTCCATTTATCTTGCTTCCCTTTCAGTTTCTAATAGTTTGAGTTTAATTGTTTGTCTGAAATTGCAATCCTTTATAGCCTTATTTATAGAAATGAGCTTCATATGACACCCTTAGCTTTGTTCGCAGGAAATACCAACATAATTTTTTACCTTTACTGTGCTTGTACTTGTACATATAATGTGGACAAGTATATATGCAACTTTATATTTCATCTGACATTTGACAAGTTCTTTCAATTTTCGTCACAAAAGGAAGAGCTAAAAAATAAACCAAAGTAATCGCATATACTAAGAGAACGTAGAAATGAAAATTCAAAAAATAAATGAATTATTAACGTTTATAGTTTTAGAATTACATATTTTTTTATATTTTATGCATTCTGCTCACAA
>Ga0210040_10001075_pt1 | contig 42691 bp, 59 predicted proteins | sample CryGeyCG12114_NA_FD_185462 | JGI IMG/M metagenome (GOLD analysis project Ga0210040, IMG submission 185462) | Groundwater microbial communities from aquifer - Crystal Geyser CG19_WC_8/21/14_NA (SPAdes) (version 2) | ecosystem: Environmental > Aquatic > Deep subsurface > Groundwater | place: USA...
CTTCTCCATCCAGTTGCAGGGCGAATCGGGAGTGGCAGCCATGTGGCAGTCAGAGGCAGAAAAGAAAAAGCCCACCAAATCCGAGGACTTGATGGGCTCTCCCTTGGCGAGGAGTAGGGGACTTGAAGCCGCTCACGACCCTTCACCAAGTGTCGCCACGTATCAGGACACGCATGATTCAGCAGGGTTAGGCAGCACGGCACGCACCGAGCAGCAGGACGTTCCGTCTGACTGCCACACTGCCACTCGACCTGAGGAGGGCTGACCATGGCCTCTTCCAGAGCGATGAGATCGGGAGAGCTGCGTGCTCCCACGGCCAGACAGACGGAGGTGCTCGGAGCCATTGAGGCTCACCGCGCCGCCCTCGGGTACTCGCCGGGTGTCAGGGACCTGTGCCGTCTGCTCGGGGTGAGCTCCACGAACTCGGTGGCTGGTCACCTCAAGGCACTCGCGGCGAAGGGCCTGCTTGATCGGACCGCCAAGGTTGCCCGGACCTGGCAGGCGACCGAGCTCGGCCTCCGCTTTCTGGGGGGTGGCCTGTGAGCACGCCCCGACCATGCCCCGAGTGCGGCAAGGCCATGGACCGAGCGGCGGAGCTTTGCCGGGCGTGCCGGGTCCGTCCCCCCGAGGAGCGCTTCTGGGAGAAGGTCGAGAAGACGGACGGCTGCTGGAACTGGACTGCCGCGCGCTTTGACGACGGCTACGGCGCCTTCCGGATGGGGGCCCAGCAGTGCCGGGCGCACCGTGTCTCGCTGATGTTCAGCGGCGTCACGCTTGGGCCGGGCCAGCAGGCTCTGCATTCCTGCCACAACCGTCTCTGCGTCCGGCCCGAGCACCTGCGCGCGGGAACGCACCTCGAGAACATGGCCGACATGAGGCGGGCAGGGCGCTCCGCTCGTCCGAGAGGCGAGGCGAACGCCATGGCAGTGCTCACCGCCGACCAGGTCGTTGCGATGCGCGAGGCGTATGCGCTCGGGGGCACATCTGCTGCCGACCTGGCTCCCCGCTTCGGCATCACTACTGGCGCCGCGGCGGCCGTAGTCACGGGGAGGGTGTGGGCTCACGCGGGTGGGCCAATCGCACCTCGTGGCGCATGCCGCTGCCGATTCTGCGGCGCGGAAGTGAAGACGCGGAGCAGCCACGAGAAGCGTTGTGCTCGAGCCACGACTGGGGAGCGGGCCTTCTTCGCCGCCAATCGGAAGTGGCCGGAGCCCCCGCGCCATCGCCACTGGAAGCAGCGTGAGCCCAGCCGCTGCGCACGTCTGCGCGAGCTTCTGGCGGACGGGCTCTGGCACGACATGAAGGAGCTGCGCCACGCCGGAGGATGGAGGTACGGCGCGAGGCTCCTTTCCCTCAGAACGGGCTCTGATGGTGAGGCGTCGCTCCTGATCGAGAATCGTCCGGTCGACGGCGACTCTTCGCATTGGGAGTACCGCTTCACCGGACCGAACCCGAGCCCGCGGCCGAAGCCCACGCCGAAGGTCCGCCGTTGCTGCCCCTCGTGCGGCCAGCGGCTCCGCATGTCCCCAGACGCAACGACGCCCGCCCCGGTTGCAGCCGGAACGGGCGCGAACAGCAGCGAACCCACCCACAAGGAAGGTCAGCCGTGAAGAACCAAAGCCTAGCTATGCCCTCTGACGCAAGCCGCCCGGCAAAGGAGCGTCCCATCCTGTTCAGCGCGCCCATGGTCCGCGCGCTGCTCTCCGGCGCGAAGACGCAGACGCGGCGGGCCATGAAGCCGCAGCCAATCCAAGGTGGCCCTCTGCGGGACGGGTGGCACTGGTCGAAGGGAGCGTGGAACTTCCCAATCGACGAACGCGTGAGCTCGGCGCGAGTTCTTGCGGAAGTCTGCCCTTACGGCCAGCCCGGGGACCGGCTTTGGGTGAAGGAGACCTACATCTACCTGACGCCGCTTGGGCTCTATGGCTACCGCGCCGGCCCAGACCTCTTTGTCAGTCCCAGATGGAAGTCACCGCTCTTCATGCCCCGCCAGGCGTCGCGCATCACGCTCGAGGTGACTGGCATCCGCGTGGAGCGGCTCCAGGACATCAGCGAGGAGGATGCTCGGGCGGAGGGCATTGCGCGCACCGCCAGCGTCGGCCCCTGTCGTGCGATGGGATGGCGTGGTTTCGACGGTGCTCCGGCGCACATGCGCGGAGCGGCTGCCTATCGAGACCTCTGGGAATCCATCAACGGCCCCGACTCCTGGGCCGCGAACCCGTGGGTCTGGGTCGTCGAGTTCAAGCGGCTTGAGCAGGGGGTGGAGTGATGGCTCGTATCCGGTACGTGAAGCCCGAGTTCTTCACAGACTCCGACCTCTGCGAACTCTCACCGCTGCACCGGCTGCTCTTCCAGGGCCTGTGGTGCCACGCGGATCGCGACGGGATTCTTGAGGACAAGCCGCGCGAGCTGAAGGTGAAGATTCTCCCGTTCGATGACTGCGACGCGGAGTCGATGCTCGCCGACCTCGCGCGCGCGGGCTTCATCGTTCGCTACGAGGCAGGTGGACAGCGACTCATCGCCATCCCTGGGATGCCCGAGCACCAGAAGTTCCACAAGGACGAGAAACCGAAGGGTTACCCGCAGCCCGTCGCGCTCGGGAGTGTCAGTAGTGCCAGCACGGTGCCGGCACCCTCTCAGCACGGTGCCAGCATGGTGCCAGCAGGCCGGGTAACTGAAACGGGTAACGGGGAACTGAAACGGGGAACGGAGCCACTTCCGAGCCCCCTTCGGGGGTCGGGGCCTCCGCTGACTTCGTCCTGGCCGAAGCTGGCACCGCGGCTGGCTGCGGTCTTCCGGGAAGCCAAGGGAGCTGAGTACGCACCGCTTCGCTCGGACGAGGTGGCGCTTGGGAGGCTCCTCTCGCTGGCCATCGAGGGCGGCGCGAGAGACGCGGAAGGCGAGGTGGCCAGGCGCTGGCGCATCGCGCTGACCGCTCGCTTCCGGAAGGCCACGCCCTCGCTCACGGAGCTCGCCAAGCCCGAGCGCTGGAACGAGCACGCCGCGGCAGAGGAGCCGGACAGGCCCGGGCCCGGGAAAGCAGCCGGAGACCGCCCCCGCCTCTGAGTCCAACCCTTCTGCCTTCGGTGCCCCATGCCTGACTTGCACAGCCTTCCGGCCGAACGCGTCCTCCTCGGCCTGCTCCACACCACGTCCTCCCTGGACGGCGTTGCCCGCGCCATCCAGCAGCTCGACTCCACAGGCCTCCGGGCGGCCCACTTCTTCCTCCCTGCCCACGCGGAGGCCTTCACCGCGGCGGAGCGCATCCTCCGCCAGGGCAAGCCCGTGGACCCGGTGACCTGGCACGAGGCGATGCGCGCCTCCCAGCTCGTCCACGCCGCCGGTGGTGCGGACTTCGTCACCCGCCTCTGCCTCGCTGGCGACGGGTACGACGGCGCGTTCCCGACGCACGCGAAGACGGTCCAGGACTTCGCGCTCCGGCGGGACATCGTCGCGAGGGCACGGCAGACGGCCCTGGCTGCCCAGGATTTGAATCAGAGGCCCGAGGGGGTGGCTCTGGGCGGGGCGAGCGCCCTCGCGTCCCTGGGAGCCGCTGGTGCGCAAGAGCTTGAGACGATGGAGGTGGATCTCGCGGACATGCTCGACGAGCTCCAGGCCATCCACGAGGGCAAGCGCGTCACCTGCATCCCGACGGGCATCGACGTCTGGGATGAGCTCATCGGAGGCCTGCAGTCCGAGGTGGTGACCTTCATCGGGGCGCAGCCGAGCGTGGGGAAATCCGCGCTCATCGGCACGATGATGGAGAACCTCGCCGTCCGCGGCGTGAAGGTGGGTCTCTTCAGCCTCGAGGACCATCCGCGCTGGGTGGCGGACCGCATCGTCTCGCGACGCTCGCAGGTGCCGGTGAAGCGCCTGAAGACGGAGCGGCTCCCGCCCTACCTGATGGAGCGGGTGGGGGAGGCCGTCACCGAGGCCTACGGCTTCGCCGGCAACATCATCCGGGACGGGCGCAGCGGCCTCACGGCGCAGCAGGTGGCCGCCACCGCCCGGCAGATGATTGTGCAGCGCGGCTGCCAGGCCATCTTCCTGGACCACGTCGGAGAGCTCGACGTGTCCGGGGAGTGGGAGCGGCATGACCTCGGCGTCACCGCGGCCGTGAAGGCGCTCCGCGACGTGGCCAAGGACTGCCGGGTGCCGGTGGTGGTGCTCGCTCACTTCCACCGTCCGCGCGGCAACTCGGATGCAGAGCCCCGCTACCTGCGGCCCACCTCCGCCATGTGGGCCAACTCGGCGGGCATCGAGCGCATGGCGCGCGTCGCGGTGGGGCTCTGGATGGACCGGGAGACTCCGGGGCATGTCATCTGCTCCATCCTCAAGCAGACCAACGGGGTGAAGGATCTCGACTTCTCGATGCCCTTCCTCGAGGCGAGCGGACTCATCCGCAGCCTGGGGGGCCGGAAGCGCGAGGGGGACAAGGGCTACTCGGACTCCGAGGGGAGGGCGGCATGAGTCACGCCATTGGGCTGTGGAAGGACCTGGCGAAGCAGGCAGAGCGCAACGTGACGGAGCTCGAGCGCCTCCGGGACGCACTCAAGAAGGCGGCCCCGGGTGAGCGGGCGAAGCTCATCAGGGCCTTCCGGGCGCAGCTGCGGGGTGACTCATGAAGCTCACGCTCCCGTTCCCGCCCTCGGCGAACCGGTACTGGAGAACCCGAGTTCTCCGCTCGAGAGGGCAGGTCCTGGTCCAGACCTACCTCTCGCCGGAAGCGAAGGCTTACAAGAAGGCCGTCGCCGAGGTCTGCGAGCGCGCGCACCTGGAGCCCGTGGACGGGGAGGTATCGCTCGTCCTCCACGTCTTCCGTCCGAAGCTGGTGGGCGACCTCTCCAACCGGCTGAAGGTGCTGGAGGACTCGCTGAACGGCTTCGCTTGGGTGGATGACAAGCAGGTCGCAGAGATCCGCATGGTCCGCGACTTGGACCGGGAGCGGCCGCGCGTCGAGGTGGAGGTCCTGCCGGTGGAGCCTGGCCTCTGGCTGGAGCCGGCTCGGCTGAAGGCTGAGCAGTACACGAGCGCCCGGGAGGAGACGCCGGCAGCGAAGCTCAAGCGCATGGCGAAACCGAACGTGCGCAAGGGAGGTGCTCGATGAGCCAAGCACTCTTGCTAGACGTGCGGTTCGCCTCTGCTCCGGGGGGCTCCACGGACTCGTGGTTCACGCCGCTCGAGCTCTGGCGCGAGTGGGACCGGGAGTTCGACTTCACGCTGGACCCTTGCGCTCACCTCGAGTCGCCTGTGTCCCAGGCGATCGGCAACGGCTTCACCATCGAGGATGACGGACTCGGTCGTTGCTGGGAGGGACACCGCGTCTTCGTGAACCCGCCGTACTCGGACATCGCCCCGTGGGTGGTGAAGGCGGAGGCGGAGATCCTCTCGGGCTGCGAGCTGGTGGCGATGCTGGTGCCGGCGAACCGGACCGAGCAGCCCTGGTGGGCGAAGCATGTGGAGACGTACCGGGACGGGAGGCGGTCGACCAAGGCCACCGGCTTCACGCTTGAGACGAGGTTCCTGCCCAGGCGCTTCCGGTTCGGCTTCCCAGGAGATCCGAGCGGCAAGGGCGGGAACTCGCCCACCTTCGGATGCGTCCTGCTCGTGTGGAGGGTGGCGCGATGAAGCGCCCGTGCTCAGTCCAGGGCTGCACCCGGGTTGCCGCGCCTCGTCGGCACCACGAATGCTGGACGCACATCAAGCGCCGGCAGCGACGGAGCCCGCCCATCGAGGAGCCGGTCAGACCTCCGGCTTACCCTTCATCGTGGACTCGCCTGGAGACGGCGGCCATCGTCTTGGGCAACGTCGACAGCCTGGACGAGGACGCCTACCAGCGCGCCCGCGAGCGGCTCCGCAAAGCGGCGGTGACATACGCCACGTCGCTTGCGGACGTTGTCCACGCACGGCCGGACACTTCTGTCCGTGGCCAAGCGAGCGCTCCAGAATCCGACGGAAAGCACCAAGGGTGAGCTCACCCCGCGGCAGGCTGCCTTCGTTCGCGAGTACCTCATTGACCGCAACGGAACGCAGGCAGCCATCCGTGCCGGGTACTCGGAGAAGGGCGCAGGAGTCACCGCCTCCCAGCTCCTAACGAATCCTAACGTCGCGAAGCTGGTCGACGCCGGCACTCAGCGCCAGGCCAAGAAGTCAGGTGTGACGGCCGAGAAGGTCCTCCGCCGACTCTGGAAAGAGGCGACAGGCGTCAACCGCTTCGGGGACTCGACGGCCTCCTCGCGCACCGCCGCCCTCGGCCTCCTCGGCAAGCACTTCAAGATGTTCACGGACCAGGTGCACCACACCGGGAACGTCTCCGTCATCGACCCGTACGCGAAGACCGACGGGGGCTCGGATGAGTGAGGCCCTCGTCACGCTCCCGTTCGCCCCTCGCGCTCACCAGCGTGCGGCGCATTCGCTGCTGCTGACGGTCCGCTTCCTCGTTCTCGTCTGGCACCGGCGCGCGGGCAAGACGGTCTTCGCCATCGTCGAGCTGATCCTCGCGGGCCTTCGCTTCAAGCAGAAGCGCGGGCGCTTCGGCTACGTGGCGCCGCTCCTCAAGCAGGCAAAGCTCGTCGCCTGGACGTACCTGAAGGACTTCACCCGCGTCATCCCGGGCTGCACCTACAACGAGACCGAACTCGAGGTGGTGCTGCCCAACGGCGCCTCCATCCGGCTCTACGGTGCGGACAACCCGGACGCAATGCGCGGCGGGTACTTCGACGGCGTCGTGATGGACGAAGTCGCGGACATGAAGCCCATGGTGTGGGGCGAGATTGTCCGGCCGATGCTCGCGGATCGCTCCGGCTGGGCCATCTTCATCGGCACACCCAAGGGCATCAACCTCTTCAGCCAGCTCTACTACGCGGCGCTCGAGGGGCTGGAAGGGTGGGCCGCGGATCTCAAGCGGGCGAACGAGACGGACGCGCTCAGCGAGCAGGAAATCGCGGACATGCGCGCGACCATGTCCCCGTCGCAGCAGGCGCAGGAGTTGGACTGTGACTTCGCGGCGGCCGTGGAGAACACGCTGCTGCCGCTTCCTGCGGTGCTCGACTCGCAGAAGCGCCACGCTCCCGAGGATCTCTTCTCCGGCGCGGCGAAGATTCTCGGCGTCGACGTTGCCCGCTACGGGGATGACCGGACGGTCCTCTTCCCGCGCCAAGGACGCATGGCGTTCCAGCCCAAGACGTTCCGCCAGCTCTCTCTCATGGAGACGGTGGGGCAAGTGGCGATGTCAATTGAGAAGTGGAAGCCGGACGCCGTCTTCGTGGACCAAACGGGACTCGGCGCCGGCGTCGTCGACCGTCTCCGCGAGCTTGGCCACGAGGTGCAGGGCGTGGACTTCGGCAGCCGTGCCCTGCGACCCACGCCTCGACTCAAGAATCGCCGCGCCGAGATGTGGTGGACCATGGCGGAGTGGGTGAAGGACGGCGGCTGCCTGCCGCGCGTGGCTGGGCTTGCCGAGGAACTCACGGCGCCCACGTACCGCGTCGACTCCAACCAGGTCATTCAGCTCGAGTCCAAGGACGACATGAAGGCGCGAGGCCTGCCGTCGCCGGACATCGCAGACGCCCTCGCCCTCACGTTCGCTGCACCCGTCACGAAGTCCGCGTCACTCGGCCTCGGCGCCGCAGTCCTCATGACGGCGCGCACGGACTTCGACCCCTACGAGGAGCACTGACATGGGTGGCGCTACCAGCAACGCTTTCCAGAGCACCAAGTCCGCGAACCGCAACAAGGCGGAGATTGCAGCCGCTGACGAGGCGATGCGCAAGGCGATGTTGCCGCCCCCTCCTGAGGCGGACACCACGGATGCGGCGGTGCGTGCCGCGCGCGAGGCGCAGACGTCCCGGCTCCTCATGGGCCGCGGGCGCAAGTCGTCCTTCCTCACCGGCGGCTCGGGCGCAGGCCTTGCCAACAAGCCGCGCACTCTCCTTGGAGGCGGGTAGCCATGGTCGCGGCGGTCGCCTTCAGCGGCGCGAGTGCCACCCCTCCGCGGACGCGCTTCATCTCGCGCTGGAATCGGCTGCGCGGAGAGCGCGAGTCGTGGTTCTCCCACTGGCAGGACATCCTCCGTCACCTCATCCCTCGCCGACTGGTGCTCGATCACGAGTCGAAGGAGGACCAAGGCCGCAAGAAGCACTCGGCCATTGTGAACGCAACTGGCACCTTCGCCCTGCGGACGCTCGCGAGCGGCATGCAGTCGGGTATCACCAGCCCCTCGCGCCCGTGGTTCAAGCTCATCGTCACGGACCCGGCCCTGTCTGAGAGCGCGAACGTCCGCAGTTACCTGGATGCCATCGAGGACGCGATGCGTACGCGCCTCCTCTCCTCGAACATCTACAACTGCCTGCACAACATCTACACGGACCTCGGCGCGATCGGCACGGCCGCGCTCTACATCGAGGAGGACGAGGAGGACGGCGTCCGCGGTTACGTGCTTCCCGCCGGCAGCTACTGCCTCGTGGGCTCCTCCCGTCGCCGGGTGGATGGCTGCTACCGCATCACCGGTTTCACGGTGCAGCAGGTGGTGGAGAAGTTCGGCACGGACAACCTCTCCGCGCAGCTGCTTGAGCGCTACAAGAACGGCGATCTCGATGGCTGGGTGAAGGTGCTCCACGTCGTCGAGCGCAACGAGAAGTGGGACGGCATGTCCCTGCTCGCGGAGAACAAGCGCTACCGCTCCGTGTGGATGGAGCTCGAAGCACCGAGCGACTTCGCGAAGAACCTGCGCGTCTCCGGCTTCGACGAGTTCCCCATCATGGCGCCCCGCTGGAATGTCTCGGGCGATGCCGTCTACGGGGACTCGCCTGGCATGGACGCCCTTGGCGACATCCGCGCCCTGCAGCAACTCGAGCGCGACAAGGCCCGCGCCTTCGTGAAGATCGTCGACCCGCCGATGGTGGCGCCCACCTCGCTCGCCACCCGCAACGCGAGCCTCCTGCCTGGGGCCGTCAACCGCATCGACGTCGCCGCAGGCGGTCAGACGTTCCGCCCGGCCATGGAGATCAACCCGTCGGCGATGGGCGAGTTCCGCCAGGCCATTGCGGAGCACGAGCACCGCATCAGCCGGACGCTCTACGCGGACACGTGGCTCACCGTCACCACTGCCGAACGCACCAACATGACGGCGACGGAAGTTGCCCAGCGCACCGAGGAGAAGATGCAGCAGCTCGGCCCCGTGCTGGAGCGCCTCCAGGACGAGCTGCTGGACCCGATGGTGGACCGTATCTTCAACATCGGCGTGGCTGCAGGCTGGTTCCCGGAACCGCCCGAGGAGCTCTCCGGCAAGCCGCTTCGCATCGAGTACATCTCCATCATGGCGCAGGCCCAGAAGGCCATGCATCTGACGGGCATCGAGCGACTCGCAGGCTTCGCAGGAAGCCTCCTCGCGTCGGACCCGGAAGACCCGACCGTCCGGCACAAGCTCGACAAGGGCAAGGCGCTCGAGGCGTACCGTGACGCGCTCGGCACCCGCTCTGACCTCCTGCGCTCCGAGGCCGAGGTGGAAGCCATCATCGACCAAGCCGCTCAAGCGCAGCAGGCCTCCCAGCAAGGCGCGGACATCAGCTCGATGGTCCAGGGCGCCAAGGTGCTCAGCGAGACGGACATGGGCGGCGACAGCGCCCTCAATCGCGTCCTCGGCAACATGGGCGTGCAGGGGCAGGCATGACGAGTGAACTCGAGGACCTCACGCCCCCGCGCAAGTACCCCGTCGAGACGCTCGCGCGCCTCGCGTACGCGGCGCACTGCCGCGCGCGCAGCAACCGGAACCTCACCGGCAAGCCGCTCTTCACCTGGGACGAGATGACTCCGCATCTCCGTGAGTCCTGGGAAGCCGCCGCCGCGGCCGTCCGCGAAGCCGTCGAGAGTGAGCCATGAAGAAGCAGCTCAACGCGGGAAGCGTGGCTCAGCGCAAGACGCTCGGTCGCATCGAGGAGGAGAAGCAGCGCCGGGCCCGCGAGGACTGGCTCTTCCTTCTCTCTGACTCGCGAGGGCGCCGGCTCTTCTACTCCATCATCAACGACTACTGCCGCCTGCAGAGCGTGAGCCTCGCTCGCAACTCGGAAATCTACGTCCACGAGGGCATGCGCACGGTGGCAGCGGACCTCCTCGAGATGGCACGCAGCGTGAGTCCCCGCGCGTACACGCTCGCGATGCACGAGGCGGCGGCCGAGTCCCTCGCAGAGCTTGAAGCAACCGAGGTCGCCATCGTGGCCGCCTCCAACGAAGAGGACGACATCGATGGCTGACGCCACCACGACTCCTGCGCAGGCCGCAGCACCGGCCCCGCTCCCGACTCTCCTCGCCGCGACGGCGGCCGAGGCGACACCCCCCGCCAACACCTCTCAGGGCACAGCAGGGGAAGCACCCGACACCGCCGCCAGCGCGAAGGACGGCAAGACGGAAGAAGCACCCAAGGAAGCAGCACCGGACAGCACGATGACGGAGGAAACCAAGGCGTCCGACGCTGCGGCCGAACTCGTCCTCACGTTGCCCGAGGGCGTCGCAGCAGACGACGCCATGGTGCAGTCCTTCACGGCAACCGCGAAGGAGCTGGGTCTCAAGTCTGACGCCGCGCAGAAGGTGCTCGACGTCTACATCCAGCACGCCAAGAAGGAAGCGGAGGCCACCAACACCTTCCTCGAGAAGCAGCGCGAGGAGTGGGTGAAGGCCGTCACCGAGGACAAGGAGATTGGCGGGCCTGCCCTCAAGCAGAGCATCGCCTTCGCCCAGCGAGGCCTCGAGAAGTTCGCCTCCCCGGAGCTTCGTCAGTACCTCGAAGACACCGGCCTCGGGAACAACCCTCACCTCGTGAAGCTCTTCGCGAAGGTGGGCCGCGCCATGGCGGAGGACCGTTTCGCGGGCATGGGACAGCAGGACGTCCGCACCGCGGAAGAGAAGCTCCTCGCTCAGCTCTACCCGAAGACGAAGTTCTCCAACCAGAAGTAGCCCCTTCACACCTGAGAGGCACACCCCACAATGGCTCTGATCAACTCTGAAGTCGTAACCCTGTTGGACATCGCGAAGCGCACCGGGCCTGACGGCCTGATTGCGAACGTGGTGGAGGCACTCACCAAGGAGAACGCCCTCCTTAAGGACGCGACTTGGCGCGAGGGCAACCTGCCTACCGGCCACCGCGTCTCTGCCCGCACTGGCCTGCCCAGCGTCTACTGGCGGCGCTTCAACGAGGGCATCGCGCCCTCGAAGAGCCGCGTCGACAACTACGACGAGTCGATCGGCATGCTCGAGGGCATGTCCGTCGTGGACTGCGAGGAGGCGAACCTCAACGGCAACGAGGCCGCATTCCGCGCCTCGGAAGACATGTCCTTCATGTCCTCGATGAACAACGAGGCCGAGTCGAGCTTCCTCTACGGAAGCGCGCTGACGAAGCCCGAGCAGCCGAACGGCATCATTCCTCGCTACAACTCACTCACGACTGGCTACGGCCCGTCTCAGGTGATCGACGCGTCGCGGGTGTCCGGTGTGAGCACCGCGACCGGCACGGACCAGTCGTCCATCCTCCTCGTCAACTGGCACCCCAAGACTGTCTACGGCATCTACCCGAAGGGCAGCACCGCCGGCATCACTCCGCACGACATGGGAGAGCAGCTCTGGACGGACGCGAATCAGCGCCGTTACCGCGCCTACGTGACGAACTGGGTGTGGAAGATGGGCTGGGTTGTCGAGGACGCACGCTCGATTGTCCGCATCGCGAACATCGACCAGTCCGCCTTCGCGTCGACCAACCGCAACATCATCGAGTCGATGGTGCGCGCGTTCCACATGCTCCGTGGGCCGGCCGGCAAGAAGGTCTTCTACGTGAACCAGCAGGTGGCGAGCTTCCTCCACCTCCAGGCGCTCAACGGCACCACCAACTCGACGGTCACCATCCAGGACATCGGCGGGCAGCCCGTGACGATGTTCCTCGGCTGCGCGGTCCGCACCACGGACAGCCTCGTCACCAACGAGTCCGTCGTCGTCTGAGGCTGACGCGAGGCTCTCCCTCCTTCTGCAGCACACCCCTTCCTAGGAACTTCCAATGATGCTCGACGTTCAGAACCTCTTCTCGGATCAGCAGGTGCTCACGTCCGCCACGGCGAACGTGCTGCTGTCATCCAACACCATCGACCTTCTCCCCACGTCCGTTGGCTCACTGGGCTACGTGCCCACGGCAGACATCGGGCGCGGCAACGAAGCGAACCTCTTCGTGCAGCTCACGGCGGACGTTGTCGGAGCAACCTCCCTCCTGGTGGAGCTCATCGTCGCGGACAACGCGGCGCTGACGACCAATCCCACCGTCGTCGCAGGTTCGGGCGCTGTGCCCGTCGCGTCGCTCAAGGCGGGCTACCGCTTCGGCATCACCTCCATTCCGCCGGGCATCACGAAGCGGTACGCGGGCCTCCGCTACACCTTCGTGGGCGGCGCTGGCACCGGTGGCGCTGCCACTGCCGGCGCCATCACCGCAGGCGTCACGCTCGACCGCTAGTCCTTCTCCGGGGCGCGGAGCAGCTGGCCGCGCCCCTCTCCACTCCCACTTCGCAGCAACTGAAAACGGAGGCCCAACGTGGCCCACACCAGCAACAAGCCGGGCATCAAGGACGCTGAAAACGACTTCGTCCAGAAGACGGGCGGCACGGACGTGCTCCCCAATGCGGACAAGTACGACTCCGAGGCCGAGCGGAAGAAGCTCGCGGACAAGGAGGCGGAAGCCGCGGGTAAGCGGGCTCCCGCTGGCGCGACGCCGTACCTCATTCGCACCGACGCCTTCTACAAGGGCACGCTCTACCGGGCGGGCTCCATCGTCGACGTGATTGATGATGGCAAGAAGGACAGCGCTCCCTCCCGTGACTGGGAGAAGCTCGACGCGAAGGTGGCGAGCCTCGTGCGCGGTGGCCTCATCGCCCCGGGCAGCGACCTTGGCGGCGAGCGTGTCGGCCAGCTCCCTGGCGACGAGAAGCGCGAGCAGGCCGTGAAGCGCGACGTCCTGTAGCCCCTGCCGTCCACGCCGTAGCCCCGGGCGCATACGGGGCATTCCCTTCCCTTGGAGCGCGCATGCCTTCTGCCGTGGCTGTCTGCAACTTGGCGCTGTCTCGCATCGGCGTCGCGCCTATCGCCAGCCTTGAGGGCACGAACCTCGAGTCGCGCTCCTGCAACACGGTCTACCAGGCGAGCGTGGACGCGCTCCTCGAGTCCTTCGAGTGGCCTTGGGCGACGAAGCGGGCCGTCCTTCCACCACTCCTGCAGCAAGCGCCCGGTGGATGGGCGAATAGCTTCCTCTTGCCGTCTGACTGCCTCGCGCTTCGAGACGTCGCGCCAGACGCCGGGGCAGGGGAGCCGCTCGCGTACGGCGTTCCCGTGCCACTTGTTGGCTACTCGGAAGCAGGCGGCTACCCAGGACGTGAGCCCCAAAGCGCTACGCAGCGGATGCCCTTCCAGGTGGAGGCGACGGCTGCAGGAGCCAAGGTGCTGCTATGCGACTCCGCGAATCCGACGGTCCGCTACACGGCACGAGTCGACGCCAGCCGCTTCCCTCCGCTCTTCGTGCAGGCGCTCGCGTGGCACCTCGCATCCGAGCTCGCCCTCGCGCTGGCAAAGAAGCCAGACATGCACTCTCGCGCCATCAGCATGTTCGAGAGCGCCTGGGGCCGAGCTACTGCGTCCAGCGCTTCCGAGGGACAGGCGGACAGGCCGCAGCAGTCGCCCTACATCACCGCGCGGGGAGGGTAGCCATGGCGGGCGTTCGCCAGGCGAGCTTCGCAGGCGGAGAGATCTCCCCTTCGATGCAGGCGCGTACGGACCTGGAGCAGTACGGCTCCTCTGCGCGCGTGATGCGCAACCTCTTCCCCACGGCGACAGGCGCTCTGTTGAACCGCCCTGGGACGCAATGGGTGGCAGATGCGCGGACGTTCTACTCAGGCCCGGTGCCTCTGAAGAAGGTGGTCCGCCTCATTCCCTTCATCTTCTCGGACGAGGAGAGCTACGTCATCGAGGCGGGCGAGGGCTACTTCCGCTTCCATCAGAATGGCGCTCCCGTCCTTGCTGGCGGGCTGCCCGTGGAAATTGTGACGCCGTACCTCGCGACCGAGGTGGCACGGCTGAAATTCGTTCAGACGGGCGACGTGATGATCCTGGTCCATCCCAATCATGCGCCGAGGGAGTTGCGCCGAACGGGCGTTGCTGCGTTCTCGCTCTTCGTGTTCGACATGAGCTTGGGCCCTGCGCTCTTTTCGACGGCAGCTGGTCCCGGGCTCCTGAAGCAGGACAGCGACAGCGACAGCGTCCCCAACTACTCCGAGACGGACGCCGAGCACCCGTCTCGCCGCTGGACGTACGTCGTCACAAGCGTGACGAACGGTATCGAGTCACTGCCGCGCATTGTCGACCACTCGGTTGCGAGCCTCTCGAACAACGACAACACCGGAGCGATCCCGAGCGAGCTCGTGGTGACGGGAGACAGGCCCATCACCGTCAGCTGGCAGCACACGTCATTCAACGCCACGCCGGCCGGGGTTACCGCTTACCTCGTCTACAGGGGACGAGACGGCGTCTTTGGCTACCTCGGGACCACCGGCAACACGGGCGTTGGCACCAACGACCCGAAGCAGTTTTTCGTCGACACCGGTGAGGAACCGGACTTCACGCGTCAGCCACCGCGAGGAGAGACGCCTTGGGCGGGGGGTGGTTACCCGGCCGTGGTGGCCTTCTTCGAGGAGCGTCTCTTCTTCGCCAACTCAGCGTCGGACCCCGGTGCCGTGTGGGCTTCGCGTGTGGGGGACTACTCGGCGTTCGATCGCTACGTCCCCATCACGGCCGACGGTTCCCTCGAGTTCATCCTCTCCTCCCGGCGGCGGGAGGAGGTGCGCAGCATCCTCGGAACGGATCGTCTCCTCCTCTTCACCAACTCGAGCCTGTGGGCAGCAGGCGGCGGCAACGCGCCCATCGCCCCGAACAACATCTACGCGCGCTCCCAGTCGGAGATCGGCTCGTCATGGCTGGACCCGCTCGTCGCAGGAGACGTGGCGCTCTTCGTTCGCACCAAGGGCACGGGCGTCCGCGAGGTCTCCTACAGCGAAGAGGCAGGCAAGGTGACCGGTGCGGAACTCACCGTACGCGCGAGCCACCTGTTCCTCGGGCACGAGATCATCTCCTGGGCCTATGCCGAGGACCCATGGGGCGTCGTCTGGGCCGTCCGTGACGATGGGCGCCTGCTCTCCCTCACGTACCAGCGCGAGCAGGGCGTCTGGGCGTGGGCCCAGCACGAGACGGACAACGGGGCGCATGTGGAGGGCGTCTGCGTCGTGCCGGAGACGAGTGAGGACGGGGTGTATCTGCTCGTGCGCAGGTCCCGGCTGCAGGGTGGCCAGTACCGAGAGCGCCTCTGCGTCGAGCGAATGGCGTCGCGCATCCTCCCGATGGACGGGCTCGGCCAGGTGGACGTGAAGCGATGCGTCTTCCTCGACTCAAGCGTCACCTATGACGGGGCGCCAACCACCACCGTCACCGGGCTTGCTCACCTGGAGGGCCGCAGCTGCCGCGTCCTCGCTGATGGCAATGTCCTCACGCTCAACAACGGCTATGCGGAGCCGGCTGGCGGGCAGCTCGTCCTGGACGAGCCTGCCTCCGTCATCACCGTGGGGCTCGACTACACCTCCGACCTAGAGCTGCTCGACCTGGCTCCCGCACGCGAGAAGCAGAAGGCAGTGCACCGCGTGGACTTCGAGGTGGAGACCTCACGTGGACTGCAGGTAGGGGAGACGTTCGACCGCTTGGAGGAGTGGGACCCGCGCGAAGTCTCGGACGGCTTCGGACCTCCTCCGCTCTTCACGGGCCAAGCACAGGTGCGCGTTTCCTCCCAATACCGGCTCCAGGGACGCGCCTGTCTCCGGCAGCCGTACCCGCTGCCGCTGACGGTCCTCTCGGTGACGCGTCAGCTAGACATGGGAGACGACTAGCGATGGACGCCCCTGACGTCCTCATCCGCTACCCTACCCGCGAGGACGTCCTCTGCCTCGCTGCGACCATGCGCGATGAGGACCAGGCGGAGGTCCTCGCTGCTAGTGGGCACACTCCGCTGCAGGCGGTCGAGGAGTCGCTGGCCGTGTCCACCCGAGCGGTGGCCATCCACCTAGGAGGGAAGGTCGCCTGCCTCGCAGGCGTTGCCCCTCGCGAGGTGGGCAACACGCTGCTCACCAGCGAGACGGTGGGCGTCGTCTGGCTCCTCACGTCTGCAGTCGTGGACAAGCGACCTCGGGCCTTCTTCGCGCTGTCGCGCCAGTTCCTCGCGAGCTTCCAGCACGACTTCTCTCTCCTCGTGCAGTTTGTCGACGCTCGGTACCTGAAGGCCCTGCGCTACCTGAATGCGCTCGGCTTCGAGATCCACCCGGCCCAGCCATACGGCGTCGAAGGCCTCCCTTTCCACCCAGTCACCAAGCGGAGATAGACATGGGCGCGGCAACCGTAGCGACAAGCGGAATCCAGGTGGCGGGCACCTTGCTCGCTGCGCAGGGCCAGCAGGCGGATGCGAAGCAGCAAGCGGCCTTCGCGCGACAGAACCAACAGCTGGCGCTGCGCGCGGCAGCCGACACGCGTGTACGGGGCGAGCAGGCCGCTGGCAAGGCGCGCACCGAGGGGAGCCGAGTCGTCGGCGAGGCCAAGGCGGCCCTGGGCGCGAGCGGCGTAGACGCGGCCGGCGGTTCCGCTCAGGACGCCATGGCCACCACTCGCATGTTCTCCGAACTCGACGCGCAGACGCTGAAGAACAACGCGGCCCGAGAGGCATGGGGCCTCAACGTGGAGGCGGCGAACATCGGCAAACAGGCGTTGGCGCTCGAGCACCGAGGTCGACAGGCAGCCATTGCGACGCTTCTCACGGGCGGCGCCCAGGTCGCCAACACCTTCGCCAGCTACAAGAGGAGCACCTGACCCATGCCCGTCGTCCCGGTCATTCAAGAGGCAAGGGTCTCGACGTCTGCGCTGCCAACTCCGCGCGTTGGCTTCGACACCCGTGGCACCCATGGCGAGGAGATCGCCGAAAGCCTGGGGCGCATCGGCCAGGCAGCTGGCAACGTCGCGCTCGCCTTCGCACAGGAGAAAGATAAGGCGGAAGAGGCGGACGAGTTCGAGCGCCTCGGCAGGGTGCAGACGGCGGCGAACCAAGCCACCGAGCAGCTCCGCGAGGCCAAGGGAAGAGATGCATTCCTGCTCGCGCAGGCGAAGCAGAAGGAAGTGGCCCAGCTCCGCGAGCAGCTGGCGGGGGAGATCGTGGCTCCGAAGTCCAAGGAGCGCTTCCTCAAGCGCAGCCAGTCCATCCAGGAGACCTACCGCCACGGCTCCGAGATGTACCTGGGGCAGCAGCGCGAGCAGATGAGGGTGGAGCAGGCGAACGGACTGCATGCCTCCTCCATGAACAACGTCGCCCTCAACTTCGCGGACGACAACCTGGTGGAAGAGGCCCTGTACCCCGCCATCGCCGCACGGGCATCGCTCGCCACGACGGACGAGGGTCGCAAGGCAGCGGAGCAGGAGGTACGCGGTGAGGCGGCCGCCCTCCGTCTCGACATGTACATCGGTCGCCGTGATGCGAAGGGTGCCGAGGCGCTCCTCGCTCGTGCCCGGCCTCTCCTCGGGAAGAGCCTCGACAACTACGAGAAGCAGGTGGGCGCCCTCCGCGAGGACAACTTCGCGGAAGACGAGTCGCTCCGCTTGGCCTCCCTGGCCGCCAAGGAGGAGACGGGCTGGATCGACGAGGCCAAGGCTCTGGCAGAGGTGGACAAGGTGCCCGCGGCCCAGCGTGAGGCTGTTCGTGGTGCGCTCCGCAATCGGCTGACGCTGTCCCGCCAGGTGGAGAGCCAGCAGAAGGGCGACGCCTTCAACACGGCGCTCGGCGAGTACCAGCAGTCTGGCCGCCTCTCAGGCATCAACCCAAAAACGAAGACATGGATGCAGAAGCACGACTCGGAGGGGTGGCAGCGCCTCCTGGATCGCGCACGGCAGGACGCGGACCGCGCGGACGCTCGTGCTCGGGGCGACGGCACCGACAAGCCCACGCCCGCACAGAACGCCGCGTACCGCTCCCTCATCTACGACATGGCGCAGAACCCGAGCACCTACCTCGACAAGGGCATGTCCGAGTCCGTCTTCAACCGGGAGTGGTCCCACCGATTGGCGGACTCGCAGCTCACCTCGGGCGTGCGCGAGCTCGCGCGCTTCCGCATGGATGCCAACAAGGTGAGCGAGACCGGCGCGCTCCCTGCGGCAGTAGCAAAGGCCTACACAGACGGATTCCAGGCAGCAGGCCTTGGCAAGGACCCGAGGAAGTTCACCCCCGAGCAGGACCAGCTCTTCAACGCGGGCTATGCGGACATCCAGGCGCTGTTCGCTCGGACGCAGCGAGAGCAGAAGCGGGACCCCACGCAGGAGGAGATCAACGCCTCCATCAAGGAGTCCTTCTCGCCCGTGAAGACGAAGGGCAAGTGGTGGGGCACCAACGAGACTCCGGCCATCAAGGCACGCGTCCAGGGGCTGCAGGTGGTGACGGACCCGAGCGACCCGGCTTCTGTCCCATCCGGCCCCAACCGGCCTCCCCGGCAGACCGGGAGCTTTGATCTCGACGCGCCGACTCCTGCTGCCGTCCACGAGGTGAAGCGCACGCCCTCGAAGGACAAGAAGCACATCCGCATCCAGTACTCCGACGGCACCACGAAGGTCATCGCCAATGCCCCCTGAAGCGATCGAATGGGATGAAGCCGCCTCCGTTGACGTGGTCCCTCCGGCGGCTCCCGCTGCCGTCTCGGAGCAGGACATCCAGTGGGATGAGGAGGCCGCCGTCGAGATGGCGCCGCCCGCACCGCCTGATGCACCCATGTCCTTCCAGCCGATCGCGCCCGCGGCGGATGCCCTCATGTCCCAGGACCCAGCTGTGCCCTTCGGAGCCAGCGACTACGAGGACGCCCACGCCATTGCGGAGCGCGCGGAGGCTGAGAAGGACGCCGGCATCGCGTCCATCCTCGGCGACAAGCCAGAGGCGGAGGTGCAGGCCAACATCCTCGCCCTCGCGAAGAAGCATGGGACCAGCCCCTCGTACGTCTCGCAGCACTACGACGAGTTCCAGAAGGCCTTCGAGGTGGCCGGCAACGACCCGCGCAAGTTCCGCAAGGACAACCCGGGCCTCGCGAAGCTCGCGCTGGAGCGGGACCCGCTGGTCGGGAAGATGATTGTCGCGGACAAGCCCCTCAACGTCCTGACGAAGCTTCTCCTCCGAGCTGCGCCGCTACTCGACACGCCCGTGGCCCTCCGGGACGCGGAGCCACGCCTCGAGGGGGAGTCGGACGCGGACTACATCACGCGCTTCGACAAGCGCTCCGAGGAACTCCAGGCGCAGCGCGAGGCCAAGGGCGCCGAGGCTCTCCTTCCTCATCCCGTCGAGATGCAGGTCGACAAGCTCTCCGAGGCCCCTCCGGCGGACGAGGGCGTCCTCGACGCTATGGCGCGCATCGTTACCCGTCCGGGTCGGCTTCTCGCTGGAGGCTACCGGGAGAGCAAGCGCGGGCTTGCCCTCGGCGCGGTTGGCTGGGATGCCATGTTCGCCAAGGAGGGCAGCCCTGAGGCCTTCGAGGCGTCCAAGCGCATCGCTGACATCAACCTCCGCATGGCGCCCCGGTACTACGGCGCCGGCCCTCTCGAGCAGCTCGCTGTGGACGCGGGCTCCGCCGTAGCCTCCGTGGTGGACATGGCGAAGACGGGCGGAGTTGCGGCCCTCGCCGGGGCGGGCATCGGCCTCGCCGCGTCCGTCGGCACGAAGGGTCGCGTTCCGCTCGCGCAGGCTGTCACCACGGGCGCGAAGCTCGTGGGCGGAGCAGGCGCCGCCTACGCCAACATCCAGGCCGAGGGCGGAGCCTTCTTCGCAGACACGGAGGGCGCCGTAGATATGAAGGGCGCTCCGATCTCCCGCGACGTCCGCACGGGCGGGGCGCTCCTCTACGCTCCGATTTCTACCGCGCTCGAGGGCGTCTCCCTCGCCACGCTCTTCAAGACGACGAACCTCCGAGGGGTGGGCGTCCTGGAGAAGGGGGCCATCGGTCCGGCGATGAAGGCGGCCCTCAGGGACCCACGCTTCGCGGCCATCGCGCTGCGGGCAAGCAAGGCGTGGATGGGTGGAGCCACCGCGGAGGGCGCCACCGAGGCCATGCAGTCCGTAGCGGAGGATGCCGTGCGCTTCCTCGTGGCGAACCAGTTCAAGCCGGAGGACGCTGTCGCGAACGCGGGGGCCTTCGACTGGCAGGGCACCAAGGCGAAGGCCATCGAGTCCGCCGGCGCAGGCTTCGCTGGAGGCCTCGCCCTCGGCGCCGTGGGCTCCACCGTTGGCGTCACGCGCGAGCTGTACGCCCGCGAGCAGAACCGTGCGAATGGCGCACGCATCGCCACCATCAACAAGATGGCGGAGACAGCCTCCGCCCGTGGTGCCCCGGACGCAGTCGCAGACCTCATCACCGCGGAGACGGAGAAATCCGGCAACGCAGTGTCCTCGGTCTTCATCGACACAAAGCCCCTGCTGCGCTTCTTTCAAGAGTCCGGCACGGACGCCCAGGCTGGCGCCGAGGCCCTCCTGGGAGAGGGCGGGCACGAGCGCATCCAGCAGGCGGTGACCACGGGAGGGAAGCTGGAGATTCCGCTCGCGGAGTACCTGGAGAAGATCGGAACGAAGCCCATCGCGAAGCAGTTGGAGCGCGACGTCGCTGTCCGTCCGGGGGAGCGCACCTTGAACGAGATTGAGGCCTCCGAGACGGAGGACTCGAAGACAGCAAAGGATCTCGCGGACAAGTACGTCGCCGAGAAGACGCCCCCGGCGAACGAGGACGAGGCAGCCTTCATAGCCGATGTGCAGGAGCAGCTTGAGCGCTCGGGCATGAAGCCCGGCGACGTGTCCGCCCAGGTGGCGCTCTTCCGAGCGGTCGCCAACACGCAGCACGAGTCGTTTCGGAAGAACGGCAGCAACCTCTCCCAGAAGGACTTCTTCGCCCACTACCGCCTCGCCGTGGAGCGACGCTTCCCGGGACAGGGGACGACTGCGCCGGCTACCGCGTTCAACCAGGAGGAGCAGACGCCCGACGATGCGTCGATCCTCGCGCAGGCCGTCTCTCAAGCTGAGGACCCTGACGCCCGCGCAGAGCCCGGCTACCGCGATGCGGTCTCCGGCCTTCTCTCTGAGCGCGCATGGAAGGCCCGTCCACTCGATCCCCAGCGCCTCGTCGCGTCCCTGACGTCCTCGGACGTGAAGCCCCTCAACGACGACACCGAGACGGGCGGCCACGACTTCACCAACGCCTTCCTTCGCGAGGTGGCGTTCATCGTCCAGCAGTCCGACCCGGAAGCCGCACGCATCGGGACGGGCATCGCCTTCGAAGTGGATGACCGCACGCAGCTCGACGCCATCCGGGCACAGGTCAAGGCCCGTTTCCCAGACATCAACTTCCTCGCGGAACTCGGCGCCGACCTGCCGGAAGCGAAGATGCGAGTCCGCGCCACCGAGGATGCGCTTACAAAGAAGGGCGCCATTCCTCCCCGCGGTCAGTTTGCACCCGGCGTCTCGCCCGCGTCCGTCGGAGAGCTGAAGTCTGCGCCGTCGACGCGCCCACTTCCTCAGTACGCGGTGGATGCGGCGGCGGCCCTGGAGGACGCGGACCTCTCTCGCGAGGTCTTCCAGGACCGGGACAGCAAGGGCAGGCCCACGGGCATCTACTCGCTCGAGGCGAACCTCCTGCTGGAGGGGAAGAGCAAGAGCCTGCGCACGAAGGCGATGGACCTCGGCGGACTCAAGAATGCCAACAAGAGGTTGGGGGATGCGGCGGGCGACCTGATGCTTGCCCACTTTGCCAAGGCCGTTACCAAGGTCGGCGGCCTCGGGCTCCGTGCCACGCATCGCAGCGGCGACGAGTACAGCGTCCATGGCAATAACGACGCAGACCTCGACTCCTTCGCCGCCGACCTCCGGGCCGAATTGCACGCGAACCCAGCCCTGTATACAGTTGCAGAAGACCGGACGATGCCGGACGGCTCGGTGGTTGAGGCCGGCACTGAAGTCCAGCTAGACATCACCTTTCGCGACGGCAACGGGGACGGCTATGGCGACGCAGACCGAAACCTCAATCGACAGCGCAAAGCCGAGCAAGAAGGTCATCCGGATGTCTCTGTCGGACTTCATGGACGGGCTCGAGAAGGGGACGATTCCGGGCGGCGGTACACTGTCGACTCCCGGCGGGGGCAGCACCGTGCTTCCGCAGTCCGCACCCCAGGCCTCCAAGCCGGAGTAGCGCAGAACGGGGAACGCTTCTTCCAGACGGCGGCCATGGTCGCCTCGGAGCGCTTCCTCCAGAAGGTCTTCCACGGCTCGCCGAACGGCAACATCGGGCGATTTGCGCTCGACAAGGTGGGCACCGGCTCCGGCCGTGGAGCTCGCGGCTTCGGCATCTACTTCAGCGCTGAGCAAGCCCTCGCGAGCGGGTTCCGCGACGGCGATGGCGGGGCGCTCTACTCGGCAGCCATCCCGGAGAACGACGAGCTGCTCACCTACGAGCGGCCACTGCGGCTCCACGCTTCGGCGCTGGTTGCCCGCATCCAGGGGGACGCGGTTGCCGTGCTGAGCCAGAGCGTCGAGGACGTTCGCAACCTGAGGGGAGGGGAACTCTACTCGGCCCTCTCGGACGTGCTGGGAGGTGACCAGCAAGCCAGCGAATGGATGGACGCGCACGGCATCCCGGGCCTTCGCTACGTGGACGAGTCGAGGCGGGGCAACGGAGCGCAGAACTTCGTCGTCTGGAACGAGGATCGCATGCGCGTCCTCGAAACCTTCAACCAGGAGAACAAGGAAGAGCACGCCCGCGGCTTCGTCGACTTCGTCCGCACTGGCCTCAACACCGTCGCGCAAATCGTCCTCAACCCCGCGGCGAACAAGTCCACCTTCCTCCACGAGGGCGGGCACGTCTTCCTCGACGTCATGGGTGAGCTCGCCGAGCGCGCCGACGCGCCCGACCGGCTCCGCAACGACTGGGAGAAGGCGAAGGCCTACCTCGAAATCTCCTCCGCTGCGGACCTCCGCACCCCCGGAGAGAAGGCCACCAACGCCCACGAGCGCTGGGCCCGCACCTTCGAGGCCTACCTCCTGGAGGGGAAGGCTCCGTCGCCAGAGCTCGTGCGCCCCTTCGCCCGTTTCCGGCAGTGGCTCGTCGGCCTCTACAGGGAAGTCGCCGCCCTCAACGTCCCCATCAACGACGACATCCGCGGAGTCTTGGACCGGTTGCTTGCGAGCGACGCGGAGATTGAGCGCGCTAAGGGGCGCCAAGGATTCCGCCTCCTCACGGCGGACCAGTTCGGCGGCACGCCTCAGGAGTACGAGGCCTATCTGCGGACGGCTGAACGGGCGACCGCCAGCGGCACGCGCAAGCTCGACGCGCGCCTCCTGAAGGACCGCGCCCGTGAGCTCGAGACCTGGTGGAAGGAAGAGCTGGAGGATCTCCGGAACTTCTACGGGCGCGAGCATGACGCGCTCCCGACGTCGCGGGTCCTCGCAGCCATGCGCCCCGCGGAGGGCGCGAAGACGCACTTCGATCGCGCAGCCGTGCGCCGGATGCTCGGCGGTCAAGCGAAGGCCTTCCCGAAGGCCCTCGTGCGCAAGGAGGGTGGCGTCAGCCCGGACGACGTGGCGAGCGAGTACGGCTTCCCGTCCGGCACTGAGATGCTCACAGCCTTGTCCGAGGCTCCCTTCCGTGGGGCCTACGCAAAGGAGCACGCAGAGGCCGAGATGCGTCGCCGCTTCCCGGACGTCCTGGAGGAGCGAGACACCCTCGTCGCCGAGGCCGCCAAGGCGCTCCACGGCGGCGTGACGTCGGACATGCTCCTCCGCGAGTGGGCAGCCCTTCGCTCGCGGCAGGGCGGCGTCCAGGCCCCTCCCGTAGAGGCTGTTAAGCAGGCAGCGCGCCTCATCGTCCAGCAAACCAAGGTGCGAGACCTTCACCCAGCCCGCATCCTCGCTGCCGAGCGCCTCGCCGCGGAGAACTCCGCCACCGCCGCGGCGAAGGGGCAGTGGGCACAGGCCTCCGTCTACAAGCAGCAGCAGCTCCTCAACCACTACCTCTACCGGGAGACCGTCGCAGCGCGGGACTCGGCCACGTCCTTCGAAGAGCTCGCCGCGAAGATGGGGACGGATCGCCGTCGCATGACCCTGGGGAAGGCGAGCGCCATCTACCGGGATGCCATCGACGCCGTTCTCGGCGGACTTGCACTCGCCGAGCACCGCCTCCCCGAGGATGAGCGGCCCACCGTGACGGCCCTCGCGGACACCATCTCCCGGCAGGACATGGAGCCTGCGTTCGACGCAGTGGAAGCGGACGCGCTCATCGCGAAGATGCCGCCACGGTCGAATGGTGTCATCCCGTGGAAGTCCCTCACCGTCGATCAGCTCGACAACTTCAGTCGCATTCTCCTGCAGACGTACCGGCTCGCGAGCGACGCCAACAAGGTGCTCATCAACGGCAAGCGCGTTGCGCTGGACGCACTCGTGGCAGGCATCGAAGAGGACGCGGCAGCCCGGCCCCTTCTCGTCGAGAGCCCCCGGGACGTGGTGCTGACGAGCTTCCGGCAGAAGTACGGCGCGAAAGTGTCTGCTTGGCTGTCCGAGCGGCTTGAGCCTGGCGTCATTCTGGAGCGCCTCGGGCAGCGGGCCTCCGACTTCTTCATCGACGGCGCCGCAGCGGCCCGTACGAAGGAGACGGAACTCGCCGGCGTGGTGCTCAAGGAGTTCAACGCGGCTATGGCGGCCATGCCTAAGGAGATGCAGGAGGCTCGTCTCGACGTTGTCCCGGGGGCGGCTGAGGCGCTGCCGCTTCCAGACGACGTGGCGCGGACAGGCGAAGTCACCCGGCAGTACCTCTGGATGGTCGCCCTGAACATGGGCAACGCGTCCAACAAGGCGCGCCTCCTGGGCGGCTACCGGTGGAACGAAGCGCAGGTGATGGACTTCCTCAACACGACGCTGAAGAAGGAGGAGTGGACCTTCCTTCAGGGCATCTGGGACCTGCTCGACAAGACGCTTTACCCCGAGGTGGCGAAGACCTTCGAGGCCGTGAACGGCATCCCTCCTAAGAAGATCGAAGCACAGGCCTTCCAGACGCCGCACGGCGAGTTCCGCGGGGGCTACTTCCCTGCGAAGTACGACCCGGTGGCCTCCCGGCTCGGCGAGCGTGATGCAGCCTCCGCCTACGAGGCCCTCATGGCGAATGGCGGGACGTCTGCCTCCGTCGCCAAGGGCTTCACCAAGTCGCGCGCGAAGGTCTTCACTGACGTCGTCCGGCTCGAGTGGAACAACATCGCGGGGCACATCGCCTCCAACATCCACTACGTGGCCTACGACGCCTTCGTCCGTTCGGCCGCCCGCGTCGAGGCGAACAAGGGCTACCGCTTCACCGTGGACACCCGGCTGGGCCCTGCCTACCGCGAGCAGATCCACAACTGGCTCAAGGTGACAGCTAATACCGGCGCGACCTCGGCGGCGGACGAGGCGAAGGCGAACGCCAGCGTCCTCTCAGGACTCAAGGGTCGGATGACGACCGCCGCACTGGGCTTCTCCATGGCGAACGCGGTGGGCGATCTCTCGAACCCGCTTGTCCTCGCGGCAGGCGGCTTCGTCTCTCCGCACCGCATGACAGCTGCTTTCCTCCAGGGGCTCGGCGGCGGAGCAATGGACATCGCTACCATCGGCCACGCTCCCGTTCCCGGCTGGATGGCCATGCGGAAGGACGCGCTCGCGAAGTCTGCCTTCCTCCGGGAGCGCGCGGACGACACACGCAAGCAGCTGCAGAAGGCGCTCAGGGAGACCGAGGTGCCGAGCACGCTCGACGTCATTAAGGAGCACGCCTTCATCCTCCAGGAGACCGTGGCGAAGTTCACGTCCACCGTGTCGTGGACCGCGGCCTATCGGGACGGGCTCGCCAAGGGTCTCGAGGATGCGGCAGCCGTGAGGCACGCGGACTCCGTCATGGCGAAGACGGAGATCTCCTTCGAGCCTGCCGACGTGTCCACGTTCCTGCGGGACAAGCGGACCACGGGCGCCCTCGTGGGCTTCCACTCCTACTTCGCGAAGCTCTACAACCTGACCGCTCGGAAGTGGGACCCCTTCTTCGTGGCGCTCGGCAACGATGGCTTCGTCTCCGCGGCACCGCAGGCAGTGGTCGCAGGCGCGTACACGATGGGCATGTTCTTCGTCGCGTCCGTCGTGGGGAACGCCCTCATGGGCAAGCGGAAGGAAGACGACGAGGAGTACGACGAGTACCTCCTGCGCACCGCGCTCGCTGCTCCCTTCGCCGTCTTCCCGATGGCAGGAGCCTTCCTGGAGACCGGCACCAACGCGCTGGCCTACAGCGTCACGCACGGAGGAATGGACGGGTACACGCCACGCCGCATCAACACCCGCTCCGCTCCGGCCGCGGCCCTGCTCGAGCGCGGCTACAAGATGGGCGTCAAGCTACTGGACGACCCGGACGTGCAGACGGTCGCCATGACGGGCGTGCAACTCGCCGCCATTGCCGCGGGACTGCCGGCGTTCGCTCCGGCCAAGAACGTCGAGTACCTGTGGGACCTCGCTCAGGGCGAGCGCTCTCAGGACGACGCTCTGGCGATGACCCGAAACACGATTTACGGGGCGCCGCGGAACTGACCCTCAGAGGAGTCCGTCGGCGTCCGGAGCCAGGTCTACGGACGTCGTGCCGATGGGGGCTCCGCCGAGCTTGAACACAGCATCCCCAACGATGCTGCCGTCCAGCAGGTGGAACGTGCCTTCCGCTTGGTAGGTCGCCCGGGGGTAGCGGTAAACCAGGTACGCGCTGCCATCGTCGGCATCGAAGTCGCCGACGATGTCGAAGTCGCCCATCTGGTTCTGGTTCGTCCCGTGTCCCTCTACGGCGCCGTCCTCAATGAGGATGATCAGTTCGCCAGACTGGATACTGCCGTCGACGTTAGCGACCCACGGACCTGACCAGACGCCGTCGAATTCGGATTTGCCGCCACACCCAGCAACCACGGCAACAAGGACCAGCAACAGCACTCGGGGCATCACCCCTCCAGAAACCGGAATACCCCGACGGTAGAGGACGCCGGCGGACGCTGTCCACGCACACACGGAAGCTCGGGCCATGACGGTCACGAGCTCCCAGCGAAGCGAGTCCTACGGTCCTGTTGTCAGCGTCCCTGCCGATCTCCCCGTCCCGTTCACCTTCTACGCGGCCAGTTCGCTTGAGGTATACGCCACGTTGATCGGGGTGGAGACCCTATTGGAGGCGGGCCAGTACAGCGTCACGGGCGGGGCAGGGCAGCTGGGCACAGTCACCATCCAAGACGGCGACCTCATCGGCGCAACGGGCTTCACTATTGTCCGCGTCGTGCCGTTCACCCAGACGCTTGAGTTGCAGCCGCAGGGCCCCTTCCCGGTAACCGGTGTCATGCGCGCGCTCGACGAAGGCGTGATGCGCGCGCAGCAGATCCAGGACCAGGTCGACCTTCTCGACGGCTCCAGCATCTCAGAGGCTGAGCTCACAGCAGAGGCTGCCATCCGTGCAGCTGGTGACACCACCCTCGCGAGCAGCATCACGAGCGCCGTGGCTGCAGAGGCAACCCTTCGAGCCTCGGCAGACACCGCGCTCTCGAACGGTCTCACTGCCGAGACCAGCGCTCGTGTTGCGGCGGTTTCAGCGGTTGCCGGAAATCTGGCGACGGAGACCGCCGCTCGCGTCGCGGCAGCCAGCGGCCTGGACGGACGGCTCACGACGCTGGAGTCCACTACCGCTGGCGAGTCCCAGCTCGCATCGACCGCACCCCCTGCCGTGGCGGTAGTCGGGGTGGTGGGAGTCTCTACTCTCCGTGCTCGAGGCGACCACACCCATGCGCACGGCAATCAGACGAGCGGCGTTCTTCATGCCCTCGCTGACCTAGCCGGAAGTGACGAGTCGGCGAAGGCCGGCTTTGTCCTGGGTGCCGAACGCGCGCGGCTTCTGGCGGTGACGACGCCCGCACTCGACAACGGAGACTTCCTCTATCCGGGAACGGGTGGCACGGGGCTAAGCGACTGGAGCCTGACGTCCGGCTCCTGGGGAACGACGGCAATTACCCCTGCCATCTACTCCCTGACGGGCGCAGAGGTTCCGAACAACGGCGTGCAGTTCACCATGTCGAACAACGTGACGCTGCAGAGCAGCTTTAAGTTCGTCGCCCCGGGCGGCACCTACGGCGCAGACGTTTTCGCACGGCAGTCGGGGGCCTATGCCGGGACTGCCTGCACGTTAAGTCTCGTGTGGCTGAACACGCTCGGCGCCACCATCGGCACTCTCTCGACGCCGATCAATAATACGAACGGGGTGTACACAAAGTTCTCGGTGGCAGGGATGGCGCCCGCTGGCACTCGTGCGGCGCGCGTTGTCCTCACGGCGACCTCCGCTGTCAATGTCACCACCTACTTTGACAAGGCCCGGCTGCAGCGGGTGGATGTGCCGCCCACCGGCGTCTACGCAAGGGCAAGGCAAAACACGGCGCAGTCATTCGCGGGCGGCCTCGCGGTGATGCGCTTCGATGTAGCTGTTTTCGACAGTGAATCGGGGTTCTCCGGCCTGGGGGTGGCAGGCACGAGGTGGACGTGCCCCGCGGGCAAGGCCGGCCTTTACCGAGTGGACTTCATAAGCACCATCACTCAGGGCGCCTCGTCCGACATATTTGTAGCCGTCCAGAAGAACGGCACCGAAGTTGAGCGCCTCGCCCGCACAATAACGGATGGACATTTTGCGCAGTCGGGCTCCGTGCTGATGCCACTGGTGCCGGGCGACTACGTCCAGGCTTGCGTTTACAGCGCAGGCACGCGGTCCTCGGAGGCAGGACAGAGCAGCCTGGCTGTCGTAAGGCTGCCTTCCAACCTCGGCTAGGCCTCCTCGAGCCGCATGCTCCTGACGCCGGACGCTGTCCACGCGTGACCGGACACTCTCCCTATGCCGAGCGGGGAGCAAATCGACACGAGCATCCGCCTCGGCAAGGCCTTCGCTGAGAACACCCTCGGGATGGTCGCGTCCCTTGCTTGCCTCGCGATGGTGGCGCTCTTCGTCTTTGTCGTCCGGGCGAAGAACCAGAGCTTCGACACGCTGAAGGGCGCCCTCACTGGCGCAGAGGCGCGAGCGGCCTCATACAAGGCGGAACTCAGCAACGCGAACGAGCAGCTCCGGGAGATGGGCGAGCGCTTAGCGGTGCTCACGCAGGACGTGGTCAACAAGACCCCGGACCTGAAGTGGCTGAAGCGCTGGGTCAACGCGCGCATGCGCGAGGAAGAGGTTGCCGAGGCACCGAAGCCCAAGAAGGCGGAGGGCGGCGGATGAACCTCGCAGAGTCCACCGATGAAGAGATGGAGCTTGAGCGCAAGAGCGTGGACCGCGTCGTCCGCTCCGCGCTGCAGGGGCTCGACCGCGCCATCCTCGCGCTCCAAGCGGAGGACGATGAGCAAGACCCGCTAGAGGACGACTACGAGTACGGCCGGCAGCTCGAGCGAGAGAACCGAGAGCACGAGGAGCGCGAGGCACGGCACACCCTTCGGCTCGCGCGGGACATCGGCGAGTTCAACCGGAAGAAGCGGGGTGGGAAGTGATTCGACTGACCTTCACCCTCGGCGCGTTGCTCTGGCTCTACGTAGCGTTCTACGCGCTGCGTCTCGCCATCGGGAACCGGCCTGCTCGCTACCGGTACGTTGCTTGGACGCTCGCCTCCACTGGCTGCGCCGTCGCCTACCTACGCGAACTCAAGACGTTGCCGCGGCCCTTCGCCACCGTCTTCTTCGCCGCGGGCCTCGCTGCTGGCGCATACGCCGCGCTCGTGATGCTCCACCACCAGCTGCAGATGCGGCGACGGAACGGGGGCTGACATGAGCCACCGCAAGACGAGCCCGGCTGGCATCTCGCTCATCCAGCGGTTCGAGGGCCTGCGCCTCACCGCGTACCGGTGTGAGGCAGGCGTCCTCACCATCGGCTGGGGGCACACGGGGCGGGACGTGGTGGAGGGGCTCACCATCAACCGTGCTCGCGCGGAGCAGCTGCTCATCCAGGACCTGAGTCGCTTCGAGGTCGGCGTGGAGCGGCTCGCGCCCGGGCTGGCTCAGCATCGCTTCGACGCCCTCGTGAGCTTCGCCTTCAACCTTGGGCTCACCGCCCTGCAGGGCAGCGGCCTGCTGCGTCGCATCCAGGCAGGCGACTTCGAAGGAGCAGGGGCGGAGTTCCCGAAGTGGGTCTTCGCTGGAGGCAAGCGCTCCGAGGGGCTCGCCAAGCGTCGTGGCATCGAGCGGCTTCTCTTCGAAGGTGGGCTCGGCGGGCGGGTCGCGTGAGCTTTCTCCGAGCCCACTGGCGCGCGATCGTCGTCGCCCTGGCCCTGGCAGGGGCGTTCCTGCTCGGACGCGCTGGCAGACCCTCTCCGCGCGTTGAGATCCGCAAGGAGTTCGTCGAGGTCGTGAAGTGGAAGGACCGCATCGTCGAGCGCGTCGTCACTGTCACCGTCCAGGCGGAGGCGAAGAAGGTCTACCTCTGGCGCCAGGCCGTCACTTTGCCGGACGGCACCCACGTGGAGACGCACCAGGAGTCGAGCGAGGTGACGTCCCTCACCCAGGCTACCGGCACCACCGACAAGCAGCACGACCACGAGCAGCAGTCGTCCCTGACGCAGGCGGCCCTCTCCGTCAGTGACCCGCACCGCGCTAGCTGGGGCCTCGGCGCCGGTGTAGAGGCCTCGCTTCGGGACCTTGAGCCGGAGCTGCGCATCGAGGGCAGTTACCGCGCGGCAGGGCCCCTGTGGCTGCGTGCGGCCGTCAGCACTGGTGGCACTGCCTCCGTCAACGCGGCGGTGGAGTGGTGAAGATCGACACCCGCTCACGTCGCGCCCTGCTAGAGCACGCCGAGGACAGGGTCATCCGCCTGCACTTCGCCGCCAGCGTCATCGCTGACGTGGACCCGAAGCGCTCTGCGGAGTGGCGGCGTGAGGCTGACGAGCTCGCTGCAGACATCAAGACTTGCCGCGAGCGCATGCGGACCAGGGCAGGGGAGGGGAACAACTATGGGTGAGGACACGCTCGAGCAGTGCCAGTGCTGCCCGGAGACCGTAGACACGGACGTGCCGGGCTCGATGAGCGGGTGGGGCGTCTTCGGCCAGCGGGGCGGCGGCGCAGGCAACCTGTGTCCGGACTGCCTCTCCTTCATCCGCCTGGTGGTAGCGAGGCGAGCCGCGGCTTACTGCGAGGACGAACCCGCTCCGCTGGTGAGTGCCCGGTTGTGACTCCGATGGTGCAGTCCTTGTCCTGCGGCTGCTTTGAGGCGCGGTGCGAGCAGCTCAACCTCGCAGCTCATGCTCACTCCCCGCTGGATGCGCTGGCAAAGCTCTACGCGAAGCTCGAAGCGCTCAGGGCTGAGCGGGCGAGGCGGAGACCGCCTCCACTGCACGGGGCCTGAGGAGCTCAGCAGCCTTCGCGAGCAGCTCGGCCGCCTCCTGCATCTCCCGCGTGGGCGCGGTGCCCTGGCTGGCCTCCCAGAGCTGACGGGAGGCGGAATCGATGAGCGTGCGCGTGGGCTGCAGATTCGGCATGGCCCCTCCCGGGTTGCCGTGGAAGGTAGCAATGCACAGGGGTGCTCGGTAGTGGCCGACTACTCGTGCAGCGTCTTGGCTCCGCCCCGGTAGAACTCGTCGAGCGCCACGTACCCGGCGGCCTCCCAATGCGCGTGCGAGTCCACCCCCGGAGGGATTTCGTGAGCCCGACGCTCCTTGGCGTGGATGAGCTCGTGGAAGAGGGCGCGGCCGGAGCGAGTCAGCTTGATGCCCTCAACTTCGCCCCAGGTGTACCGGCCGATGGCACTGTCTCCGAGCGTCGAGAGATCGAGCACCTCGACGCGGAGGCCCGCGTAGACGGTCTCGAACGTCCCGGGCCGCACGATGCCGGCCTTCGCGAGCAGGCGCTGCGCGAACTCCAGGTTGTCTGCCGCGTCCTCGCAGCTGGCACCCGTCTCCATGTGGATCTCCAGGCCGTTGATGAAGCAGTCCGAGGGACCGGCGGAGCCGCACGCAGCGAGGAGAATGAACACCATGGCAAATCCGCTATTCATGTAAACCTCCACATCCATGAGAACGGAAGTGGACGCCTGTTTCAACTGAGTGCGGGTCTACCCGGATGGGTCAGCAGGGAAGTGCCCGAGACGTCAGGAGAGCCGGACCGTGCTGGTCATCTACGACTCCCCGGCTGGTCGCCCGACGGCTCTCCTCTCCCGTTCGCGCGAAGCGGCATCCCGAGCGGGCAAGAAAAAGCCTCCCGGGCGTGCCCGAGAGGCTGAAACTTCCCGAAGGGGAAGCGACGGCAGTCTGGCTGAACTCGGACGCAGACCGGCTCCCCGGAGCTACTGAGAGAGCTTTCTAGGCGGCAGCCTCGCTGAGCATCCCCGTGCTTGAGGGGACCCAATCGCGCTGGTGGGCCGTGATTCGAACGTGAGCGGGGTGCCGGTCCTTCGCGACAGCGTCGAAGGCTTTCGCCCCGTAGTTGTGGTTCCGTAGATCCATTAGGACAGACATCCGGAGGAGCAGTTCGTTCCTCCAACTCAACTCGGAAGCCTCGGTTTCCCAGCGGCATACGGTTTCGCTGGAGACCGAGATGCGCTTGGCCAGGTCTGCCTGAGAGCAGCCCAGGTACTTCCGAAGGAAGCGCGCCTCTTGTCCAGTGAGGAGGCTGTCCTTGGCGGCGAGGTTCTTCGCTATGACGCGATGCAGTTCCTTCATTCGCGGAATGACCACCTCCTGGTGGCCCTCCGGACAGAAGCGCTCAGTAACCCCAACCAGGGTCACGTCGTCGAGTCCGCACTCCGTGTACTGGTACTCGTTGAGCAGCTTCTCGTTCATCGGCTTTCCGCACTCGGTGCAGTTCATGGCTTCTTGTCCTTCCAGCAAGTGACGATCACGAGCTCCTCGGGCTTGCCATCCGAGGAGCACCGAAACGCAACCACCACAGACATCCACTGGGTCTCGATGCAGTACGTCCAGCCCTTTGGGCTATTTCTTGGGGCCTGCTTCTGCACGCCTCCGAGAATGATGTTCTCGATGTCGATGGTGACGAGCCCGCGCTCCTTCGCACGCCGCTTCGCATGTCCCGTGAAAACGATGACGTCCTGGTCGAGAAGTCGCCGGGCGTGCAGCAGAACGACCCCTCGCTCAAACGGCTCGCTACTCATTCGCACTCCCCAAGCGACTTGACGTAGCGTCAAGATTGGTACCAAGCGACGGACGGCTATGCAAGCGAAGCGCGTGTACGTTTTCGCACCGCCTTGGAACCCGTTGAAAGGACTCCTGCGCAATGGTTTGCGCATGGTCTTTTAGGGTCGTCCTGTCAATATTCTGGCGCGTCGCGACCAGAAACCTCACGGGCACCTCGGGAGACCTTCGTCACGGATGAGCTGGAAGCCTTCACGGGGACTCTTCACGTAGCCCACCGCAACGTCCGGCTCGCCGTCCACCATGCGGTAGACGTAGGAGCCGCCGGAAGCACGCACCGTGTAGCAGACGGAGGGCGGCCCGGCCGGCTTCGGATGCGCGCGGCCATGCACCCGGGCTCCCCAGACGAGGGCGCCCACGATGAGGACGCACGCCAGGGCCACGTGGAGCCAGAACCACACCGGGAGCCAGTCCCGCCCCGGCCCCTTCAGTGGCCCCGTGTCAGGCGTACCGATGGATGCCCCGTCGCCGAAAAGCATCCGCAGTCGAGCGTCCGCGACTCGGAGCGCCTCCTCTCGCGGCACGTCCTTGGCGACGCACCGAGCGCATTTCAATCCCACCGGAGCGTGCTTGCATCCGTAGCTCACGTCTCCCCCTCCAAGATGCCGCGCATCTCGGCCAGCAGGACTCGCACCCGCGCTTGGTCCCGTGCAGCCGCCCGGGGCGCCTCGTAGCTCTCCGCCAGGACTTCGTAGGTACTGAAGCGGACTCCGCAGTCGAGGCACTTCCGGCGCCTCCGGATAGCGGAACCTCCCTCCGCCTCGCGCGAGTCAATGACCGCCGTGTCGCTGCTGCTGCATGACGGGCAGTTCATGGCTCGCCCTTCGCTTGTTCCGCGAGCACTCGGTCGCAGAGCTTGATGAGGTTGGCCGCTATGGTGCGGAGGTCCTCGGGCTTGAACGAGAGGCCAATGCTCTTCCCTCGGATGTCCTCGGGCCCGACAGGGATGCATGCGAGATTCACGTGCCCCCAGCCGAGGCCGTCGAAACGCACGTCGTCGATGACGTGGTAGGTGATGCGCTTTGATTTCCGGGTGCTCATTTGCCCTCCAAGGCAGCGAGTCTTCTCTCCAGCTCGGCCACGCGCTGCTCGAGCGTCTGTCCGCGAGCTCGTGCGCATCGCTCCTCCCAGGCTTTGAGGTCCGCCTGCTCCTTGGCGAGATCTCGCTTCACTGACGGCGCTGGCTTCTCGGTCATGGCGTCACCCGTGCGCGAAGGACGAATCGGCGGTAGCGATTCAGCACCCGCTCGCCTCGGAGGCGCTCATCCCAACGAGCGTCCAGCGCCCGCTCGAGCGACTCCTTCAGCTGGATGCGGTCCTCGAGCTGGGCGTCGAGTCGCCTCTGGAGCGTCTGCGCCTGGTGCTTCCACATCGCGAGTTCGATCTCGGTACCAGTCATGGCGTGCTCCTTTCGATCTCTCCACGTCCCTTGCAGAACGAGCACCTGCCCTCATCGATGGGCCCGGTTGCAGGCAGGCCGCTGCCTTCGCAGGCCCTGCACCTGGTCGGGCACACGCAGCCTTCCTCGACGATCAGGCAGTCAGCGCAGTGACGGCACCGGCAGGACTCAGGCGGCTCGCCGCACCACTCGCACTCGGCAGGCGCGGTCATCGCCGGTCCTCCCGGTCGATCTCCCGGATGGCAGCGCGCTTCTGCCGATCAAGCTCGCGTCCCCAGCGCTGATGCTCACGGATGGCGCGCACGGCCTCGCGCACCATCGCCTTGCGAGCGCGCTCCTTCGCCCGGTGCTCCTGCCAGTCCTCGATGAAGGGCCAGACGAGGACGACGAAGGCCACGACACCGAAGGCCGCGAGCACGAGCAGCACGCGGGAGAAGAGCGGCAACGTGTCCCAGGTCATCGGGCGCCTGCCTTGGCGAGCACGGCGCGGGCCTTCGAGAGCGCGGCCATGCGTTCATCGTCGGCCCCCTTGTCGAGCAGCCCCCAACCGTCACCAGGCACGTTCGAGTCCATGTAGTCCTCCGCCGCTGTCAGCGCCTCCCGCGCCTCGTCACGCTCCATCAGCAGCGCAGCCTCCCGAAGTCTCCCGTCTACGACCGCTGCCTGGAGTTGGTCGCGCTCCCTCTGCAGGTCATCCGCTTCCAGCCGCGCCTCCGCCCACTCCCGGCGCTGCTCGGCGAGCTCCGCACGGAGCCGGCTCATGAGGCAGGACGGGCACTCCTCGACATGCACCAGGCCGTGCGTGGCGCAGTGGACCGCCGTGGTGCGCGTCATTGGGCGCCTGCCTTCTCCAGGACAGCTTCTGCGGCTGCGAGCCGGGCACGAGCACGCCGGAGGAACGGGTCCTCGCTGTCCTCCGAGCGCTCCTCCATGTCTTGGACGCGGGACTCGGCGTAACCGATGACACCAGAAAGGGCCTCGCGGGCCTCGGCGAGGTCCTCGGTCAGTTCCATGATGTGCCGCCCGTACTTCGGGAGGTCCGCTTCGAACTGTCGGACGGACTCTCGTGCCTCGTCCCGCTCGGCAAGCGCCTCGTCCCAGCAAGCCCGCAGTGCATGGCAACGGCACGGGCAGCCGAGGCCGCAGCCGAGCGTCCCGCCGGAGTCCTCACAGCCGCACTTGTCCCGGCAGTTGTACGTCTGGAGCCGCTCCACCTCGGCCCGGGTCTCTTCGAGCTCGCCCGACCGCGTCAGGAGCGCTCCCGCGAGCGCGTCCCGCTCGGCCCGCAGGTCATCCGCCTCCAGCCGCGCCTCCGCCCACTCCCGGCGCTGCTCGGCGAGTTCTGCCCGGAGTCGACTCATGAGGCAGGACGGGCACTCCTCGACGTGCACCAGGCCGTGCTTGGCGCAGTGGACTGCCGTGGCGCGCGTCATCGGGCACCTCCTGCGAGCACGGCGTCCGACTGCTTGAGCGCCTTCCATGCGGCGCAACCCGAGCAACCGCTGCGGCACCCGTACAGATCGGATTGGGCATCGTGGTCGCCTATGACGTGAACGAGGATTCCTTCGCGCAACGCGCGCAGGGCCCCTCGAAGCACTACTGCCTCAGCGTCCTTGGCCTGGAGCAGGTCCTCCAGCCTGGCGTAATCGATCTGGAGTGAGGCGAAGGCGTTGCGAGCGAAGCGGCACCCGGCGGCCGCATCGAGCGCATCCTGCCGGGCCTTGGCCAGGGCCTGCCGGTCCTGCTCCCAGTCCGCCTGAAGTTGAGCGAGGGCGGCGCGTGCGGTGTCGCGCTCGGCCTGGAGCCGGACCTTCGCCATGCGGAGGTCGTGACGCGCGCCGAGCAGCTTGCCGATGGTGGCCCGAGCGTTTGCCCGGCCTGGTTCGCCGGGCGGTTCGGCGTTCAGCAGCGCGGCTTTGAGAACATCGGCCGCACGCTGCAGCCGGCTCATCGCCTTGGCATGTGGATTCCCGATGACCTGTAGCGCCTCCTCAATCGCTTGGGCATGGTCGCTCATCGCTACGCTCCCTTCTTGCGCAGCTCAGAGCGGTCGGCGGCGGCATCCAGGCGAACGGCCATGTCATCGGACACCCCCGTGTGCGTCGCGACGGAACGCACCTCCCGCCGCAGCTCCGCGAGCTTTCGCCGCGCCACTCCCGCACGCGCGTGCTCGGCTTTCGCCTGGAGGAGCAACCGCCTCGCCACCGCCTCGAGCGTCTTGCGCTCCATCTTCTCGTACTGGTCGCTCATCTCGTCTCCAGGCGCGCCTTCGGCCAGCGTTGGCGCGCAGTGCTGCGGGTTGGTTGAGGGGAAAACGAGGGGCGCGGCTCACCCCTCCTGCCGGCTTCAGTGCTGCTTGCCGCTGTGCTCACCCCATACGCGAGGCGAGTGCCGGGAAACTTGGCTCAGCCGGCGGCGCCTACTTCACCGGCAGACGCCGTCTCACGCGTGGCGAGCTCGGAGCGGATGGCCTCGAGGTTGAGACTCAAGGGCTTGACCCACTTCGCGTTGGGCGGAGCCGCGGCGAGCTTCGCCTCGGCCTCCTGCACCGCAGCCATGAGCCCATCGAAGGGGATGTTGGCGAGCGTCTTGCCCTTGTAGTTGCCGAAGCCCATCGCCGGAGGCTCGCGGCCCAGCGTGGCGTCGACCTTCTTCTGCGCCTCCGCCTTCGCCGCGGTGTGGGCGGGCGGCTGGCTCTGCTGCGGCGGGGGAGGGCGTGACTGCTGCTGCCGGGCCTGCGGCTTCTCGTCCTGCTCCGGGTCATCCCCCGTGGGAATCAGGAAGAGCTTGAGCAGCGCGTACTTGGTCGCTCCGGTGAGCGCCTTGTACGTGGCCTTGTCGCCCGGGTCCTGGCCCTCGCCCAAGACAACGAAGCTCTGCGACTCGCCGCTCTCCCCGTCATGGATGGTGAAGCGGACGCGCATCGTGCAGAGCCGCTCCGTCCCGCCGCTCCTCTTGGCGATGTCCTTCCACTCCACGCTCTCCACGTCAGGGATGAGCATGAGCTGGCGCTTGGACATCTCGGAGCGCACCGACTGCACGATGTCCGATTCGGTGGCGTAGTCGTACTTGTGGAACTCGTTGCGGCCGGACTTGGCCACGCGCTCCACTTCGCCCATCACCTCAGACAGCTTGCGGACCAGCGACAGCTTCTTCTCGGTGCTCATGGTCGTTGCCTCAGTCATGGGAGAACTCGCCTCGGCACTGGCGGCCGTGGTCTTCGCAAAGGATTGCTTCGCCGCAGGTGCACGCCGCCTGAACGGCCTTCGAGCAGCACGGGTCCTTCGGGAGCGTGGCCACCGCTGACACCGGGCTCCACCGCTGGGCGCCCTCGAGGGACTGGAGTAGCTCAATCTCCGCCAAGTACCGCTTGCGAGCCTCGGCGACCTTCGTGCGCTGCATTTCGACGGGGCTCATGCCGCTCTTCTCCCTTCCCGGAGTGCTCTCAGCTCTTCCTGCAGGCGCTGCACTTCGATGGCCTCCAGCTGCAAGGCGCGGATGAGATGGGCCTCACGCGTGCGACTCTCGCGGAGCTCCGCCACGAGTCTTCTCACTCGGTCGAGCTGGTCTCTCACAGGGCACCAGCCTTCTTCAGGGCGTCGTCGACAAGGTCGAAGGCGGCGAAGTGCGGCTCGTCCTCTTCGAGCACCGCATCCATCTCGTTGAGCGCGTCGCCCATGTGGTTCATGGTCTCGCGTGCCTTGATCAGCGCCGCCAGCAGGTCGGGTGCGGCGGCGATGAGTCGAGCGTTGGCCTGCGACTCTTCCTCGCCCCTCACCAGCCTGACGCCGCGGCGATAAGGCGTCCGCAGTTCTGCGACGACGCAAGTGCTGTCGTCCCCGTTGTCTCGGCGGATCGAGCCGGCCCACTCGTACCAGGGCCCGGGCGTGTGCTTGGGCGCCTTCATACGCGCTCCTGGTTCCGCTCGAGAGTGATGGACTGGAGATCCACTTCGTCGATGGCCAGGTCGTCCGCGAGCTGCTCGATGAGCCCGGAGGAACCACCGGGGCGCTGGACCAGGATCTCGGCGAGCACGTCCTGGATGAGCTCCATCGTTCTCGCGGTGCAGCTCTGGTTGCCGTAGCAACCATGGCGGGCTTCCGCAGTGAGTCGCAGGAAGCTCAGGCGATCAGGTCCTTCGGTGAGCCACGACTTGAAGGCATTGAACGCGGCCTGGACTTCGAGTTCTGAAACGTCGCGCGGCATCACGGCACCTCTGACAGCACATAGGGAAGGTTCGCTTCGTCGACCTCGGTGTCCGTGTTCACGGCGGCGGGCAGCTCGTCCGCCCAGATGAGAGCGCTCATCACGCCTCCTCGGAGGTGCGGTCGATGAGCGCGATGGCGCAGGTCGAATTGCAGGCGGTGCAATTGCGCATCTCAATGAGGAGCACGTCGTCGCCCACAGTGCCGAGGCACTTGAGCTGGGACCACGCCTCTCTCGAGTAGTGCTTGCCACACGAACAGGTCTTCCCGGCCTCGTTGCTCATGTCCGTCTCCGCTCCTTGAAGTCTTCTGCGTCCACCGCGCCGCCCGCTTCGCTTCCTCCGCCGCATGCACACCCCATGGAGCCCGTGACCCGCTCCCACCGTGATGCCCACCCGACTGCGCCTTCCGTCACCTCAGAGGGCCGACCCCTCTGCTCCCACCCACCGCCTCTCGTCCCCGAGAAGCCCGCCGACCGGTGCCGCTGCTGCAACTACGAGACAAACTGTATGACGCCACGTATTCAGGAGTCAAGCGCCCGCAACTTACGCCATGTCGTTGCGTTTGGGTTCACCGTGTCATATATATGCACTGAAAGCGCGGCTAGTAGCGGCGCTCCTCAGGAGGTGGTCTGGTGCGTTCAGCTTTCGCCGTCGATTGGGATTCCGTGTCGAACTACTTCGAGCTCCCAGAGAAGCGCGTCGCACTGAGTGCCCGGGTGCCTGAGTCCCTAAAGGGCCAGCTCTCGGCGATCGTGCGTCTCTGGAGGATTCGAGCTGTGGCTCGCGGGATGACCACGCAGGAAGCCGAAGGCAGCATCGACATGACCTACGTCATCGAGCGCCTTCTCAAGGTCGGTGTCGAAGGCGTGTGGGCTCAGGAGGGCGCGGCGATCGGCCTGACTGGGATGCCCTCGGACGATGCCGAGTGGGGCGCCCTTGAGCGCTCCATCCTGAAGGACGCAGCGAAGCGCTCGAAGTAGCTGCGGAGCCTAGTTTTCGGCCTCCGCTGCGTTTCTTGCCGCGCGCGTAGCGTCACGTACTGCCGTGACCAGCCGCGCAAATCCTCTGTTTCACACGCTGTGGTTTTCCAGGGATTCCCATGTCCTCAGAGTGTCAGGCAGATCCGATACCTAGACAAATGAGCAGTGATGCGGCGGCTCCGGGGTGGAGTCGTCTTACGGGGGTGGGTGATGCAGCAGTTGAAACGAATGTTGAAGGAACTGCGGAGAGAGGTGGCGAGCCTCGGGCCGTGGATGCCGGGAGCGCTGTCGTTGAAGGCAGCGGCGCTCGACCTAGGCACGAGCGAGAGACGACTCGCCCTGCTGATTCAGCGGGAGTCGATCCTGCTCTGCGAGCTCGGGAACCAGAGAGGCATCCCGCGCGCCGAACTGAAGCGCCTCCGTATCGCACTGCGCAAGTCGAGGTGAACCATGGGAGCTAGGACATTGCAGCAGGCAGAGGGAGCGGAGTTCCTCACCGTGGGACAGGCTGCCCAGCTGGTCCAGGTGAGCGCATCGACGGTGCGGGCGTGGTGCCGGAATGGGCGGCTCCGTCGGTACGGCGCCGGGAAGCTGGTGCGCGTGCGACGGGCGGAGGTCCTCGAGGCGCTGACCGTCTCGGCTGGCGCTCCCGCGAACGTCGACGCTGAGGCAGCCGCTCTCCTCGCGAGGCATCGCCGGTAATGGGCTCCGTCTTCAAGCGAAAGGGCTCCCGCTTCTGGGGCCTCTGGTTCATCGACGTGAGCGGCAAGCGCCGCGACGTGTCGAGCGGGACTGAGGACGAGAAGAAGGCCCGCGCTTTGCTCGACAGTCTCGAGCGCCAGGTGGAGGCGCAGCGCGTCGCCGGCGTGACACAGGACTCAGGGCCCCTGACGCTGCTGCGCTACGGCGAGCGGTGGCTCAAGCGTCGCGAGGCGTCCGGACTCGATGCCGCGGTGGCGGACCGCAGTCGCTGGAAGACCTGGATTGCCCCGCACCCCATCTCCGCCCTGGTGCTGGCTGACGTGCGCCCTCGCCACGTCCGCGACTTCATCGCCGAGATGGCGAAGCAGACGACCCGCCGGGGTGGGCCTCCGAGCCCGCGCCTCACCAACCACGTCTACGGCCTGCTGCGAGTCCTGTTCTCCGACGCCGTAGCCGAGGAGCTGCTGCAGGCGAGCCCCTGCGTCCTCAGGGCCCGTCGCAAGGAGCTCCCCCGGAAGAAGGATGCCGATCCAACGTGGCGGGGCAGGGCGGTCTTCACGCGCGCTGAGGTCGAGCAGCTCATCTCGGACCCGCACATCCCGGAGGACCGCCGCGTCCTCTACGCCTTGCTCTTCCTGACCGGCATGCGCTTCGGCGAGCTCTCCGACCGGAAGTGGAGCGACCTGGACCTCTCCACCGAGCGGCTCCCTCGCCTCACGGTGGCCACAAGCTTCCACTCCCAGAAGAAGCTCTCCAAGTCGACGAAGACGGACGTTGTCCGGGAGGTGCCCGTGCATCCGGTGCTCGCGACCATCCTCGCCGAGTGGAAGGGCGGAGGCTGGGAGCGGATGCTCGGCCGCGCTCCTACGGATGCGGACTGGATTCTGCCGTCGCGTCACGGGGAGCAGCGCCGGTCCAATCACGCACTGCGTCGCTTCCATGAGGACTGCGAGCGCCTCGGCCTCCGGGAGCGCCGCATCCACGACACGCGCCGGACCTTCATCTCCCTGGCGATGGCCGGTGGAGCCAGCAAGGACCTTCTCCGGTGGGTGACCCACGCCCCGCCCGCAGACCAGTTCTCGCAGTACATGACGCCGCCATGGAGCGCCCTGTGTCTGGCGGTGTTGTGCTTCTCCATCCAGTTGCAGGGCGAATCGGGAGTGGCAGCCATGTGGCAGTCAGAGGCAGAAAAGAAAAAGCCCACCAAATCCGAGGACTTGATGGGCTCTCCCTTGGCGAGGAGTAGGGGACTTGAACCCCTGACCTCCGGCGTGACAGGCCGGCGTTCTAACCAACTGAACTAACTCCCCACAAACAATCCTTGGGCGGAACAGGGATTGAACCTGCGACCATCGCCGTGTAAAGGCGCCGCTCTACCGCTGAGCTATCCGCCCTTCGAAGCGACCCATTCCGCCCAACGACGAGCGGGCTTTTACCGAGCACCATTTCACCCGTCAAGGACCTTTTTCCGAACCTTCCCTTCAGCCCTTCACGCCCCCTGCGGTGAGCCCGCCGACCAGGTGCTTCTGCAGCGCGAAGAAGAGCGCCATCACCGGCACGGAGACGATGAGCGCTCCCGCGGCGAACTTGCCCCAGTCCGTGCGGTGCTCCCCCACGTAGCGCTGGAGTGCCACGGGCAGCGTGAAGAGGCCCGGGTCATTGAGCAGCGTCGCCGCGAGGATGAACTCGTTCCACGCCGTCATGAACGAGAAGAGGGCGGTCACCGCGAGTGCCGGCCGGGCGAGCGGGAGCACCACCTTGAGGAAGACCTGCGCGGGCGAGGCGCCGTCCATGATCGCCGCCTCCTCGAGCTCCCGCGGGAGCGTGTCGAAGTAGCCCTTGAGCATCCAGATGCAGAAGGGGAGGCTCGTCGTGGCGTACACGAGCACGAGCCCGCCCAGGCTGTTGAGGAGCTGGAGCCGCTCGAGCAGGCTGTAGAGCGGCACGAGCATCAGGGTCGCAGGGAACATCTGCGTGACGAGCAGCATCTGCATGCCGCCGCTCTTGCCGGGGAACCTGAAGCGGCTCAGCGCGTAGGCCGCAGAGACGGCGAGCCCCAGCCCCACGATCGTCGTCGCCCCGGAGACCGCG
>Ga0210040_10001076_pt1 | contig 42668 bp, 36 predicted proteins | sample CryGeyCG12114_NA_FD_185462 | JGI IMG/M metagenome (GOLD analysis project Ga0210040, IMG submission 185462) | Groundwater microbial communities from aquifer - Crystal Geyser CG19_WC_8/21/14_NA (SPAdes) (version 2) | ecosystem: Environmental > Aquatic > Deep subsurface > Groundwater | place: USA...
GGGCGGGCGTCGTGCGCGTCCTCGCGGGAGCAGCAGCCCCTCGCCCCGCTGCGGAACGACTGCGGGTCCTTCGACAGCGCCAGGTGCACGCCGGTCACGTCGTGACCCGCGTCGACCGCGCACGCCGCCGCGACGGCCGAGTCGACACCACCCGACATCGCGGCCAGCACCCTCATCCCGATCGTCCCTCCGCCTCGCCCGCCCTCGTCGGTCACCCGACGGTCGTCCGCCCCGGACCGCGCGAGTCTAGTGTCGCCCGACCGCCGGGTCAGACGTACGCGGCCGCGGCCCGCGCGCGGTCGACGACGTCGGGCAGGACCGCCGACACCCGCTCGAGGTCGGCCCGGGTCGTCGTGTGGCCGAGGGAGAACCGGACGACGCTGCGCGCATCGGCCTCCGGCACCCCGAGGGCGCTGATCACGTGGCTGGCGGCGGGCACCCCGGACGAGCAGGCCGAGCCCGCGGACGCGTCCACCCCGGCGGCGTCGAGGAGCATCACGACCGCGTCGGCGGGCGCGCCGGGCAGCCCGACGCTCAGCACGCCCGGCAGGCCGGTCGCCGGCGCGGCGCCCGAGGCCGCACCGTGGCGTACCGCGTCGGGCACCGCGGCGCGGATGCGGTCGAACAGCTCCTCGCGCAGCGCGACCTCGCGCGCGGCCTCGGCCTCGAGGGTCCTGACCGCGACGTCGACCGCCGCCGCGAAGCCGGCTGCGCCGACGACGTCGAGCGTCCCGGACCGCACGTCGCGCTCCTGCCCGCCGCCGTGCTGCACCGCCGCCAGCGCCGTGGAACGTCGAGCCAGCAGCGCGCCGATCCCCACCGGTCCCCCCAGCTTGTGGGCGGTGAGGCTCAGCAGGTCGAGCCCGCTGGCCGCGAAGTCGACGGGCACGTGCCCGACGGCCTGCACCGCGTCGCTGTGCACGACCGCTCCCGCCGCCCGGGCCTCGTCGGCGATCTCGGCCACGGGCTGCACCGTCCCGATCTCGTTGTTGGCCCACATCACCGAGACCACCGCAGACCGCGGCGAGAGCGCAGCCGCGTACGCTGCCGGGTCCAGCCGCCCGACCGGGTCGACGGGCAGCAGGACGACCTGCGCCCCCTGCGTGGCCGCCAGCCAGAGCGCGGCGTCGCCCACGGCGTGGTGCTCGATGGCACTGACCAGGACGTCGTGGCGTAGGGCCTCGCGGCGGGCCCAGTAGGCACCCTTGACGGCGAGGTTGTCCGCCTCGGTGCCGCCGCCGGTGAAGACGACCTCGGCCGGCTCGGCCCCGAGGCGTGCCGCGACGAGCTCCCGCGCGTCCTCGACCACCCGACGGGCCGCCCGGCCCGAGCCGTGCGCGGAGGACGGGTTGCCGGTCCGGGTCAGCTCGGCGGTGACGGCCGCGACGGCCTCCGCGCGCATCGGCGTCGTGGCCGCGTGGTCGAGGTAGCTCCGCACCCGACCAGTCTGCCCGCTGCCCGATCTCGCCGGGAAGGGTTCAGGCGCGCTCGGCCAGGCCCGCGACCACGCCGTCGAGGACGGCGTGCAGGTCGCCGACCACGCCGAGGTCGGCGAGGGCGAAGATCGGCGCCTCCGCGTCGGAGTTGACCGCCAGGACGGCCTTGGAGGTCTGCATGCCCGCCCGGTGCTGGATGGCGCCGGAGATGCCGGCGGCGACGTAGAGCTGCGGCGACACGGTCGTCCCGGTCTGGCCGACCTGGTAGGCGTGCGGGTACCAGCCGGCGTCCACGGCGGCGCGCGAGGCGCCGACGGCGCCACCGAGGGCGTCGGCCAGGGCCTCGACCGGACCGAAGTCCCCGCCGGTGCCCCGGCCGCCCGACACCACGATGCTGGCCTCGCTCAGACCCGGTCGGCCGCTGCCGACCCGGAGGTCGCGGGCGGTGACCCGGGCCCCCCGGGCCGCGTCGGAGATGGTGACCGCGAAGGGCTCGACCTCGACCGGGGACCGGGTCTCGACCGGCTCCGGCGTGACCGAGCTCGGCTTCATCGTGACGACCGTGACGTCACGCCCGCCGCGGGCCCGCGTCGTCCACCCCCCGGCGAGCACGGACTTCGTCGCCGTGCCGTCGGCGTCGAGGTCGGCGGCGTCGGTGACCAGGCTCGCGCCGAGCCGGACCGCGAGCCGCCCCGCGATCTCCTGGCCCTCGACGCCGGCCGTCAGCAGGACGAGGGAGGGGCTGACCGTGCCGGCGACCTGGGCCAGCGCCTCCGACTTCGGGGCCACGAGGTACGCGTCGAAGGCCGGGTCCTGCACGCTCAGCACGCGGGTGGCGCCGTGGGCGGCGAGGATCGCGACCGCGGGGGCGTCGACCTCCTCGAGCACGACCACGACGGGCTCCCCCACCCGACCGGCGAAGGTCAGCAGCTCGAGCGTGGTCCGGCTGGGGACCGCGTCCGCGAACGTGGCGAGGACGAGGACGGTGGGCATGCGTGCTCCTTCAGGGGGTCGACGACAGGGAGAACGACGCAGGTCAGGCGTAGCGGCCGGCGGCGAGGAACTCGAGGACGGCCGCCGCCCCGGAACCGTCGGTGTCGGTGACGACCCGGCCGGCGCCGCGGTCCGGGCGCGGGTCGGTCTCGACCACCCGGGTCCACGCCGCCTCGAGGCCGACCTCGGCGGGGTCGAGACCGAGGTCGTCGAGGTCCCAGGTCTGCACGGGCTTCTTCTTCGCGGCGAGGATGCCCTTCATGGAGGGGTAGCGCGCCTCGCCGGACTGGTCGGTGACGCTGACCACGGCCGGCAGGTCCACCTCCACGGTCAGCCGGGCGGTGTCGTCCTCCCGCACGATCGTGGCGTGGCTGCCGGCGAGGTCCAGGCGTCCGGCGTACGTCGCCGCCGGCCAGCCGAGGCGCTCGGCGAGCATCGCCGGCAGCACCCCCATCGCGCCGTCGGTGGAGGCCATGCCGCAGACCACGAGGTCGGCGCCCGCCTTCGTCACCGCGGCCGCGAGCACCGTGCTCGTGCCCAGCGCGTCGGTGCCGTGCAGCGCGTCGTCGAGCACGTGGATCCCGGACGAGGCCCCCATCTGCAGGGCCCGCTTCACGGCGGCCACCGCGTCCTCGGGACCGACGGTGAGGACGGCGACCTCGACCCCGTCGCCGTCGTCGGCGAGGCGGAGGGCCTGCTCGACCGCGTACTCGTCGAGCTCGGAGAGGTGTCCGTCCACGGCCTCGCGGTCGAGGGTCCGGTCGGCCGCGAACGCACGGTCGGCGCTCGCGTCGGGGACGTGCTTCACACAGACGACGATCTTCACAGCCCTGAGGTTACCCACGGGTAACTTAGTGGCCCGGCCGACCTCGCAGCCCCGGGACGCCAGGAGGGGCGCCGCTGCTGCGACGCCCCTCCCTCTCAACCGACCGGGTGCCGCCCGGCCTGGCGGATCATCGCTTGGCGACCGCCGCGGCCGGGGCGGCCGGGGTCTTCAGCTTCAGGAAGCCCGCGTTGGGCACCCCGAGACCGGTCACTGCGTCCCATCCCTTCCGCACCCCGAGGCTGGAGTCCCGCCCGAACTGGCGGACCGAGTAGACGACCTTGCTCGAGGAGTCAGCAGGATCGGTGTAGTCCGCACGAACCACCCCGACCCGGCTGGGCTGGACGAGGACGTCGTCCGCGACCTTGGTGTTCTTGTAGAGGGTCGGGTTCAGCTGCCCGAAGCCCCGACCACCGTTCTGCTGGATGGTGAGCGCGGTCATGCCGGCGAACAACGGGCTGGCCAGGCTGGTCCCGCCGATCCGGTACTCGCCGTAACGCACGGCGCCGTCGCCGAACTTCTGGGTCTGGCCGACCAGGAAGCCCGTGTTGGGGTCGGCGTCCAGCGCGACGTCGGGCACCGCCCGCCCGGGAGCGTCGGCCGCGGGCACCACGCCCCGCTGGTAGGCCGGCCGCTCGAACAGCGACGAGTAACCGCCACCCGCGCCACTCGTGAACCCGACCGAGCTCCAGGACGTGCCTGTCGCGTTCAGGTTGCTCTTGATCGTGCCCCACCCGGTGTCGAAGAGGCGGGTGCCGTCAGCACCGATGCCGGTCGAGGTGCCGCCGACGGCCGTCACGTACGGGTCGGAGGACGGGTAGTCGGCCTGCTTGAAGCCGCTCGCCGCCAGCTCGTCGCCGTTGTCGCCGGAGGAGAAGGTGAAGGTGATGCCCTGCAGGGCCCCCTGCAGGAAGATCTGCTCGTACGCGACGACCGCGTCGGACGTCTCGTTGTACTCGAGGTCGGCCCACGAGTTGCTCACGACCTTCGCGACGTTCTCGTCGACGACCCGGGCGAGGGTGGCCTGGAAGTCGTCGTCGAAGCAGCTGCTCGAGGCGTAGTAGCGGATCTTCGCTGCCGGGGCCATCGCGTGCACGGCCTCGACGTCGAGGGTCTCCTCGCCGCTCCAGCCCGAGGCGTCGCACGCGTCCTCGTTGTTGTAGCTCTTCGGGAGGTTCTCCGTCAGCTGACCCTTCGCGTACGAGCCGTCGCCGTGGGTGACCGCGTAGTACTCGGCGTCCTTGGCGATGTTCTGCCACCGGTAGGCGTCGGTGATGGCGACCGTGACGCCGGCGCCGTCCAGCGTGGTGCCCGGGGTGTAGGCGCTGCGCAGCTGGATGCCCGTGTAGCCGCAGGGGACGTAGGGCAACGTCGCACCGTTGAACTTGGGCAGCTTCGTCTTGAAGTCCGCCTGGTAGGTCGCGGCGACCTGTCCGAAGTAGCGGCTGCAGGGACGGGCGTTCTGGAACGCCTCCGGCACGGGCACCTTCGGGCTCGACCGGTGGGTCATCTTGACCTTCGTCGTGTCCAAACCGCCGACGGTGAGGACGGACGAGGCCACGGAGGCCGGCATCCGGGCGGCCGTCGTGGGGGCGATGACCTTCTTGCCGTCGTGGCGCAGGTTGGTGAGGGTGACGCCGAACGCGGAGTCCAGGTGGGCCACGGTTCCCCGCGCCGTCACGTACCGGCGCTCGGCCTCCGTGCCGGTGACGGTGAGGTGCTTCGCCTTCAGCCAGCGCGACACCTTCTTGACCGAGGCCTTGGTGGGCCGGTACGTCGCTCGGTACTGGTCCGCCGTCAGGTACTGGCCGTAGGTGGGCGAGGACGGGTCGGCGACCGCTGCGACGGCCTGCTGGACCGCAGCCTCACCGCCCTTGGGCGCGAGGTAGACACGGATGGTCAGCTTCTTGCTCGCCTTGGCCGGCGACGCCTTCAGCAGCGTGCGGGCGCCCGTGGAGGACTTCGACAGCCACTGCGGGAGGGTGCCCTCGATGGGGACGGAGGCGGTCGGAGCCGCAGCCGCCGGCTGGGCGACCGCGAGGGCGCCGGCTGGGACGAGCAGCACAGCGGTGGCAGCGAGCAGCCGTGCGCGCCTGGAGCGGAGGTGCATGGATCTCCCGAGAGGTGGTAGGGAAACGACGCCCGTGCAGGAGAGATCCAGCCAGGCTCGGGAACCGTAAGCCTGGTCTCGCTCGTTGGTCTATACCCTGAGAATGATGTGGGGATCGTCTCAATTCTGGTCACACGGTTTGCACCGGTGATGCCCGGGGTACGCGCTGGCCACCTGGGACGGCCGAGAGGAGCAGAGGCTCACACCCGCCGGCAGACCAGGCAGTATGAGCACCCTCGCGTCCGTCCCCGGTCGTGAGGCGAGGTGCCGGCCCTCGTCCCGGGCTGTGCTGGCCGGAGGAGGAGACCGCGGTGACCGTCCCGCTGCCCGTGCCCGACGACACCTCCGTGCTGGGTGCGCACGTCGTCGCCGACGGGACCGCCTTCGCCCTGTGGGCGCCACGCGCCACGCGGGTCGAGCTCGCGCTCGTGCACGCCGACCGGAGCCAGGTCAACCACGAGATGCACCGGGCCGACGACGGCGTGTGGCACGTGCTGGCGCCCGGCGTCGGCGCCGAGCAGCGCTACGGCTACCGCGTGCACGGCGCGTGGGACCCGGCCAACGGCGAACGGTTCAACCCGGCCAAGCTGCTCCTCGACCCGTACGCCCGCGCGATCACCGGCGGCGTCGACTACTCCGGCCCGATCCTCGACCACGTCGCCACCTCGGACTTCGTCCCGAGCCCGGAGGACTCGTCGGCCTCGGTGCCGCTGAGCGTCGTGGTCGGCGACTCCCCACCGCCCCGCCCGGTCGCCGCACCGGTCCCGCTCGGCGACAGCGTGATCTACGAGCTCCACGTCAAGGGCTTCACCCGGCTGCACCCGCTGGTCCCCGAGCACCTGCGCGGCACGTACGCCGGCCTGGCGTACCCGGCCGTCGTCGCGCACCTCACGTCGCTCGGCGTCACCGCCGTGGAGCTGTTGCCGGTGCACCAGTTCGTCTCCGAGCCCTTCCTCATCTCCCGCGGGCTGTCGAACTACTGGGGCTACAACACGCTCGGCTTCTTCGCCCCGCACTCGGCGTACGGGTCCGTCGGCACGCTGGGCGCGCAGGTCGACGAGTTCAAGCAGATGGTCTCGGCGCTGCACGACGCCGGCATCGAGGTCATCCTCGACGTGGTCTACAACCACACCGGCGAGGGGGGCCACGAGGGCCCGACGCTGTCGTTCCGCGGGCTGGACCACCTCGGCTACTACCGCCTCACCGCCGACCGGCACAACGACTACGACGTCACCGGGTGCGGCAACTCCGTCGACACCTCCGAGCCCGGGGTGCTGCGGCTGGTGCTGGACTCGCTGCGCTACTGGGTCACCGAGATGGGCGTCGACGGCTTCCGCTTCGACCTGGTCACCACCCTGCTGCGCGACGAGCGCCACCACGTCGACCAGGAGCACCCCTTCAAGCGGGCCCTGCGCGAGGACCCCGTGCTGAGCCGGGTCAAGCTCGTCGCCGAGCCGTGGGACGTGGGGCCGTACGGCTACCAGGTCGGCGCCTTCGGCGAGGGCTGGAGCGAGTGGAACGACCGGTTCCGCAACTACGTCCGCGACTTCTGGCGCGGCAACACCCACGGGGTCTCCGAGCTCGGCCAGCGCCTGGTCGGCTCCCCCGACGTCTTCGACCACGACAACCGTCCGGTCGAGGCGAGCGTCAACTACGTCACGGCCCACGACGGCTTCACCCTTCGCGACCTGGTCACCTACGACGTCAAGCACAACGGCGCCAACGGCGAGTCCGACCGCGACGGCACCGACGACAACCGGTCCTGGAACTGCGGGGTCGAGGGCGAGACCGACGACGCGGGCATCCTCGCCCTGCGCCGGCGCCAGACCCGGAACCTGATGGCCACGCTGGTGCTCGCGGCCGGCGTGCCGATGATGGTGGCCGGGGACGAGCTGGGCCGCACGCAGGGCGGCAACAACAACGCCTACTGCCAGGACTCCCCCACCTCCTGGGTGCACTGGGACACGGTCGAGGAGTGGGCCGGGCTGACCGACCTGACGCGCCGGCTGCTGGCCCTGCGCGCCGAGCACCCCGTGTTCCGGCGCACGACCTTCCGCCACGGCGAGCAGCTGGTCGACACGACGAACCACCCGGTCGGGCGCAGGAACCTCGCCTGGTTCGGCGGCTGCCCCACCGAGATGACGGCGGAGGACTGGCAGGACCCGCACCGGCGCACGCTCGGGGTCTACCTCGCCCACGACGCCCCCAACCGCGACCACGACGAGGCGTTCCTGGTCTGGTTCCACGGCGGGGCGGACCCGGTCGAGGTCCGGCTCCCCGACGGTGGCTGGGCGGACACCTACACGGTGGTGGCCCACACGGGCGACGAGGGCGAGCTGACCACCGAGAAGATCCCGGCGGGCACGACGCTGCACATCCCCGGGCGTACGGTCGTGGTCCTGCAGGTCGACTGACGCCCGTCTCCGCCCGGTCGAGCGCGCGCCCGCGAGGAGGACCGTGAACCGCCGCACCCGGCTGCTGACCGCCGCCAACCGCCGGGTGCCCCGGCCCGACCCGCCCACCGCGTCCTACCTGCGGCGCGGTCGCGGCGAGCTGCCCCGGCCGGTGTCACGGCTGCTCCTCGGGCCCGTGGCCCGCGGCGTGGAGCTGGTCGACCAGGTGCTGCCGACCTCCCCGTACGCCGTGCCCGTCCGGCTCTACCGCCCACGTCGCACCGCCGGCCTGCTGCCGTTGGTGGTCAACCTGCACGGCGGCGGCTTCGTCTTCGGCAACCTCACCGGCGCCGACTGGCTGTGCGGCCAGCTCGCTGACCGCGCCGGCGCCCTCGTGGTGTCCGTCGACTACCGGCTGGCCCCGGAGCACCCGGCGCCCGGTCCGTACGAGGACGCCTGGGCCGCGACCTGCTGGCTCCTCGACCACGCGCTCGAGCTCGGCGCCGACGCCGGTCGAGCGGTGATCGTCGGTGAGAGTGCCGGCGGCAACCTCGCCGCGCTGGTCACCCTGGCCCTGCGCGACCGGCACCGGGCCGACCCGGCCGCGCCCGGTCTGCGGGGCCAGGTCCTCGTCTACCCCTCGACCGACCTGACCATGACGTCGGCCTCGGCCACCGCTCTCGTCGACGCACCGGTGCTGAGCAGAACGGCGATCGAGTGGTACGGGCGCCAGTACGTGCCGCAGGGGCTGCCGCACTCGATCGCGCTGGACGACCCCCGGGTCAGCCCGCTGCGGGCCACCGACCACGCCGACCTGCCGCCGGCGCTGGTCGTGGCGGCCGGGCTCGACCCGCTGCGCGACGACGCCCTCGGCTACGCGGCCGCGCTCGCCCGCTCCGGCGTACCGGTGCGCACGGTCCTCTACCCCGAGGCGGTGCACGGCTTCATCTCCATCCCGCGCTTCGAGCCCGCCGCGGCCCAGGCCCTCGACGAGGTCGTCCTCCATACGGTTGACGTAACAACCCACCCCAACGGGTGAAGTTCGGAGTCGGTGCAACCGCCGGCCCCGACTTCGTGGAACGGTCTTGCGTACCGACGTGTAACAGAACGCATCGGGAGCACGGGTGACGCACGAGGCGTCGCCTTCCAATGGAGGAGCTCCGTGACCGTCGTCGATGTCGTCGCCCCAGACCGTTCTTCCCTGCTGCACGACGAGCCCGCCCCGCTGCCCGCGGCCCGCGGCCCGGTCTCGGCCGCGCTCCTGACCGCCGTGCAGCGTGACCCGTCCCGCAGCATCGACCTGCGCCACTTCTTCTGGGCCGGCGATCCCGCCGACGCCTGCACCGACGACGACCTGCAGCTTGCGCTGTGGCTGTCGTACGAGCTGCACTACCGCGGCCTGGCCGGGGTGGACGACCGCTGGGAGTGGCACCCCGAGCTCCTCTGGGCCCGGGCCCGCTGGGAGAACCAGCTCGTGGCGGGCCTCGAGCTGGCCGTGCCCCACGACGAGGTCCTGGCGTCGGCCGACCCCGTGGGGGAGGTCGTGGCCGGACTCAACGCCCTGGCCGAGGCGGACGGCGAGCCCTCGCTGTCGAAGTTCCTCATGCGTCGGGCCGACGCCGACCAGTTCGCCGAGTTCCTGGTGCACCGCTCGCTCTACCACCTCAAGGAGGCCGACCCGCACAGCTGGGCGATCCCCCGGCTGAGCGGTGCGGTGAAGGGAGCGCTCGTCACGATCCAGGCCGACGAGTACGGCGGCGGCGTGGCGGCCGGCATGCACGCCCAGCTCTTCCGCGTGCTGATGGCCGACTGGCGCCTGGACGCCACGTACGGCCACTACCTCGAGCAGGTGCCCGCGGCCACCCTGCTCGGCACCAACCTGATCTCGCTGTTCGGTCTGCACCGGCGCTGGCGGGGTGCGCTCGTCGGCCACCTCACGGCGTTCGAGATGTCGTCCTCGGTCCCCAACGCCCGCTACGCGCGGGGTCACCGACGCCTCGAGGGCGGGGAGCAGGCAGCGAAGTTCTTCGACGAGCACGTCGTCGCCGACGCCGTGCACGAGCAGATCGCGCTGCACGACCTGGCCGCCGGCCTGACCCGCGCGGAGCCGGCCCTGGCCGGGGACGTGCTCTTCGGCGCGCGCTGCGCGGCCTACGCCGACACGGTCTTCGCCTCGCACCTCGTCGGTCGCTGGGAGGCCGGGCTGAGCAGCCTCCGGCCCGCGTCCGAGGCGGCCGCGTGAGCGCCGAGGAGCTCGGCGACTCCCTCGGCGCCGACGTGACGGTGACCGTCTGCCCCGACGGGCCGCTGCTGCTTCGCGGTCCGGCCTCCCTGCGCTCGGTCGACGGCAGGCAGGTGGAGCACGACCGTACGGTCGTGGCCCTGTGCCGCTGCGGCCGTTCCCGCCTCAAGCCGCTCTGCGACGGTTCCCACCGGCTCAGCCGGTTCCGCGACCCCGCCTCCGTCGAGCAGCTCGCCCACGTCCTGGCCCACGCCACCCCGTACGAGCCGGACGACCCCGAGGCCGTCTGACCCTGGTTCCGCCTCCGTCCAGCCCGTGGCTTCCGCGGTCGCCGCGCGGCCGGGTCGGGACGTCGGTTTACCACGTGAACGTGGTGTTCCGACCGTGACCACGGCAAATTCTCTGTGGTGAGGGCCAGTTCTCCATGGTCACGGGCTGTGGGCCGTTCGGCGGATGGTCGCCGGCGCCTGTGGACGACCGGCACATCGGCCACGACCGCCCCATGCTCTCAGCGTGGACACCGATCACCTCCTGCTGCCGAGCACGGCCGAGTTCTTCACGCGAGGCCAGGCCCTGGCCCACGGGGAGACCGACCGTTCACTCCGTGCGGCACTCAGGGCGGGCGCCGTGGTCCGCCTCCGGCACGGGGCGTACGCCCGTACGAGCCTGGTCGAGACGCTGGACGACCGCTCGCGACATCTCCTGCTCGCCCGCGCTGCCCTGCAGCAGCAGAGGGGTGAGGTCGCGCTGGCCGGACCTTCGGCCGCGCTGCTGCACGGGTTCGACGTCTTCGGTCACGACCTCGACGTCGTCCACCTGACCCGCCTCGACACAGGTGCTGGACGCCGCGAGGCGGGCGTCGTGCACCACGTCGTCGGTCGGGCTGCTGCCCTCCGGGTGCAGCTGCAGGAGGGCGTCCTGGTGGTCAGCCCCGAGGACGCCGTGTGGCAGACCGCGCTGCTGTCGACCCTCGAGGGTGCCGTGGTCACCGCTGACTCGGCACTCCACCGGCATCCCGGGCTGGCCGAGCCGCTGCGCGCCCTCGTCCTGCGGACCAGGGCCCAGCCACGTTCGCGTACCGCACGGCTGGCGCTCAGGATCGCCCGCGCCGAGACCGAGTCGGCCGGGGAGTCCCTGACCAGGATCGCGTGCTTCCGCCACGGCATCCCCTGCCCTACCCCGCAGCACGACGTGCTCGACGCTTCAGGCCGGTTGATCGGCCGTGCGGACTTCTACTGGGAGGAGGCGCGCCTCCTGGGAGAGTTCGACGGCAGGATCAAGTACGAGAGGCTGCTCCGGAAGGGCCAGTCCTCCTCCGACGCCGTCGTACGCGAGAAGCGCCGCGAAGACGCGATGCGATCGACCAGCCGAGGGATGACCCGCTTCACGTGGTCGGAGGTGCAGCCCGACGTGGCGTACCGGCGGATGGCGGAGCTGGCGCGCGAGCTCGAGGTGTCACGTCGGCTGTACGTACGCGTCCCAGCCCCCAGGTCCTGACGACCTCTCCCCCGCGGTGACCACGGGAACCTGCCCGTAACCACGGGGAATTTGCCATGGTCACGGCCGGAACACCACGTTCACGTGGTAAACCGACGCCAAGCCCACGCCGCTCCGACCCGACGCCGCTCCAAGCCGAGCCGCAACGCGGTCGCAGGCCGGTGGCCAGGGTCAGGCGGAGGGGGGTGAGGCGGCGCTGGTGGGGATGGCGGCGAGGCCCATCTCAGCGGTGCTGACGAGCAGCGGGTGGTGCGGGACGATCCGGACGGTGTAGCCGATGGCTCCGGCGCGGCGGGCCTGGACTGTGCCCTCGTAGCGGCGCAGGCCGCCGTCGACGTCGACCCCGGCCGGGAACGCGGTGATCCGCGGTTCGCGGAGCTGGTCGTCGGACCCCACGCGGCCGGTGACGAGCTGGACCTCCACGTCGGACGGGTCGAGCGAGCCGAGCCGGACGAGCGCGCTGACGTGGATGCCCGTGCCGACCTCGACCTGGTCGCCGTCGAGGGACTGCACGTGATCGACGACCACGCCGCCCCAGGCGTCGCGGACCTTGCGCTTCCACTCGGCGAGGGCCTCCGGGCCCCCCGTCTCGGCGGCCAGCGCCCGGCTCGAGGCCGCCGACGGCGTGTAGAGGTGGGTCACGTAGTCACGCACCATCCGTGACGCCAGCACCTTGGGCCCGAGGCCGGCGACGGTCTCGCGGATCATCTGGATCCAGCGCTTCGGCAGCCCGTGCGAGTCACGCTCGTAGAAGCGCGGGACGATCTCGTTCTCGATGATCTCGTAGAGCGCCCTCGCCTCGAGGTCGTCGCGCGCGTCGCCGTCCACGCCCTCGGCGGACGGGATCTCCCACCCGAACGCCGGGTCGTACCACTCGTCCCACCAGCCGTCGAGGATCGACAGGTTGGCAGCGCCGTTGAGGGCGGCCTTCATGCCCGAGGTGCCGCACGCCTCGTAAGGACGCAGCGGGTTGTTCATCCAGACGTCGCACCCGGGGTAGAGCGGCTTGGCCATGCCGATGTCGTAGTCGGGCAGGAAGACGATGCGGTCGCGGACCTCGGGGTCGTCGGCGAACTGGACCATCTGCTGGATCAGCGCCTTGCCGCCCTCGTCGGCCGGGTGCGACTTGCCCGCGATGACGATCTGGATCGGCCGCTTCTTGGAGGTCAGCAGCGCCTTGAGCCGCTCCGGCTCGCGCAGCATCAGGGTCAGCCGCTTGTACGACGGCACGCGCCGGGCGAAGCCGAACGTGATCGTGTCCGGGTCGAGGACGCCGGAGACCCAGTCGGTCGAGAGGCCGCGGTTGGCGCTGCTCTCGGCCAGCCGCTTGCGCGTGAACGCGATCAGCTCCTCGCGCATCGTGCGCTTGAGGTTCCAGATCGTCTTGTCCTCGACCTCGGCCAGGCCGTTCCAGTCGTAGCCGTCGATGATCGTCTCGCTCGTGCTGCCGGTGGGCGCCTCGAGCAGGGCGAGCAGGTCGCGGTGCACCCAGGTGAGGTGGTGCACGCCGTTGGTGATCGAGGTGATCGGCACCTCGCTGGTGTCGAAGCTGCGCCACAGCCCCTGGAACATGTCGCGCGACACCTCGCCGTGCAGCAGGGAGACGCCGTTGGCGCGCTGGCCGAGCCGGAAGCCCATCACGGCCATGTTGAAGACGTTCGGGTCGCCGCCGTCGTAGTCCTCCGACCCGAGCGCCATCACCCGCTCCAGGGGGAGGCCGAAGTCGGCGAACTGGTGGCGGACCAGGTCGACCCCGAAGCGGTCGATGCCCGCCGGGACCGGGGTGTGGGTGGTGAAGACGGTGCCCGCCCGGGCCGTCTCGAGGGCGGTGTCGAGGTCGACGCCCGCGACGACCTGCTCGCGGATCCGCTCCAGGCCCTGGAACCCCGCGTGACCCTCGTTGGTGTGGTAGACCTCGGGCGCCGGCGTGCCGGTGATCCTGCAGTACGCGCGGACCGCGCGGACGCCGCCGATGCCCAGCAGCGTCTCCTGGGCCAGCCGGTGCTCGGAGCCGCCGCCGTACAGCCGGTCGGTGGTCTGCCGCTCGGGCCCGGCGTTGCGCTCGACGTCGGAGTCGAGCAGCAGCAGCGGCACGCGGCCCACCTGGGCGAGCCACACCTGCGCGTGCAGGGCACGCCCGCCGCCGAGGTCCACCTCGACGGTGACGGGGCTGCCGTCGTCGGTGTGCAGCAGGGTCAGCGGTAGCGCGTTCGGGTCGAGCAGCGGATAGGTCTCCTGCTGCCAGCCGGCCGCGTTCAGCGACTGCCGGAAGTAGCCCTGCCGGTAGAGCAGCCCCACGCCGATGATGGGCACCCCGAGGTCGGAGGCGGTCTTGAGGTGGTCCCCGGCCAGGATCCCGAGGCCGCCCGAGTACTGCGGGAGCACCTCCGTGATGCCGAACTCCGGGGAGAAGTAGGCGATCCCGGCCGGTGCGGACGGGTGCTCCGCCGCGAAGCCGGCGTACCAGAGGTCGCCGCTGGTGTAGTCGGCGAGGTCGGCCTGGACCACGCGGAGGTTCTTGAGGAACCGCTTGTCCGAGCTCAGCGTCTCCAGCCGCTCGACCGAGACGTCGGAGAGCAGCTTGACCGGGTCGTGGCCGCTGGCCTCCCACAGGTCCGGGTCGACGGAGCGGAAGAGGTCAGAGGTGTCGGTGTTCCAGCACCAGCGCAGGTTCCGCGCGAGCTCGCCCAGGGGCTTCAGGACCTCCGGGAGCACGGGACGGACGGTGAACCGACGGATGGCGCGCACGCGCAGAACAGTAGCGGCGACGACCGACGGCGGTCCGCTGCGGTCGAACGTGAGACGTGGACCACAATCGGACCGGATCACCGGTGCCCGCCGGTCGCCTTGGGCCGTGCTGACGATCCCCGATAAGTTGACCGGGTGAGCCTGACCGACGTGGTTCCTGACCCCTCCTACCCCAAGTCCGCCCCGCGCGCCGAGCACCCGCGGCTGGGGGCGCCGATCGGGCGCATCCCCGTGACCAAGGTGTCCCCGGTCGTCGAGGGCGGCGCGTACGCGGCCAAGGCCAGCGTCGGCGAGGCCGTGCCGATCCGCGCCACCGTGTTCCGCGAGGGGCACGACGCCGTGAACGCGACCGTCGTCCTCACCGGTCCGGACGGCGTGGAACGTACCGAGCCGATGCGCCCGACGACCCCGCTCGGCTTCGACTGGTGGGGCGCGAGCGTCGTCTTCGACACCGAGGGCCCCTGGACGTTCCGGGTCGAGGGCTGGAGCGACCCCTGGGAGACCTGGGTCCACACGGCCGAGATCAAGATCCCGGCGGGCATCGACGTCGACCTCGTCTGCACCGAGGGCAAGGCGCTCTTCGACTCCGCAGCGGCCCGGGCCGACGCCGACGGTGCCCCCGGTCCGGCAGCCCGGCTGCGCGGCGCCGCCCGCGCCCTGGAGGCCGGCCAGCAGGTCGAGGACCGGCTCACGGACGTGCTCGCACCCGACGTCCGCGCCGCGATGGCCCGGTACGGCGCGCGCGAGCTGGTCACCCCCTCCCCCGACTACCCCGTGTTCGTCGACCGGCGCGAGGCGCTGTTCGCCTCCTGGTACGAGTTCTTCCCGCGTTCGCAGGGGGCGACGTACGACGAGGAGACGAAGACCTGGACCTCGGGCACGTTCGCGACCTCGTACGAGCGCCTCGAGGCGGCCGCCGCCATGGGCTTCGACGTGGTCTACCTGCCGCCGATCCACCCGATCGGCACGTCGTTCCGCAAGGGCGCGAACAACACCCTGACCCCCGGTCCGGGCGACCCCGGGTCCCCGTGGGCGATCGGGAACGTCGAGGGCGGGCACGACGCGATCCACCCCGACCTGGGCGACTTCGACGACTTCGACGCGTTCGTCGCGAAGGCGAGGTCGCTGGGGCTCGAGGTCGCGCTCGACCTGGCCCTCAACGCCTCGCCCGACCACCCCTGGGTGACGGCCCACCCGGAGTGGTTCACCAAGCGGGCCGACGGGTCGATCGCGTACGCGGAGAACCCGCCGAAGAAGTACCAGGACATCTACAACTTCAACTTCGACGAGGATCCGGAGGGCATCCGCGCCGCCTGGCTCGACGTCGTCCGGCTCTGGATGAGCCACGGGGTCCGCGTGTTCCGCGTGGACAACCCGCACACCAAGCCCGTGAGCTTCTGGGCCTGGCTCTTCGCCGAGGTCCGCAGGACGGACCCGGACGTCCTCTTCTTCGCCGAGGCCTTCACCCGGCCCGCGATGATGCACGTGCTGGGCAAGGTCGGCTTCCACATGTCGTACAGCTACTTCACGTGGCGCAACGAGAAGTGGGAGATCGAGGAGTACCTGACCGAGCTGACGACCGAGACGGACAGCTTCCTGCGGCCCAACTTCTTCGTCAACACCCCCGACATCAACCCCTTCTACCTCCAGACCGGGGGCCGGACCGCCTTCACGATCCGGGCCGTCCTCGCCGCGACGCTGTCCCCGCTGTGGGGGGTCTACTCGGGCTTCGAGCTGTTCGAGAGCGCACCGCTCGGGCCCGGCCGCGAGGAGTACCTGGACTCGGAGAAGTTCCAGTACCGCCCGCGCGACTGGGAGGGTGCCGCCGCGAGCGGGGACAACCTCAACCTGCTGCTCGGCCGGCTGAACCAGATCCGCCGCGAGCACCCGGCGCTGCAGCAGCTGCGCGACCTGCACTTCCACACCGCGGCGAACGAGCAGGTGCTCGTCTACTCCAAGCGCGCAGCGACCGGCACCGCCCCCAGCAGCACGGTCAGCAGCACGGCCAGCAGTGCGGCCGTGAGCAGCACGGACGAGGACGACACGATCATCGTGGTGGCGAGCCTCGACCCGCACGACGTGGTGGAGAGCGAGGTCGTGCTCGACATGGAGGCGCTGGGGCTGTCCAGCCGAGACGTCTACCTGGTGCACGACGAGCTGACCGGGCAGACGTGGCGCTGGGGCCAGCGCGCCTTCGTCCGCCTCACGCAGGACGACCCGTGCCACATCCTCACCGTCGTCCGTCACGGGAGCAGGGCCTCCGCGTGAGCGCCGTCGCACGCGGGTCCGAGACCGGCCTGTCCCCCGCGGCGGCCGAGTCCCTGATGAGGGTCGTGACCTCGGCCCGCTGGTTCGCCGGCAAGGGACGGCGGGCGGAGCTGCGCTCGTTCACCCCGCTGCCCTGGCTCAACGACCCGTCGGCCTCGACCTCGTCGGGCACCGCTCCTACCGGCACGCCTGCGGACACCGCCACGGACGAGGTCCCGCGCGTACGCCTCGCGGTGCTGGAGGTGGGCTACCCCGACGAGGTCGGCACCCGCCCGGGTGACGGCGCTGCCGGCGAGGGGGCGTCCGGCGTCGAGCACTACCAGCTCGCGCTGGCCCACCGCGTGCACCGGGTCCCCGCCGGGACGGCCGCGGGAGCACCCGAGCTCTACGTCGACGGCGAGACCGTGGTCTACGACGCCACCCAGGACGTCGCGGGTGCCCGGGTGCTGCTGCAGGCTCTGCTCGCCGAGCAGGAGGTCGGCTCGGACGACGGGTCGGAGGTCAGCTCGGTCCGGTTCCACCTGCGCGACCGCGCCACACTGACCCCGGACCTGGAGCCGCAGGTGTTCCGCGGCCAGCAGAGCAACACCTCGGTGATGTTCGGCGACGTGGCGATGCTCAAGCTGTTCCGCCGGCTCGAGCTGGGCCGGAACCTCGACATCACCATCCACGCCGCGCTCAACGACGCCGGCATGACCGACGTGGCCCGGCTGTTCGGGTCGGTCGACGCCACCTGGACACGCGACGGCCAGGTGCTGGGGGCCGACCTCGCCATGTGCGTGGAGAAGCTCGCCGACGCGGTCGACGGCTGGGACCTGGCGCTGGCGTCGCTGGAGGCCCGGACCCGGACCGGCGAGGCCGGCTTCGTCGAGCACGCGCGGGCCCTCGGGCGGGCGCTGGCCGAGGTCCACGCCGCGCTGCGGACGGCCTTCGGGACGACCGGGCAGGCCGGGTCCACGGTCGCCCGGACCATGGCGCAGCGGCTCGACGCCGCGGCCGCGGTCGCACCGGCCCTGGCGCCGTACGTGGCCGGGCTGCAGGACCGCTTCGCCGCGCTGACCGGTGCGGGGCTCGACGCGCAGCGGGTGCACGGCGACTTCCACCTGGGCCAGACCCTGCACACGCCCTCGGGCTGGAAGATCATCGACTTCGAGGGCGAGCCGGCCAAGACCCTCGCCGAACGCGTCGCCCCGGACTCGGTCTGGCGCGACGTGGCCGGGATGATGCGCTCCTTCGACTACGCAGCGGCGAGCGTGCCCGGCGAGGCTGCCGCGGCCTGGCGCGACGGCTGCCGCGAGGCCTTCCTCGACGGCTACACCGACGGCCGCGGCCTCGGCGCCGACGACGCCGGCCTGCTGGCCGCGTACGAGGCGGACAAGGCGGTCTACGAGGTCGTCTACGAGGTGCGCAACCGGCCCGACTGGGTGGGCATCCCGCTCGGCGCCGTCGCCGTGCTCGCTGCACCAGCCAACCCGAACGACCGGCACGACCCGAACCACGAGGAGCTCTCATGAGCCACGACGCCAGCGGCAACCTGACCGGATGGGACCTGAGCGGCTTCCACGAGGGGCACGACACCGAGGCCTGGCGCCGGCTCGGTGCCCTCGAGACCACGGTCCACGACGACGAGCGCGGCGACCTGTCCGGCACCCGCTTCTCGGTCTGGGCCCCGAACGCGCAGTCCGTGCGCCTCGTCGGTGACTTCAACCACTGGAACGGCGAGGGCCACCACCTGAGCGTGGTGCCGGGCTCCGGGGTCTGGGCGCTGTTCGTCGAGGGCGTCGGCACGGGGAACCTGTACAAGTTCGAGGTGCTGGGCGCCGACGGCGTCTGGCGGCTGAAGGCCGACCCGATGGCGATGTTCGCCGAGGCCGCCCCGCACACGGCGTCGATCGTCTACTCCAGCCAGTACACCTGGGGCGACGACGACTGGATGTGGTACCGCGGGGAGAAGAAGCAGCACCAGGAGCCGATGAGCATCTACGAGGTGCACATCGGGTCGTGGCGCAAGGGCTTGACCTACGTCGAGCTCGCCGATCAGCTGGTCGAGTACGTCAGCTGGCAGGGCTACACCCACGTCGAGTTCCTGCCCGTCGCGCAGCACCCGTACGAGGGCTCGTGGGGCTACCACGTCACCGGCTACTACGCGCCGCAGAGCAAGTTCGGCTCTCCCGACGAGTTCCGCTACCTGATCGACAAGCTGCACCAGGCCGGCATCGGCGTGCTGGTGGACTGGGTGCCCGGCCACTTCGCGACGGACCCGTGGGCGCTCCAGCGCTTCGACGGCACCGCCCTCTACGAGCACGAGGACCCCAAGCTGGGCTGGCACCCCGACTGGGGCTCCTACATCTTCAACTTCGGCCGCAACGAGGTGAAGAGCTTCCTCGTCTCCAACGCCTACTTCTGGCTGCACGAGTACCACATCGACGGTCTGCGGGTGGACGCCGTGGCCTCGATGCTCTACCTGGACTACTCCCGCAAGGAGGGCCAGTGGATCCCGAACAAGTTCGGCGGACGCGAGAACCTCGAGGCCATCGAGCTGCTGCGCGCGACGAACAAGCACGCGTACGAGCGTGAGCCCGGGACGATGATGATCGCCGAGGAGTCGACCTCGTTCCCCGGCGTGACGCGCCCCGTCGACTGGGGCGGCCTCGGCTTCGGCTTCAAGTGGAACATGGGCTGGATGAACGACTCGCTGCGCTACTACGGCCGCGAGCCGCTCCACCGGCAGCACCACCACCACGAGATGACCTTCGCGATGGCGTACGCCTACTCGGAGAACTTCATCCTGCCGATCAGCCACGACGAGGTCGTGCACGGCAAGGGTTCGATGTACGAGCGCGTGCCGCAGGACGACTGGCGCAAGTTCGCCACGATGCGCGCGTTCTACGCGTTCATGTGGTCGCACCCGGGCAAGAAGCTGCTCTTCATGGGCACCGAGTTCGGCCAGAAGCGGGAGTTCTCCGAGGAGCGGAGCATCGACTGGTGGCAGAGCGCCGAGCCCGGCCACCACGGGGTCCAGCGCCTGGTCAAGGACCTGAACGAGGTCTACCGGGGCCACGCGGCGCTGTGGAGGCTGGACACCGACCCGGCCGGCTTCTCCTGGATCGACGCCGACGACGACGCCGGGAACATCTTCTCGTTCCTGCGCTACGACGGCGAGGGTCAGGTGATCGCCTGCGTCACGAACTTCTCCTCCGAGCCGCGCTCGGACTACCGGATCGGGCTGCCGGCGGTCGGGGTGTGGAAGGAGATCCTCAACTCCGACGCGACCGTCTACGACGGGACCGGGCAGTTCGGCAACCTCGGCCAGGTGGTGGCCGTCGACGTGCCGTCGCACGGCTACGACGCGTCCGCCCGGGTCACGATCCCGCCGCTGGGGGCGGTGTGGCTGAGATTCGAGCCGGAGCCGACCGAGGAGCACGTCGACCCGGTCGCCGTGGAGGCCGGCAACCGCGCTGCCGCCAGGGCCGCCTCCCCGACCCCGTCGGCCGTCCCGGCCCGGCGGACGACGCCCTGACCGGCACGCAGGAGCAGGGGGCTGGTCGGCCGCGGGCGGCTTCGGCCCACGCCACGCCGAAGCAGGCGGGCTCGCTCGCCCCGGAGTCACGTCCCGAGGCGATCGGCGCGCACAGCGCCTCGCTCGCGTGGACGCCCCAGAGCCCCTGAGCCTGCGGAGTCCCGGTTCCGGGAACCGACCCGACGTCAGGGTCGAAGGGCTCGTCCGACCAGTCGGTGGGGTCTGGGAGCGCCGGCCCCAGGAGCGAGGGTCGGTCCGAGGCGACTGGTCACTGCGTTGCCGCGAAGGGGCCCGGAGCCGGACCGGCTCCGGCCCCCGGATGTCCCGCCGAGCAGCGGGATGTCAGAACTTCCCGCGCAGGGCAGACCGGTTGGGCATGATCTAGCGGGGCGTTCACGTCCTGCGCACTGGTGTCGGTCGGGGGCGACGACTCTAGAGAAGGATCTCAACGGATGTCTGCTCCCCTCCGAGACAGGGTCGGCGTCAGCCCGGACCTCGAGGTCGCAACGGTGTCGGCGCCTCGCCGGTCAGGGGGTTCGCCGCGCTTCGCCGGTCGGCGCCGGTTCCTGACCGTGGTCATGGCCACGACCCTCGCCACGCTCGCGCTGGCCGCCGGAGGGACGTCGGCGGCCTCGGCGGCCACCCCCGACCCCGTGGTCAGGACGTGGGGCGGCCAGGCCCCCGCCGTGCCGGACGAGCTGCAGCACGCGGACGTCGTCGCCGTCGACGGGGGCGGCCCGCAGGCCTTGGCGCTGACCTCGGACGGGAAGGTCGTCGACTGGGGCGACAGGTACGACTACGCGGTCCCCGGGTCGCTGCAGGACAAGAAGGTGATCGCGATCTCGGCGGGAGACTCGCACAGCCTGGCGGTCACCGACGACGGCAAGATCGTCGGCTGGGGCAACAACGACGACAGCAAGGCGGTGCTGCCCTCTTACCTGAGCCGCTTCCGGTTCACGGCGGTGGCCGCCGGGGGCACCCACAGTCTCGGCCTGACCACCGACGGCGTGGTCATACCGTGGGGCGGGACCTCCTACAACCAGACCGCGATGCCGAGCGTCCTGAACGACAAGCGGGTGACCGCGATCGCGGCCGGCTTCGCCCACAACCTGGCGTTGACCTCCGACGGCCAGGTGGCCGCCTGGGGCTACGGCTTCAAGGAAGGCCAGTACGCCGTCCCGGCGTTGCAGGGCCAGACCGTGGTGGCGATCGCCGCGGGAGACTACGCGAGCGTGGCCTTGACCTCCACCGGTCGGGTCATCGGCTTCGGTCCCGAGGCCCGGTACTCCGACGTCCCGGCGGCCGCTCAGAGCAACATCATCGCCATCGCGGCCGCCGGCAAAAACGTCATCGCCCTCACCACCGACCACAAGGTCGTGGCGTGGGAGTTCGACGACCCGTCCACGGCTCCGCCCACGTCGGTGACGGTTCCGGCAGGCGTGGCGAACAGCCGTGTCTCGCTGATCGGCGCCGGCAACGGCTTCAACCTCACCGTCGGGGTCCCGAGCTCGCCCTCGACCGCGGACGACCAGCAGCTCGCTACGCCGTACCAGCAGCCGGTGGGCGTCTCCCTCACCGCGACCAACGAGGACGACAGCGACCTGACGTTCGCCGTGCGTGACCAGCCGCAGCACGGGACCCTGTCCGGGACGGCGCCGAACCTGACCTACACGCCGTCGAAGCGCTACTCCGGGACGGACTCGTTCACCTTCACCGTGAGCGACGGAAACTTCGAGTCCGAGCCGGCCACCGTGTCGATCGATGTCCTCGCGGCACCCGCGGGCCCGCCCGTGGTGACACCGCCGACCAAGGAGTTCGCCGTCGACACCAACGGCCTGCACCACTCCAGGTCGATCACCTCCAAGACGGTCGAGGTCGCCAAGGACAACGAGCTCCTCGTCGCCTTCGTCTCCGTCAACGGGCCCAGCAGCAAGAAGCAGTCCGTCACCGAGGTCGCCGGCGGCGGCCTGAGCTGGAGCCTCGTCGAACGGGGCAACACCGGCACCGGGACCAGCGAGGTCTGGCAGGCGTACGCGACGCAGGCGACCCCCGCGTTCCACGTCAAGGCCGGCTTCGCCCGCTCCGGCTACTCCTCGAAGATCACCGTCGCCGGCTTCACCGACGCCACCGAGGCGGGCGCTGCCACCGCGCACGCCTCCGGCAAGAGTTCAGCGCCGAGCGTCACGCTCACCCCGCAGGCCACCAACTCGGTGGTCTGGGCTGCCGGCCGGGTCATCGGAGAACGGTACGACCCGCGGCCCGGGGCCGGGACCCGCATCGTCCACGACGTCGGGATCTCCCACCCCAGGGTCGGCTACTGGGTGCAGAAGGCGAGCGCACGGACCGTCGCCGGGCAGCCCGTGACCATCGCCGACAACATCGCCACCCCCTACCGGTGGGGCCTGACCGCCGTCGAGATCCACGGGGCCGTCTACCTCTGACACACGCACGAGCACGAGGCCAGCGGGTCGGCACCCTCGCGGTGCCGACCCGCCGGCTCCTCCACCGTGCCTGCCGTCGGACCGGCGCGGGCCGAGCCCGCCGGCCGGTCAGGCTCGGGCCAGCTCCAGCCGGACCGTGGACAGCGTGATGGTCATGGCCTGGGCGGTGCACGCGACCTGACCCCGCCCGGCCAGCCCGATCACGCCGTCGACCTGCTTCATCGTCAGCCGTGTCCGCTCCCCGCCGCTGCCGTCGTCCAGAGTCCCGCTGCCCGTGGCCGAGCCGGACGTGAAGGTCACAGCGGAGCCGTCGAGCGTCCAGCCGCCCTTCGCCGCACCGTCGACCGTCAGGTCGCCGGTCTGCCCGGCGAGCGTGACGACGACCGGCTCACGACCGGCGCCTGCGAGGGTGTACCGGTCGTCGTCGAAGGTGAGGCTGACGTCGCCGCCCTGACCGGTGCCGTAGGTGGCCCCGTCTCCCGACGCGACGAAGCGGGCAAGCACATACCGACCGGTCAGGCACCGGGTCACCGGCAGCGTGGCCAGCGCACCGGGGCTGCCCGACCCGCCCGGCGTGACGGACGGAACGGCCACGACCGTGGCCGGAGTCGCGACGGGCGGGGTCGCGGCGGCCGGGCTCGCGGAGCCTGGGGCGGGTGCGCCGTCAGAGGCCGCGCCACCCGAGCACGCCGACACAGCCAGGGTGGCCCCCAGCGCCGCAGCGACCGCGAGCGCCCGGCGCGACATCAGAAGAGAGCCGCCATCAGGCTGCGGCGCGCGGCCAGCACCCGGGGGTCGGACGGGCCCACGGTCTCGAACAGCTCCAGCAGCCGGACGCGGGCGGTGTCGCGGTCGGCGCCGCCGCGGCGCACCACGGCGAGGAGCCGGTCGAACGCCGCCTCCACCGAACCGTTCACGAGCTCGAGGTCGGCGGCGTCGAGCTGGGCCGAGACGTCGGCGAGGTCGGCGGCGCGGGCCAGGGTGGCGTCGGGGTCGAGCACGGACGCCCGGGCGAAGAGGCCGGCCTGGGCCTTGCCCAGCGCGGCCTCGGCGTCGTTCGGGTTGGCCCGCAGCAGCCGGTCGAACTCGTCGCGGGCTGCGGCGAAGTCCCCGGCGGCGAGGGCCTCGTCGGCCGCGGCGAAGCGCGGGTCCGGCTGGTCCTCGTCCACGTCGCCCTGCACCCCGTCCGCCGACCGCGCAGCGACCGGCTGCGCCCGGCCGACCATCCCGTTCGCGATGGCGGTCTTCAGCACCTGGTCGACGGCCGCCTGCACCTGGTCGAGGGGCAGCACGCCCTGGAACAGCGGCACCGCCTGGCCGGAGATGATCGCCAGGACCGTCGGCACGGCCTGCAGCTGGAGCGCGGAGACGATGCCCGGGGCCGCGTCGACGTTCAGCCGGACGAGCAGGAAGCGGCCCTCGGCGGCGTTGGCCACCGCGGCGAGCGCCTCCGACAGCTGGGCACCCGTGGCGACCCGCGGCGAGTAGAGCTCGACGACCACCGGGTGCTGGGTGGACGGGCGGATCGCGTCGCCCTCGAAGGTCTGCTCGCTCGACTCCAGCACGTACGACGGACCGCCGGCCGGTACGCCGGGGGCTGGCGCACCGGGCGGTGCGGCGGCGGCCTTGGCTCGGGCCGTCAGCGAGGACAGGTCGATGGCTCCGGGACGACTGAAGCTGGACGTGCTCATGGACGCCATCATCCCAGGCGTCCCCAGCGGTGCCCGCACCGTTCCGGGGACCCCCATCCGTGACCCGGAGCACGCTCGGCAGAATGGCCCGCATGGCTCACCCTCGTGCCGGCCAGCCGGCCCTCCCCGAAGACCTCATCGACGTCGACGCGGTCATCAGCGCCTACTACGACCTCGTCCCCGATCCGACCAACCCCGACCAGCAGGTGTCGTTCGGGACGTCGGGGCACCGCGGCTCGAGCCTGGACGTCGCGTTCAACGACGCCCACATCGCCGCGACCACCCAGGCGATCGTCGAGTACCGCGCGCAGCAGGGCATCACGGGTCCGCTGTTCCTGGGCAAGGACACCCACGCCCTGTCCAAGCCGGCGTGGATCACCGCGACCGAGGTGCTGATGGCCAACGGCGTGACGCTGCTCGCGGAGAACGAGGAGGACTACACCCCCACGCCGGCCGTGTCGCGGGCGATCGTGGTCCACAACGCCGGGCTCGCCGCGGGCCAGCCGCAGGCCGACGGGATCGTCGTCACCCCCTCGCACAACCCGCCGCGCGACGGCGGCTTCAAGTACAACCCGCCGCACGGCGGACCGGCCGATTCCGACGCCACCTCGGCCATCGCCAGACGGGCCAACGAGCTGCTGGCCGACCCGTCCGGGATCCGCCGCAAGCGGTACAGCGAGGTCGTCGCGGACGTGCACCGCCACGACTACCTCGGCGCCTACTGCGAGGACCTCGTGAACGCCCTCGACCTGCGGGCGATCCGCGAGGCGGGGGTGCGGATCGGCGCCGACCCGATGGGTGGGGCGAGCATCCAGTACTGGGACTACATCGCCGAGCACCTGGGCGTCGACCTCACCGTCGTCAACACCAGGGTCGACCCGACCTGGGCGTTCATGACGCTCGACACCGACGGCAAGATCCGGATGGACTGCTCCTCGCCGAACGCGATGGCCAGCCTGATCCGCAACAAGGACGCGTACGAGATCTCCACCGGCAACGACGCCGACTCCGACCGGCACGGGATCGTCACCCCCGACTCCGGGCTGATGAACCCGAACGCCTACCTGGCCGTGGCCATCTCCTACCTGTACGCGCACCGCCCCGGCTGGCGCCCCGACGCCGCGATCGGCAAGACGCTGGTCTCCTCGTCCATGATCAACTTCGTGGCCGAGGACCTCGGGCGGAAGCTCGTCGAGGTGCCGGTGGGCTTCAAGTGGTTCGTGCCCGGGCTTCGCACCGGCGACGTCGCCTTCGGCGGCGAGGAGTCGGCGGGGGCCTCGTTCCTCGCGCTGGACGGCAGCACCTGGACCACCGACAAGGACGGCCTGCTGCTGGCCCTGCTGGCCAGCGAGATCAAGGGCGTGACGGGTCGGTCGCCGAGCGAGCTCTACGGCGACCTGACCGCGCGGCACGGGACCCCGGCGTACGCCCGGGTCGACGCGCCCGCGGACCGGGAGCAGAAGGCGAGGCTGGCGAAGCTGGACCCGTCGGCGGTCACCGCGACCGAGCTGGCCGGTGAGCCGATCACCGCCAAGCTCACCCGCGCCCCCGGCAACGACGCCCCGGTCGGAGGGCTCAAGGTGACCACGGAGTCGGCCTGGTTCGCCGCGCGCCCGTCCGGCACCGAGGACGTCTACAAGATCTACGCCGAGTCGTTCCGGGGCCCGGAGCACCTCGCCCAGGTCCAGGACGCCGCCCGTGAGGTCGTGAGCGCCGCCCTGGGCTGAGGGGTCGTTCCGCCTCGCCTGCGGCGGTCCAGGTCGCGCGCGTGCCGGTACGACCGTCTACCTGGGCTCGATCGGCGGGACGAGGCCGTCCTCGATCGCGCGGCGCAGCAGGTCGACCTTGCTGGAGGCGGGCCGGTCGGCCTCGCTGTACTTGGCGCGGATCCGGCGGAGGTACTCCCGGGCGCTGTTCTCGGTCACGAACAGCTGCGCGGCGATCTGGGCGATCTCCAGCCCGGAGACGTAGAGCACGAGCACCTCGCGCTCACGGTCGCTCAGCCGGGCCCGGACGAAGTCCGCGTCGCCGTCGATCATGGACAGGATCTCCGCCGACAGCAGGGTCTGGCCGGCCGCGACCTGGCGCAGCTTGTCGACCGTCACCCCGACCGGCTCGGACTTGCGGCTCAGCCCGTGCGCGCCCGCGGCCAGCGCGCTGCGGATGAGGCGGGGGTTGTCGAGGACGGAGTAGACCAGCACCCGGCAGCCGGCGGCCACCACCCGGGCGACCGTCTCGCCCGGGTCGGACCCGTCGCCGAGCACGAGGTCGAGCACCACGACGTCGGGCGGCTGCTGCCGGACGAGCTCGAGGAGGGCGGCCGCGCTGGTCGCGTGCCCGCGCAGGCGGATCGGCCGGCCGGTCCCGGCCCGGGCCGCGGCGACGAGCCCGATCCAGACGACGTCGTGGTCGTCGGCCACCACGACGGTGATCGGCTCCAGGTCAGCGGCCACGCGTCTCCACCTCCGAGGTGATCAGGGTCCCCGACGCATCGAGGCGGACGAGGTGGGTGCCGGTGGCGTCCTCGGTCAGGACCGAGGCCGCGGTCGCACCGTCCTCCGGGGCGAGCCGCACCACGAGACGCGAGACCGACTCGACCGCGAGCGCACGGCGGACCGTGTCCAGCAGAGCCTGCCCGATCCTCGGCGGCACCGCGGTGCGGCGGCTGTCGACCAGCCGGACGTCGACCCCGCGGCGTCGCGCGCCCTCGGTCAGGTCGGCCAGCCCGTCGCTCATCACGTTGCGCGCCACCAGAGACTCGCGCAGCGTCGCCTCCAGCAGCAGCGCCTCCTCGCGAAGCGCGGTGGGGACCGGGCCCGTCACCCCGGACAGCCGCACCAGGATCGACCGGGCCTGGGCCCGCAGGTCGGACACCCACAGGGCGCGCTGCACCAGGGCCACGTGCTGGCGCACCGAGGCGTCGATGGCGTCGTCCTCCTGCCGGCGCAGGGTGGCCTGCCGCCGGCTGATCGTCCTCAGCACCCGGGTCACGAGCAGCGCCATCACGACGAAGAGCACCTGGCCCGACCCGGCCCGCAGGAGCCCGTCCCACCCGAGGCCGCTCGTGGCGCACGACCAGGCGACCCCGGCCTCGAAGACGAGCAGCGCGGCGACGGCCCAGCCCGGCCGGTGCCGGATCACGAGCACCACCATGACGAGCTCGGCGGGAAAGGTGTGCCAGTGCAGGATGTCCGGCTGGTCGTAGGTCGGGATCGCCACGACCATCAGCAGGGCGAGCACCACCTGCGACGCCACGACCACCGTCGCGACGCGTCGGGGCAGGGTCAGGGACTGGTACGGCGCCAGGACCAGCCGGCTGCTGGCCAGGACCACGAGCATCCCCGCGAGGACCGACGCCGGGCTCTCCAGCCGGCCGAACGTGGCGAGACCGACGCCGATGCTCACGGCCACGGCCACCCAGGTCGCCGCCACGAACTGCCCGGTCGGGAAGTCGACGGGCAGCCGCGACCCGGCGTCCGCCGGCGCCGCCATGACACGGTCCGGCTCGGCGGAGGGCCCGCTCCACCCGAGCACGAGCTCCGTCCCGCGGCCGGGGGCCGTCTGCAGCCGCGCCCGGATGCCCGCCTTGCGGCTGGCCTCGAGCATCGAGACCCGCACGCCGAGCCGGTTCGCCGGGACCCTGGGCAGGTCGAAGCCGCGGCCGTCGTCGACGACGCGGGCGACGACGCTCAGCTCGCCGGCGTGCAGCTCCGCCTGCAGCCCGACGTCGGTGTGCCGGGCGTGGGCGTGCCGCACGGCGTTGCGCACGGCCTCCCGCAGCGCGGCGAGCATGGCCTCCGCCACCGGGCTCGGCACCCGGCGCAGGCCCGCCCGGGCGTCGACGCGGAGGGCCCAGCCCACCTCGGGGCTGACCCGGCGCACCGTCTGCTCGGCCAGGTTCGCCAGCACCGCGACGGACAGCGAGCCCTCCACCGGGGCGCTCGGCAGGGCGTCGATCACGGCGAGGGTCTCGTGCGCGAGCAGCGCCGTCGCCCGGCCGGTCGCGGCGTCGGTGCTGTGGGCGGCGGCGGTCAGCGTGGTCATCACGTCGTCGTGGATCAGCTGGTCGAGCCGGGCCCGCTCGTCGCCGAGCGCCTTGTCGATGGCCTGCTGCAGCTCGACGGCGTACACGTCCGCGGCCTGCGCGTCGGCGCTGACCGCCGACTCCAGCATCCCGCGGGCGACGACCGCGATCACCACGCCGGCCGCGACGCCGAAGACGCCCTCCGCCACGGCGATCGTCGGTCCTGCCGCCCCCCCGGCCGGCACCAGCCGCACCCACGTCCACGCCACCGCGAGGACCAGCCCGTAGGCGACGCTCGCCCCCGTCCCGGCGCACACGCCGGCGCAGACGACGGCCAGCCCGACCTGCCACCACAGGAACGGCTGCGGGCCGACGAGCGTCGGAGGTGCTGCCACGGGGAAGGTGAGGACGGCGACGAGGGTCAGAACGGCGAAGGCGCCCGCCCAGCCACGGATCGAGCGGCGGCGGACCACCTGCGCGAGCATGGCCAGCACCACCACCGCCTGCGCGGCGCAGAACGCCACGAGCCAGCCCGGACGCAGGTCAGGACCCTGGGACACCAGCTGGGACAGACCGGGCACGAGGCCGACGAGGCTGTAGCCGGCGACGAGGCGGTAGATCATCGCCGTCATGTCCTGCGCGATGGGAGTCCTCGCAGGCTGCGACGCCCCCGGGACCTTCCTGGTCCGGAGCGCAGCGGCAGCGGCGGTCACGGTCCTCCTCCGGCGGCGCGACACTCCCCTGCAGCCGGTCCGGCTCCCGGCCGGCGTGCACCACGACCGTCGAAGTCGAGCACACCCCTGCCGGGAGCCGACCTCCCACCCCCCAGAGCTCCGGGCACCGCGCGCGCACCCCCCGGGCGCGCTCCGATGTCCGGCACCACACGACTATCCTGAACGTGTCGTCCCGGACAAGTACCCGCCCCGGAATTGACGCCGTTTGTCCCCCGTCCGAGGGACGCCGGACCCCCTGCCACCGTCTCGAGGCCAAGCTGACCGCCTTGCCGCACCTGGTCGAGCCCACCCGCGTACGCCGGTGGCTGCCGCGCCGCGTGCTCGTGATGAAGGCGGCGAGCGAGCTGCCGCACACCGCCGAGGTCCTGCGGCGGGCGACGGAGGCCGGGGTCACCGAGATCGACGTCGTGGGCCGGGTCAGCGCCCCGAAGGGCGCGTCGGAGCGCGAGACGTACGCGTGGGCGAAGTCGACCCTGGCGCTCGTCGTCGCCCCGCCCAGCGCACGCAAGCCCCAGCCGATCCCCCCGAGCGCCGACTGGCGCATCGACCTCGCGCGGGGCTGTCCCGCGCACTGCCAGTACTGCTACCTCGCCGGCTCGCTCAGCGGCCCGCCGGTGACGCGCGTGTTCGCGAACCTGGACGAGGTGCTCGCCCCCATCGCCGAGCTGGCCGGGCAGGGCACGGTGACCAGCGGGACGGCGGCGAGGGGCCATGAGGGGACCACCTTCGAGCTCTCCTGCTACACCGACCCGCTCGGGATCGAGCACGTGACCGGCTCGCTCGCGGCCGCGATCCAGCGGGTCGGCACCGGTCGCTACGGCCCCGAGGCCAGCCTGCGGTTCACCACCAAGTTCGACGACGTCGAGGAGCTGGCCGGTCTCGACCACGGGGGCCGGACGCGGGCCCGCTTCTCCGTGAACGCGGCCGAGGTCGCGGCCCGGTTCGACGGCGGGACGGCGCCGATGCCGGGCCGGCTGCGCGCGCTCGCCACCCTCGCCGCCGCCGGCTACCCCGTCGGGCTGACCGTCGCCCCGGTGATGCCGGTCGACGGCTGGCGGGAGGCGTACGGGCAGCTGCTGGACGACGTGCGGATCGCGCTCGCGCCGGTCGCCGCCGCGGGTCGACCGGTCGACCTGACGGTCGAGGTCATCACCCACCGCTTCACGCCGGGCAGCCGCGACGTGCTGCTCTCCTGGTACCCGAAGACCAAGCTCGAGATGGACGAGTCGGCGCGCAGCCAGAAGCGCTCGAAGTTCGGCGGGGTGAAGTACGTCTACCCGCGCGACACCATGCGCGAGCTGCGGTCGTGGTTCGAGACCGAGGTGCCCGCGCGGCTGCCCGGCACCCCGCTGCTGTACCTCACCTGATCCGACCCGTTCCGGAGCCGACCCGTTCCGGCGGCCGCGCCCGGAGTCTGATGATCATGGTTTCGTGTCTGGTTGCGGGCTGTTCGATGAACAGTGCGTGAATGATGCCGAGATCGGCGTCCGCAGGTGGAATTCCGCAGCCGCGCCCTCAATTATCAGTGACGTGACCGAAGCCCTCTTCATCCTCGCGATCGTCGTGATCACTGCCTTGGCGTTCGACTTCACCAACGGCTTCCACGACACCGCCAACGCGATGGCCACGTCCATCGCGACCGGAGCCCTCAAGCCGAAGCAGGCTGTCGTCCTCGCCGCCACCCTCAACCTCGCCGGAGCGTTCCTGAGCATCCAGGTCGCCCTGACGGTCAGCAACAAGATCATCAGCATCCAGGGCTCCAACGGTGCGCCGATCCCCGAGCTCATGGGGGTGCCGATCCTGACGATCGTCTTCGCCGGGCTCGTCGGCGGGATCCTGTGGAACCTGGTGACCTGGCTGCTCGGCCTGCCGTCCTCGTCGTCGCACGCGCTGTTCGGCGGCCTGATCGGGTCGGCCATCGCCGCGCTCGGCTTCGGCGGCGTCAAGTGGGACGGGGTCGTGTCGTCGGTGATCATCCCGGCCGTCTTCTCGCCGGTCGTCGCCGGCCTCGTCGCGGCCCTCGGCACCTTCATCGTCTTCAAGATCACCGCGCGGGTCGCCACCGGTCCCCGCGAGAAGGGCTTTCGTTGGGGCCAGATCGGGTCGGCCTCGCTGGTCGCGCTCGCGCACGGCACCAACGACGCCCAGAAGACCATGGGCGTGATCACGCTCGCGCTGATCGCGTACGGCAGCTGGACCGACGTGCACTCCATCCCGCTGTGGGTGAAGGTCTCGTGCGCCCTGGCCATCGCGTCCGGCACCTACATCGGCGGCTGGCGCGTCATCCGCACCCTCGGCAAGGGTCTCGTCGAGATCAGCTCGCCGCAGGGCATGGCGGCCGAGTTCGCCTCCGCCGCGGTCATCCTGTCCTCCAGCCACCTCGGCATGGCGCTCTCCACCACGCACGTCGCCACCGGGTCGATCCTCGGCTCGGGCGTCGGCCGGCCGGGGGCCACCGTCCGCTGGCGCGTCGCCGGCCGCATGGCCATCGCCTGGATCATCACCCTGCCGGCCGCGGCCGTCGTCGGTGCCGTCTGCTGGGCGCTGGCCCACGCCATCGGCGGTGCGCCCGGGATCGGGGTGGTGTTCGTGATCTTGGTCGCGGCCGCCGGCCTGATGTTCCGGCACTCGCGCAAGACCAAGATCGACCCCAACAACGTCAACGACGCATGGTCCGGCAAGCTCGCTCCGTCGGCGAGCGCGTCCGAGACCAAGATCCCCGTCAACGTCTGATCGCCCGAGAGGCAACGCAACCATGGGTGAGATCTTCCTGAAGGCCTTCGAGTCCCTCTGGCAGGTGCTGGTCGCCGGCATCATCCTCGGGGCCGGGCTTCCCGCGCTGTTCGCGCTGGGCATCAAGGCCCTCGGCAGCGGGCGCACGCTCGCCGCCGACGGCGCCAGCTACACCACGCCCACCACCGGGGCCGGTCGCGCGGGCTCGACCGTCCTGTTCGGCGTCTGCGCGGCCGCGGTGCTGTTCGGCATCGTCGTCATCGTCTTCGGCTCCCAGCTGTTCGGGAAGTGAGGCGGGCGTGACCGCGACCGAGAGCACGCCGAACGTCGCCCTGCGGGTCCTGCACTGGCTGGAGGCCGGCTATCCGAACGGCATCCCGCGCCAGGACCGGTTCCCGCTGATCGCGCTGCTGCGCCGTCGGCTGACCGACGACCAGACGCGCGAGATCGTGCGCGACCTCACGGCTCCGGGTGCGCTGGAGACGCGCGGGGACGACCCGATCACCTCCGACGAGATCGAGGGGCTGATCGCGCGTCAGCTCCGCGAGGCGCCCCTGCCCGAGGACGTGACCCGGGTCTCCGCACGGCTCGCGGCCGCCGGCTGGCCGCTCGCCGACTCGGCGGAGTGACCCGGGTGACTCTGACGGGCTGGGTCACGTCGGTCGTCGGCTGGCTGAAGGCCGGCTACCCGAACGGGGTGCCCGAGGCCGACTACGTCCCGCTGCTCGCCGTGCTGAGCCGGCGGTTGAGCTCCGAGGAGGTGCTGGCCGTGGCCAGCCAGCTCGTGCGCGAGACCCCGCTGCCGGTCGACAACATCGACATCGGCACGATGATCACGAAGGTGAGCGACGAGCTGCCGCGCGAGGAGGACGTCAGCCGCGTCCGTACGCGCCTGGCCCTCGGCGGGTGGCCGTTGGCCGACCCGACCACCGCGGGCTGACCTGCGCCCACGTGCCCAGCCAGCACGCCTCTCTCTCGTTCCCACGCCCCGCAGGGTGTGCCGACAAGGGCAGGGTGTGCGGCTCTCGCACGACCACTCGGGCGCGGGGTCAGACCTCGAAGTCGCCCGCGGCCTCGCGCGGCGGGGTGAGCAGCTCGGTCAGGTCGTCGCACTGGGCGTCGGTGAGCGAGCCGAGCCCGAACCGCGCCCCCATGACCACCTCGGTGGCGCGCTCGAGGAGCTCGCGGCCGGCCGGCGTGATCGAGGCCAGCACCGCACGGCCGTCCTCCGGGTGCGGGGTGCGCAGGATCAGCTCCGCCGCCTCGAGGCGCTTGACCAGCGGGGTCACCGAGGTCGCGTGGACCTGCAGCCGCTCCCCGATCTTGCCGAGCGGGAGCGCGCCGCGCCGGGAGAACGACAGCAGCACGAGGACCTCGTAGCGGGCGAACGTCAGACCCAGCGGCCGCAGCCGTTCGTCGAGCTCGGTCAGCACCAGCTGGTGCACGCGCATCAGCGACGTCACGGCCCGCATCCGCGGCACGTCGTCCCAGTGCTGCGACCACAGCCCCGCTGCCGCCTCGATCGGGTCGAACGGCAGGCTCGGACGGCGGCGTACGGCGGCGGCGGGCGTGGTGCCGGGCTCGGGGTCGCCGCTGGCGGAGGCGGGCGTCGGTCGCGGGGTCACGTGCCGTCCTCCTGGGCCGGCGCCGTGGCCCGCAGGCCGGCGCGCTGCATCGTCTCCTGCAGCACGGCGTCACGACCGTCGATGTCCGTGACGAAGCGGATCTCGCTGATCCCCTGCACCTGTGCCGCGGACTCGAACACGAAGTGACCGTAGTTCAGCAGCCGCCCGATCAGGGGCTTCTGGACCGTGATGTCCAGGATCCGCCCGAGCGGCACGCTCGCCCGCTGGGTGTTGAGGGTGCCGTGCACGCGGAACACCCGCATGTTCGTGATGACGAAGCGGTCGCGGTACTCGTCGACCACCCGGAACAGGGCCTGACCGCCGAGCGCCAGCCCCAGCACGAGCAGGACCCAGCGCAGCGGGCCCACGTAGGCGAACGCACTCACCACGACCGGGACGGCCACCACGACCCGGGCCCAGGCGAAGACGCTCGCGACCCAGTGGTGGTGCACCTCGCGGACGACGTACTCGCCCTGGTCGGTCAGGAGGTACTGGTCGACGTGGGGGTCCAGCCAGGCCGCGATCACGGCGCAGCCGGGGGCACTAGGAGGCCAGGCTGGTGAAGAACGTGATGATCGAGCCGAACGCCCTGCCGACGGCCAGGAAGACCGTCCGCACCGCCGCGGCCGCGCCCTCGGGCTGGTTGACGACGTAGAAGAGGCAGAAGCCGACGACCAGCACGAAGACCAGGCGCTTCACGAACTTGGTCACGCGATCCCCTCGGCCCTCTCGTCGACGCACGCCGGCCTCACCGGGTGCCGGGCCGCTGCCGGCCCGCCACCGTTGTACCGGTCGGCGGGCGTGGAACCGTGCTGCCACGCCGACCGGGTGTCGCGCTCGGCTCTCACCCGGGCAGGATCGTCCGAGCGGCGGCGTACGGGTCGAGCCGGCCGGCGGCGACCTCTCCCGCCAGCCGGTCGAGCTCCCCGGGCCCGCCGGGCGCGGACGCCCGGACCTGCGCGAGCACGAGCTGCTCGACCTCGCCCCGGGCCCGCCGCGTACGACGGACCCCCCAGCCGCCGGTCCGGCGCTGGTGCTCGGCGAACGCCGCCACGGCCGCCAGGACGTCGTCCACCCCGGTGCCCTCGACGCTGGACAGCTGCACGACCGGGGGCACCCACTCCCCCGGCTCCCGGTGGCCGTGCGCCACCATCGCCCGCAGCTCGCGGGCGAGGCCGTCCGCACCGTCGCGGTCGGCCTTGGTCACCACGAGGACGTCGGCGACCTCGAGCACGCCCGCCTTGGCGAGCTGCACCTCGTCGCCGGCCCCGGGCGCCAGCAGCACCAGCGTGACGTCCGCGGTGGCCGCCACCGCGACCTCGGACTGCCCGACCCCGACCGTCTCCACGAGCGTCGTCTCGCAGCCGGCGGCGTCGAGCACCCGCAACGCGGCGGGCACCGCCACGGCCAGCCCGCCGAGCTCGCCCCGGGTCGCCATGGAGCGGATGTGCACGCCCGCGTCGAGGGCGTGCTCCTGCATGCGGACCCGGTCGCCGAGGACGGCACCGCCGGAGAAGGGCGAGGTCGGGTCGACCGCAAGGACGCCGACCCGCTCGCCGCGTCCGCGCAGCCGGGCGACCAGCGCACCGACCGCGCTCGACTTGCCGACCCCGGGCGCGCCGGTCAGGCCGACCACGAGCGCGCGTCCGGTGTCGGCCGCGAGCGCGGCGACGATCGAGGGCACCAGCGGCGAGGAGCTCTCGATCAGGCTGATCACGCGCCCGACCGCGCGCGGCCGGGCGGCGCGGACGCCGGCCAGCAGGACGTCGGGGTCGACCTCGGTAACCATCGCGCCCAGTCTCGCAGGCGCGGACCCTGCTCCCGAGCCCTACGGTGGTGGCGTGGTCGAGAACGAGCCCGGCAGCACCCCGTCCGACGAGCGCCTCCCGACCGACCTCCGCCTGCCCGGGATCGTGGCGCTCGACCACGTGGGCATGGCGGTGGCCGACCTCGACCTGGCGGTCCGCTTCCACACCGAGGTCCTCGGGCTCGTCCTGGTGCACCGGGAGGTCAACGAGCACCAGGGCGTGGCGGAGGCGATGCTCGCCGCCGAGGACGGGCAGCCCGGAGGGGCCGAGGTGCAGCTGCTCGGCGCGCTGGACGAGGGGTCGGCGATCGCGAGGTTCCTCGACCGCTCCGGCCCCGGCCTGCAGCACCTCGCGTACCGGGTGAGCGACGTGGACGCGGCCTGCGCCGCGCTCCGCGCCCGGGGCGTCCGTCTGCTCTATGATCAGCCCGAGGCGGGAACGCGGGGCTCGAGGATCAACTTCGTCCACCCGAAGGACGCCGGTGGTGTCCTGGTCGAGCTGGTGGAGACCTCTGGTCCACACCGACAGCCGAGCGACCACGCCCGCGTCGCGCACGACCCGGCGGGGGCCCGGGTCGCCGCGAGATGACCCGGGGCTCACGAGGAGGAACGTCACACATGGCCCGTTCAGAGAACGTCGGTCTCGGTCTGTTCGACGACGCCGCGAGCGCCGCGGGGAACTTCCCGGGCGCGCTGCGCGGCTACGACCGCCAGGCGGTCGACGACTACGTACGCACCCTCGAGGCGAGCGTCGTGCAGTCGCGCGGCCACGCCGCCGAGCTGGAGTCCCGGGTCACCGGCCTGCAGGACCAGCTGCAGGAGAGCAAGCTGCGCGAGACCGACCCCGAGGACGTCGACTACGCCGGGCTCGGCGGCCGGGCGAACGAGATCCTGCGGCTGGCCCAGGAGCAGGCGAACGACCTGACCACGGCCGCCACGCTGGAGGGCGAGCGCATCCGCGAGGAGGCGCGGCGCGAGGCCGCGCAGGCCCTGGAGCAGGCCGAGCAGGACAGCACGGAGCTGCGTACGGGCGGCCTGGCCGAGATCAGCGAGCTGCGGACGCGGCTGCAGGACGAGGCCGCCGCGCAGGTCGCCCGGGCGGAGGCCGAGGCCACGGCCCTGCTCGACGCCGCCCGCCGCGAGGGGGCCTCGCTGCGGCTCCAGGCCGAGCACGACGCGGCCGCGCTGCACCACGCCGCCCAGCTCGACACCGACACGCTGCGCCGTGAGGTCGAGCGTGAGGTGGCCGAGGCGCGCAGCACGCTGGCGCTGGAGCGCGAGGAGGGCCTGGCGCGGGCCAAGGGCGAGCACGACGAGCTCACGACGCAGACCAGAGCCATGCTGGCGGAGGCCGCCGAGCACCACGCGCAGTCGACCGGACGGCTCGAGAGCGACATCGCCGAGTCCGCCCGCATCCGGGCCGAGGCGGTCGCCGAGGCCGAGCAGGTGCGCGCCAACGCGATCTCCGAGGCCGAGAACCGGATCGCCACCTCACGCAAGCAGGCGGCGGCCATCACCGCCCGGACGCAGCAGGAGTTCTCCTGGCGCAAGCAGCAGCTGCGACGCGAGACCGAGCTGCTGCAGCAGCGCAAGCAGGCCGTGCTCAGCCAGCTGGCCAGCCTGTCCGAGCTCGCCCAGCAGACGGCGTCGTCCTTCCCCGACCTCGACGAGGACGGCGGCCGGGGCGCGGTCTCCCCGGACTCGCGCTCGGGCTCGACCTCGCCGGACGCGACGTTCGACGACGTGCCGGAGGACGGCACCGACCGCACGGTGCTCAAGGCCTACCCGGCCCCGGCGCTGCCGCCGGACGTCCGAGGAGGCCGGCAGGAGCCGGGCAAGGACGTCGCGACGCAGCAGTCGAGCACGCAGAGCACCACGAACGAGAGCTCGGGGAGCACCGACACCGATGAGCTCGACACCGATGAGCTCGACATCCCGATGGACGGTGAGCCGACGCTGCTGGCGGCCCCGGGTCAGGTGCCGGGCGCCGCACCGGGGTCGGGCGGCGCTCAGCCGCCGCGTGGTCGTACGCAGGGCTGACCGTCCGGCGGTGCGCGTCCAGGACCGTCGGGGCTGACCCGCTAACCTGACCCGTGGAACGGGTCCCCCGCCGTCCAGGGGACCTCGGCGTCACCCAGGGGGCCCACATGAGCACGACTCGTCACGCAGAAGGTGCTCCCGGCACCGGCTACTTCCCAGGAGCCCGCAAGGGCTACGACCGCGTCGCCGTGGACCGCTTCGTGGAGGACGCGCAGGGCCAGATCGACGGCCTGCGCCGGGAGGTGGAGAACCTCGCCGCGCAGAACCGCGCGATGGCCGCCCAGCGGGCGATGACCCCCGACTACTCCGGTCTGGGCGGTCGTGCGCAGGAGATCCTGCGGGTCGCCGAGGAGCAGGCCCGCGAGACGACCCACCGGGCCAGCACGGCCGCCGACGACCTCGTCGCCGGCGCGGAGCGTGACGCCGACCGGATGCGCGACAGCACCGTGCACGAGCTCGCGGGGCTGCGGCAGCACCGCCTGGCCGAGCTCGACGAGCTGCGCCGCCGGGCGGAGGACGACACCGCCCTCGCCCTCGAGCGGGCCCAGGCCTCCGCGCAGCAGCTGCTGGCGGCTGCGCGCCTCGAGGCCGAGGCCGTCCGCACCGAGGCCGAGGCCCGGGCGAGCGACGTGGTGCAGGCAGCGGTCTACGAGTCCGAGCAGCAGCGTGCGGCAGCCTCTCGCGACGCCGCGGCCGTCGCGGCGGACGTCGCCGCCCACCGCGAGCGCACGTACGCCGAGCTCTCGCGGGCCCAGGAGGAGGCGGCCGCCCACGTGGAGGCCATGCTGGCCGAGGCGACGCGGCAGCAGACGACCACCGCGGCCCACCTGGCCGCCGAGACCGAGCAGGCCGTCGCGCTCCGGACGCAGGCCGCGGCCGACGCGGATCAGGTCCGCAGGGCGGCGAGCAGCGACGCCGAGGAGGCCATCGCCCGCGCCCAGCAGCAGGCGGCGACGGTCGACGAGCGGGCCCGCCAGGAGTACGCCTGGCGCCGTCGTCAGATGCGGCAGGAGCAGGCCCTGCTCGACCAGCGGCGTTCCGCGATCCTGGGTCAGCTGGCTTCGCTGAGCGCGCTGGCGGCGGAGACCGCGGGCAACCTGCCCGAGGTGCCGGAGATCCTGTTCAGCGACTTCGAGTCCGTGTCCTCGGCCTCCTCCCAGACCCGGCGCAGCACGTCGGGGCCTGACCAGCAGCCGGCCCAGGCGCCGAGCGAGCACCCGACCGCCGACGAGGACCCGACCGGCCCACGTCCGCGCGCCGACGGGGCCGAAAGGGCCGACGACCCGCACGGGGAGCCGCGGCAGGACGAGGACGCCACGACCGTGCGCTACGTGGACACCCGCTCGGCCTGAGGCAGGACCGGCCGGACGGCTCAGAACAGCCGCGAGCTCGGGTCGTCCAGCCCGCGCAGCACGTCGTAGTCGACGAGGACGCAGGTCAGCCCCCGGTCCTCGGCCAGCGTCCGCGCCTGTCGGGTGATGCTCTGGGCGGCGAAGATGCCGCGCACGGGCGCGAGCAATGCGTCGCGGTTCAGCAGCTCGCGGTAGCGGGTGAGCTGCTCGACGCCGTCGATCTCCCCGCGCCGCTTGATCTCGACCGCGACGTACGCCTCGTCGGCGTCGCGGCACAGCAGGTCGACCGGCCCGATCGGGGTCGGGTGCTCGCGGCGGACCAGCGACAGGCCAGGCGCGATCGTGCCCGGGTGCTCGGCGAGCAGCGCCTGCAGGTGGGCCTCGACGCCGTCCTTCACCAGGCCGGGGTCGATCCCGAGGTCGTGGCTGGAGTCGCTGAACACCTCCCCGATCGAGATCTGCAGGGTGTCGCCGTCACGACCACGCACCTCCCAGACCGCCGAGAGCTCCTCACCAAGAGCCGCGCCCGTCAGCGGGTCGGGCTCCGGCGCGGGTCGCTCGGTGAGCGTGCACGGCGGGCTCATCCAGTTGAGCGGCTTGTACGCCCGGTCGTCGGCGTGGATGGAGACCGAACCGTCCGCCTTCACCAGGATCAGCCGGGTGGCCATCGGCAGGTGGGCGGTGAGGCGCCCGGCGTAGTCGACCTGGCACCGGGCGATGAGCAGACGCACCGCGCCACCCTAGTGGCGGTGGCGCGCACCCGGGCGACGCTGCGGCGCTCCTGTCAGACTGGGGGCGTGGCGCGTCGTCCGAGCAAGCACCTGCGACCGGCCCGGCCGTTGAGCGGCGGGCACGCCTCCTCCGAGACCAAGGCCGACGGCGTCTGGGTGGTGCGGAGCATCCCCGGCGCACGGGCGGAGAAGACCTACCGGTGCCCGGGGTGCCAGCAGGCCGTGGTGCCGATGACCCCGCACGTCGTCGTGTGGCCGGCCGAACCCTCCTGGCGGACCACCAGCCCGGTCGAGGAACGTCGCCACTGGCACACCGGGTGCTGGCAGCGGCGGCCGTGACCGCGGCACCCTCCATGGGGACGGAGCCGCTGGATACCGCGACGCTGGCCAGCACGACGTACGGCGAGCAGGGCCCGCGGGTGGTCCTGCTGCACGGGCTGTTCGGGCAGGGCCGGAACTTCACCGGTGTGGCCAAGGCGCTGGCGGACGCGGCCCGGGTGACCCTGGTCGACCTGCCTGACCACGGCCGCTCCCCCTGGTCCGACGACTTCTCCTACGCGGGACTGGCCGACCGGGTCGCCGATTTCCTGGCGGCCACCGCGCCCCGGGAGCGCTGGACCGTCGTCGGCCACTCCATGGGCGGCAAGGTCGCGATGCTGGTCGCGCTCCGTCGTCCCGAGCTCGTCGAACGGCTCTGCGTCGTCGACGTGGCCCCGGTGCCGACCTCGGCGGTCAGCGGCTTCGGCACCTACGTCACGGCCATGCGCGAGGTCGACCTCGACGCCCTGACCGACCGGACGGCGGCCGACCGTGTCGTCGCCACCCGGGTGCCGGACCCGACGATCCGGGGGTTCCTGCTGCAGAACCTGCGCCGCGACGGTAGCGGCGAGCAGGCGCGGTGGCGCTGGCAGATGAACCTCGCCCTGCTGGGCGACAGCCTGCCGGAGATCGCCAGCTGGCCGCAGGAGCCCCTCGGCACCTACGACGGGCCCGTCCTGTGGCTCGCCGGGGTCGACTCGGACTACGTCCAGCCGGCGTACGCCCCGGCCATGCGCGCGCTGTTCCCGCGGGTCCGCCTGGTCCGGGTCAAGCACGCCGGGCACTGGGTGCACGCCGACCAGCCGGCGGTGTTCGTCTCCGCCCTGCGCCGCTTCGTGACCGCCTCCTGAGCTCCTCCTGACCCGGCGTCCGGGTGCGCGCAACCGCGCGCTAGGACGGCGTGGAACTCTGGGGCGGTGCCCAGCGAGGCACCGGAACCGAGGAGGCGCGGGTGCACGACCTGCTCGTCACGCTGCTGACGCTGGTGCCGCTGGACGCGACGCCGATCGCGACCGCGGTCCAGGAGCCCATCTCGCCCTCGGGCCAGGGCAACGGCTTCGCCGCCTCGATCCTCGGCGGCTTCTTCGGCCTGGGCCTGATCGTGCTGGCGGCGGTGCTGGTCTCGCTCCGGCCCAAGCGGCACGACCCCCGGGACAACCCGCCGCCGAGGCAGCGCCCGCGCTGATCGCGGGTCCGCCCGCGTGACGGGCGAACCGTCCGCCGCCTCCGCCCTCAGGACGCCTTGGTGATGCTGCTGATCTTGGCCGGGCTGTTCGGCCTGCCACCACCGCTCGCGCCCGAGCTACCGTCCTGCCCCTGCGAGGCGATACCCGCCACGACCTGCCGCGACGCTTCGTCGAAGGTGCCGAAGACGGTGTAGCTGGGCGGCAGCGGCGACTCGTCGTAGACCAGGAAGAACTGCGACCCGTTGGTGTTCGGGCCGCTGTTGGCCATGGCGACCGTCCCCTTCGGGTAGGTCTCCTTGCCGTCGAGCTCGTCGGGGAAGGTGTAGCCCGGCCCGCCGGACCCGGTGGCCGTCGGGTCGCCGCACTGCAGCACGAAGATGCCCGAGTCGACCAGGCGGTGGCAGCGGGTGTCGTCGAAGTACTTCTGCGCGACGAGCGACTCGAAGGAGTGCACGGTGCAGGGCGCCTTCGTCCGGTCCAGCCGCAGGGTGACGTCGCCCTCGCCCAGGTGCATCACGTAGCTGACGGTCCCGCTGCTCGAGATGTCGCTCGTGCTGGGCGGCTGCACGGGCCGTGCTGGCGTGCCGGTCACCGTGTAGTCGCAGGCACCGTCGGACGGGCCCGTCTGGTCCGGCTCGACGGTGTCGGCCGCGCCCGGGGTCGGCACCGAGGACGCGACGGGCGAGGGCGTCGGCACCGTCCCGCACCCCAGCAGGGCCACCAGGGGCAGGCCCGCGAGGGCCAGCGCGAGGCGCCCCCCCGCGCGACGGCCAGGACGGTCGGGACGACTCGGGCTGCTCAGCACCGGGCCAGGGTGCCACGGGTCGGGACCGGACCGAGCGCGACGAGCCGGGGCCTGCATAGGGTGGCGCCGTGGTTGTCCTCTCGAAGATCTACACCAAGACCGGCGACGGGGGCCGTACGCGGCTCTCCGACATGACCGAGGTCAGCAAGAACGACCTCCGCGTCGAGGCGTACGGCGACGTCGACGAGGCGAACGCGGCCATCGGCGTCGCCCTGGCGGCCGGCGGCCTGCCCGACGAGGTGAGCGCGGTGCTGTCGACGATCTCCAACGAGATGTTCGACGTGGGCGCAGACCTGTCCAACCCCCTGCGGCCCCTGACCGAGGGCGCACGGGAGCCGTTGCGGGTGACGCAGGACTACGTGGACCGGCTCGAGGCGTGGTGCGACCGCTTCGGCGAGGAGCTCTCCCCGCTGCGGTCGTTCATCCTCCCCGGCGGATCGGTGTCCGCCGCCCAGCTGCACGTGGCCCGCACGGTGACGCGCCGCGCCGAGCGCGCCGGTTGGTCGGCCGTGGCGGCGTACGGGACCGAGCCCAGGGCGGAGGGCGACGGCGGCGTCAACGTGCTCGCCCTGCTCTACCTCAACCGGCTGTCCGACCTGCTCTTCATCCTGATCCGCGTGGCCAACGGTCCGGCGGGCGACATCCTCTGGGTCCCCGGCGGCGACCGCCTGCACGACTAGGCCCGCGCCGCTCAGCGCTCGACGCTGAGCACCGCGACGCCGATACTCCCGGGGCGCAGGTCGTGGCGGGCGAGCACCTCGACCAGGACGTGCCGGACGTCCGAGGCGACGGCGGCGGCTGGCGGATCGGGTCCGTGACGATGTCGACGTGCACGTCGACGACGTCCACACGTCGGTGCAGCTCGACGCCGTCGGCCGCCGAGCGCGCGCCGCCCCCGTCGAGCAGCGCCGCCCGCCGCGAGCGCGTCGCGCAGGTTGTCCGTCGCCGCACGCAGCTGGGCGTGAGTCGGGCCGCTCACAGCACGTCCTCGACCGTCAGGCCGCGGAGGCGCAGGTGAAGAGCCTGCCCCGGGGTCAGCAACGCCTCGGTGGTGCTCCGCGGCAGCGCTCAGCAGCCGGACCTCACCCTGCGGGTCGCCGCGGACGACCGGACCGACATCGCCGGGCTGCTCCGACGCCTCCAGGACCAG
>Ga0210040_10001077_pt1 | contig 42603 bp, 36 predicted proteins | sample CryGeyCG12114_NA_FD_185462 | JGI IMG/M metagenome (GOLD analysis project Ga0210040, IMG submission 185462) | Groundwater microbial communities from aquifer - Crystal Geyser CG19_WC_8/21/14_NA (SPAdes) (version 2) | ecosystem: Environmental > Aquatic > Deep subsurface > Groundwater | place: USA...
CGGCCGCGCTGGGATGCGCCGCGGTCCTCGGCCTGGCCCTGACCTCGGTGCCCTCGGCGGCGTCCGCCGTCGCGGTCCCGGCCCTGACCGCACCGGTCGGCCTGACCGTCGGGCAGCTCGCGCACCCGGTCGACCTCGAGGACCTGTCCTCACCGCTGCTCGGCTGGCAGCTGCGCACCAGCGCGCAGTCGGCGTACGAGGTCGAGGTGGCCGACTCCGCCCAGGCACTCTCCTCGGGGGAGACGGTGTGGGACTCCGGCAAGGTCGACGGCTCGTCGAGCACCAACGTCCCGTACGCCGGCCCCGCGCTCTCGGGCGCGCAGCGGTACGCCTGGCGGGTGCGGACCTGGGACGGTGACCGGACCAGCCCCTGGTCGGCTCCGGCGGAGTTCGGCACCGCGCTCACCGAGGGGTGGGGCGACGCGGTCCCGGTCTGGGCGCCGACTGCCGCACCGTGGACGGACTACACGCTCGAGACGACCTTCTCCATCACCGCCCAGAACGCCACCATCGCGTTCCGGGCCAAGGACGCCACCAACTACCTCATGTGGCAGTTCCGCTCCGGCGCCACCGCTGGGTCCTTCGCGCCGCACTCGCGGGTGGGCGGCACCTTCACGGTGCTCGACACCGTCTCGCTGGGCACGCCGCTCGTCATCGGCTCCGACCACGCACTCAAGATCTCCGCCGTCGGCGACCGGATCACCACCTGGCTCGACGGCGTGCAGATCGACGCGCGCAGCGTCGCCGGCTTCCCGACCGGGAGCATCGGCTTCCGCACCGGCGGCAGCGAGCGCAACAGCTGGGACGACCTGACGGTCACCGAGCCCGGCGGCCGGGTGCTCTACCGCAACGACTTCTCCGCCGCCTCGACCGACTTCCCGTGCGCGGCGGTGACCGGCGGGCGGCTGACGGTCGGCACCGGCCAGAACTGCGTCTACGCCGCCGGCGGCTCCACCGACTGGGCGTTCCTGCGGGGCGACGTCGACCTCGCGCCCGGCAAGGCCATCGCCTGGGCGTCCCTCTACGCCACCGGCTCCTCGCCGAACCCGACGCGGCAGTACGTCTACAAGGCGTCGGTCAACGGGACCTTCGTCGGCCTCGGCCCGACCATGCCGCTGACGACCGAGACCCGCTACGACGGCTTCGACGTCACCGAGCTCCTGCAGGCGGGCGAGCGCAACACGATCGGCGCCCTGGCCTACACGACCTCCGACCAGCGCTTCCTCGCCCGCCTCGTCGTGGAGTACACCGACGGCACCCGTCAGGCGTACGGCACGGGTGCGGGATGGACGGCCCTGCGCGGCAGCAAGGTCTTCCCGGCCGCGGGCAGCATCGGGACGTCGTACTTCACCGCGCCGAAGGAGGACCTGCAGGCGGCGCACTTCCCGACCGGCTTCGACACCCCGGCGTTCGACGACGCGGCGTGGGACCCGGCGCAGGTCAAGGCGCCGTACGCGTCCCTCGTGGCCACCCCGACGGCCAAGGTCGAGCAGCAGCTGCAGCAGCCCGTGCAGGTCGTCGAGAAGTCCCCGGGCAACTACTTCATCGACTACGGCCGGACCTGGATGGGCGGCCTGAGCCTCGACGTCGTCGGTCGGGCCGGCCAGGTGCTCGACCTGCGCTTCGGCGAGGTCCTGTCCGCTCCGCAGACCGTGCGGTACGCGCTGAACACCGGCAACACCTACCAGGACCGCTGGACGCTGCGGGACGGACCGCAGCACCTCGAGACCTGGGGCATGCGGGTCTTCCGCTACGCCGAGGTCCTCGGCGCGCCGACCGGCCTGACCGCCGAGGACTTCCCGGCGCTGGCGCAGGTCTACCCGTTCGACCGCGAGTCCGGCGTGTTCACGTCCTCCGACGAGGCCCTCAACGCCGTCTGGCAGCTGTCGAAGAACACGATCGAGGCCACGAACGGCAACCTCTACGTCGACTCGTGGACGCGTGAGCGCGACGCCTACGAGGCCGACTCCTACCTGCAGATGATGGCCAACTTCTTCCTGTCGGAGGACCCGACGCTCGGCAACTACTCGATCGAGCACCTGCTCAACGGCCGCACCTGGCCGACCGAGTGGCCGATGTACCTCATCCTCGCGATGCACGACAGCTTCCAGCAGACCGGTGACGTGGACGCGCTCGCCCGCAACTACGCGCTGCTGCAGGGCAAGCTCCCGACCAAGTGGGTGGAGGCGTCCACCGGCCTGATCCGCAAGGACACCGGGTCCAACGGGTGCAACAGCACGACCGACTGCGACATCGTCGACTGGCCCGCCTCCGAGCGCGACGGCTACGTCTTCCGCCCGTACAACACCGTCATCAACGCCATCGGCTACCGCAGCTTCGCCGACATGGCGGCGATCGCCGACGCGCTCGGCAGGACCGCGGACGCCGCGTCCTACCGCGCGACGGCCGAGCGGCTGCGGGCGGCGATGAACGACAGGCTGTTCGACGAGACGAAGGGCGCCTACCGCGACGGGCTGAACGCCGACGGGACACCGGTGGACCACTTCGCCGTCCAGGCCAGCGTCTTCGCGACGGCCTTCGGCGTCCCCGACGCCGGACGTGCCGCTCGGGCCGCCGACTACATCGGCACCCGCGGGATGGCGTGCAGCGTCTACTGCGCGGCGTTCGTGCTCGAGATGCTCTACAACGGCGATCGCGCCGACGTCGCGTACGACCTGCTGACGAGCACCGGGCTCCGCAGCTGGCGCAACATGATCGCGGACGGGGCGGGCGCGACGGCAGAGGCGTGGGACGCCTCCCTGAAGTCCAACCTCACCTACTCGCACCCGTGGGCCGCCTCGCCGGCGTACAACGTGCCCATGGGCATGTTCGGCATCCGGCCCACGACCCCCGGCTACGCGACGTTCGACGTGAAGCCGCAGCCCGACAAGGTCGAGTGGGCGGGCGGGACGCTGCCCACCCTGAAGGGACGCATCGCCGCCGCCTTCGCGACCGTGGACGGCCGCACCGACGTCGGTGTCTACGTGCCGGGGAACACGACCGCACGGGTCTTCGTGCCGGGCGTCCCCGAGGGCGTGACCACCGTCTACCTCGACGGTCGGGCGCGGCCGGCCGTCCAGGCCGACGGCTACCTGCAGGTCGACGGGATCGCTCCCGGGTGCCACGTCCTGAGCACCGCGGCCGGCACCGACCCCCTCGAGGACGAGCGGCTGACCGGCCTGTGCCTCGACGGCTACGCCGTGCCGGACCTGACGGCACCGGTCCTCGACGAGCACGCCGTCGTGGCCGCCACGGCGACCGGGACGGACGGCGCCGTCGTGACCTACCGCGCTCCGACCGCCACCGACGCGGTCGACGGGCCGGTCGAGGTGACGTGCTCCCCGGCCAGCGGCAGCCGCTTCCCGCTGGGGACGACGACGGTGACCTGCACCGCGGCCGACTCCGCCGGCAACGTCGCGACGAGCACGTTCCCGGTCGCCGTCACCTACGCCTGGTCGGGGGTCCGGCCGCCGCTCGCGGCCGACGGCAGCTCCGTCGTGCGCGCCGGTGCCACCGTGCCGGTCGTCTTCGCACTGACCGGGGCCAGCAGGGGCATCGGCACGGCGTCGGCGGTCCTGACCGTCGCACGGGTCACCGACGGCGTGGCGGGGCCGGAGGTCACGGCGGCCACCAGCGCAGGCGCTCCCGGCCGCTTCCGCTACGACGCCGGCGAGGACCAGTACGTCGCCACCTGGGCGACGAAGGGGCTCGACGCCGGCACGTACCGGCTGCGGATCGACCTCGGTGACGGGGCGGTGCGCACGGTGCAGGTCGTCCTGCGGTAGAAGCGCCTGCCCGGCCCGGGCGGACAGCGTGCTCGCCGTCCGCCCGGGCGCTCGGCTGCTTGGCTGTCGGGGTGACGCGACCCGCAGTGCCCGGCTGGCAGGTGTGGACGGCGCTGTGGCTGGTCTACGTCCTGTGGGGCTCGACCTACCTGGCCATCGCCTACGTCGTGGACACCGTCCCGCCGCTCGTCGGCATGGGACTGCGCTTCGGCGCCGCGGCAGCGCTGCTGATCATGTACGTCGCCGTCCGCCGGGGCAGAGCGGCGCTGCGGGTGACGCGCCGCCAGGTGCGGTCGGCCGCGGTCGTCGGACTGCTGCTCCTGCTCGGCGGCAACGGCCTCGTGGCGGTGGCCGAGGCCGCCGAGCTGCCCTCGGGGCTCGCCGCGCTGCTCGTCGCCGTCATCCCCGTGTGGGTGGTCCTGCTGCGGTGGCTGGCCGACGACCGGCCGTCGGGACTCACCGTCGGCGGGGTGGCGCTCGGCTTCGTCGGGCTCGCGGTCCTGCTCCTGCCCGGGGCCCGTCCCGACGACGTCGCCGCGTACGCCGTCGTGACCGTCGTCGTCGGGGCCCTGCTGTGGTCGATCGGGTCCTTCTACGCCACCCGGACCGAGCTGCCGAAGGACGGCCTCACGACGACCGCGATCGAGATGGCCGCCGGCTCGGTCGGCCTGCTCGTCGTCGGGACGGCGCGCGGCGAGCGGCTCGACATCTCGGCGGTGTCCGGCGCGAGCTGGGTGGCGCTCGGCTACCTCGTCGTGTTCGGGTCCCTCGTCGCCTTCACCGCCTACGCCTGGCTGCTCGCCGTGGCCCCGGTCTCGCAAGTGAGCACGTACGCCTACGTCAACCCGGTCGTGGCGGTCGCGCTCGGCGCGGTGCTGCGCGGCGAGCGGGTGACGGCGCTGACGCTCGTCGGCGGTGCGCTCACCGTCGTCGCCGTCGCGGTCGTCGTCCGGGAGGAGGGCCGGCGCCGGAGCCTCGAGCGGGCGGCGTCGACGTAGTCGCGCACCGCCGGGTCCGCGGTCACTTCTTGGTCTTCTTGCCCTTCGCCCCGCCGTCGGAGGCGCCCTTGCCGCTCTTGCCGGACCCGCTCTTGCTGGTCTTGCCGGCCTTGCCGGGCTTGCCGGTCTTGCCGGGCTTGCCGGCCTTGTCGGGCTTGGCGCCCTTGCTGCTCCTGCCCGGCTCGGCGGCCCTGCCGGTCGTGGCGCTCGTGCTCGGCTCGGCGTCCGGGTCCGACGCCGGAACGGCTCGCGCCCGGGCCGGTGCGGACCTGCCCGTGCCGGACGACCGCCCGTTGACCGCGTCCTTGAGCGCCTGCCCCGGCCGGAAGCGCGGCACGGCGGTGGCCGGGACGTCGACCGTGCCGCCGGTGGAGGGGTTGCGGGCCGTGCGCGCCGCCCGGTCGACCTTCTCGAAGACGCCGAAGCCGAAGATCGCGACGCGCTCGCCCTCGGCCAGGGCCGCGGTCACGGTGTCGAGCACCGCCTCGACCGCGACCGCTGCCGCGCGGCGGTCACCGAGGCGCTCACCGACTGCGTCGACCAGCTGCTGCCTGTTCATCGCGCGGGACTCCTCTCGGCTGCGGACCGGCGCCGCTGCTCGCGATCAATGTGTCACCTCGCGCCGCGCGCCGGACGTCAGCCCGCTCGGGACGCCCCCTGAGTGCCCAGGTGGGTGTGGGCGAAGCCCTGGTCGTACTTGACGCCGTAGCCCAGGAGGCGGTCCAGCCCGAGGTGCATGAGGCCGATGGCTCCGGCGACGGTGAGCGCGGTGGTGTGCCAGCCCAGTCCTGCGGCCAGCAGGGCCACCGGCAGGGGTGCGGTGTGCGCCAGGTTGTACGTCCAGGCGCCCACCCGGTTGCCGGCGAGGTAGCCGAGCATGGAGAGGTCGGGGACGAGGAGCAGCGCCGGGACCAGCCACCACGGCGCTCCGGTGGGGGCGTAGGCGAGCAGGGCGGCTGCGGCGATGGCGAGCCCCTCGGCCCTCAGCCAGGTCCGGGGCCGGTCGGTGACGACGCCCGGGTCAGGTGCGCTCGCGAGCGTCGGACCGTGCACGGCGGTGGAGCTGCTCGGGGCGGTCCGGGGCTCGGGCAGGGTGCTGGTCATGACGGTGCTCCGGGGTGTGAGGTCGGGAGGACGGCCGGGCTGGGCAGGGCGCGCAGGCCGAGGTCGACGAGGTCGATGAGCCACTCGAAGCTCTCGTCGGTGCCGGTGGACCACTGGAAGCCGCCGGCGGCCTCGATGGTGGCGAAGCCGTGGAAGACGCTGCGCAGCGCGCGCAGGGCGTGGGTCGTCTCGGCCGGGGCGATGTCGTAGCCGCGGAGCACTGCGGTGAAGGGCTCGAGTCCCCGTGCCGCGGCCAGGGCGATCGGGTCGTCCGGACCGGTGGGCTCGAGACCGATCGTGGCGGCGTACCGGCCTGGGTGGGCGAGGACGAAGTCGCGCAGCGCGCGGGCTGCGGCCCGCAGGGCGTCGCGGCCGGCGCGGCCCTGGGTGGCCGCGCCGATCGCGTCGGCGGCCTCGTCCAGGGCGAGCGCTGCGATGCGGCGGTTGAGGTCGTCCTGGCCGGTCACGTGCTTGTAGAGCGAGGGGGTGCGCACGCCGACCCGTTCGGCCAGCTGGCCCATGGTGAGGCCGGGGAAGCCGATCTCGTCGGCGAGGTCGGCGCCGGCCGCGACGACCGCGGCGGTGCCCAGGCCGGCCCTAGGCACGGACGCCGGCCAGGAAGGTCAGCACCGCGGTGGCCACCTCGGCGGGGAACTGGACGTGCGGGTAGTGCCCGGCGCCGTCGACCACCTCCAGCCGGCCCAGGCCGGGAGGCAGGTCGGCGACGATGGCCTCGCCCTCCGCCCGCGGTGCGGCCCAGTCGGGGTCGGCGCTGCCCTGCACGACCAGGACCGGGCAGCGGACGTCGGCCAGCTGCTCGCCTGCGTCGACGGGAGAGGTCTTGCCCATCGCCTGCAGCGCCTTCATCCGGCCCGGCTCGGCGAGCATCGTGGTGATCGCGTCGAGCCGGGTGTCCCAGTCGGCCGGCTTGGGGCCGGGATAGGCGACGTCGAGGTACTTCGCCCACTGCCCGGTGCTGCCGAGCATGGTGGCGCCGAGCAGGTGGCGCATGCCGCGGCGGAAGGAGGCCACCCGCAGGTCGCCCAGACCCATCGACTGCTTGCGGGTGAACGGCGCCAACTCGACCACCGCGGTGACCAGCTCCGGCGCCGTCGCCGCGGCGATGGTGACCGCCCCGCCGGCGATGGAGTGACCGACGAGCACCGCCGGGCCGCCCAGGTGGCGCACCAGGGCGAGCAGGTCACCGGCGATGTCGGTGCGCGTGTAGGAGGCCCACCCGGCGCTGGACTCCCCGCAGCCGCGCAGGTCCACCGCGGCGACGCGGTAGCCGGCGTCCACCAGGACCGGGGTGAGGAAGCGGTAGGCCTGCCGGCTGTCGCCCATGCCGTGCGCGAGCACCACGAGCGGACCGGTCGTGCCGGTCACCTCGTAGGCGAGGGTGCCACCGTCGATGGTCAGGTCGGTCATGTCTTCCTCCAGGCGTCTGCGTCGGCTCATTGTGTTAGCCAAAAAGCTAGCGCAGTTAGCCAGCATGTCAACACCCGGGGGTGGTGGTAGACCGGCGTCCGCTCCTGCGGGCCAGGAGCGCACGGTCCACGCGTCGAACAGGAGCAGGGATGCCGCAGCCGGGTGTGGTCGTCTTCGACGTCAACGAGACGCTGTCCGACATGGCGCCGCTCGACGGGCGCTTCGAGCAGGTCGGCGCTCCCGCGCACCTGCGTGCGACCTGGTTCGCCGGCGTGCTGCGCGACGGCTTCGGCCTGGCTGCGGCCGGCGCGTCGCAGCCCTTCTCCCAGGTGGCCTCGGGGGTGCTGGAGACCGTCCTGGCGCAGGCCGGGGTGGCCGACGTCGAGGCCGCGGCCGCCCACGTCATGGCCGGCCTGCAGGAGCTCGACGTCCACGACGACGTGCACGAGGGCGTGGTGGCCCTGCGCCGCGCCGGGCTCGCGCTGGTGACCCTCACCAACGGTGCGACGGCCACGAGCGACGGGCTGCTCACGCGCGCCGGGCTCCGGCAGGAGTTCGACCAGCTGCTGTCGGTCGAGGACGCCGGCGCCTGGAAGCCGGCGCGGGCGGCGTACGAGCACGCCGTGCGCCGGACCGGGCGGCCCGCGGGGGAGCTGCTGCTCGCGGCGGTCCACCCCTGGGACGTCGACGGGGCGAGCCGGGCGGGCCTGCGCACCGCCTGGGTCGACCGGAGCGGCAGCCGCTACCCGGCCCACCTGCGGCCGCCGGACCTGCGCGCGACCTCGATCGCCGACCTCGCCGAGCAGCTCACCGCCTGAGCGGACGTGCCGCGGTGGCTAGCGCTGCGCCAGGTAGTCCCGTCCGGTGTCGCGCAGCCGCGCGTGGACGCCGTCGTAGACCTCGACGCCCGGCAGGTAGCGCTTCGCCAGCTTGGCGACCGCCGTGTAGTTGGGGTCGACGACGTTGGCCAGCGGCGCCTCACCAGCCTGCGACAGCAGCTGGTAGGCGTCGAGCTGCTCGAGGCCGAGCTCGGCCGCGACCCAGGTGGTGAGGTCGTGCTGGCTGACCCGGTAGGCGTCCTCGAGCGGTCGGGTCGAGCCGGTGCTCATGATCGCGTCGTCGGTCTCGAAGCGCGGCCACAGCGTCGGTCCGCCGCCCTTGACGAGGTCGACGACGACGACCGTGTCCATCGCCGCCTCGACGGCCGTGCCGCACAGCTCACCCTCGCCCTGCCGGCAGTGGCCGTCGCCGAGCGCGAACAGCGCGCCGGGCTGGCTCACGCCGAAGTAGGCGGTGGTGCCGGCCCGCAGCTCGGGGGAGTCCAGATTGCCGCCGTGGGCGTCCGGCGTGATCGTCTGCCGTGCCTCGAACCCGCCGGGGGCAACCCCGACCGTGCCGTGCATCGGGTCGAGCGGCAGCTCCAGCGTGAAGTCCGAGCGGCGGGCCGAGTACGTCACCGTCCGGCGCTCGCGGTCCACGTCGTACAGCCACACCCGCTCCTCGAGCGGCGGGTGGAGCATGGCCGTCGTGTGCGTGGCGGTCAGCGCGCCGAAGTGCGGGAACGTCGAGGACACCGCCCAGTCGCGGGCCGGCTCGATCGAGACGAAGTGGACGGCGAGCGTGTCGCCCGGCTCGGCGCCCTCGACGTGGAACGGCCCGGTGACCGGGTTGAGGTAGGGGAACTGGCAGACCTGCGACGGCAGGTCGTCGACGCCGCGGACCCGGCCGCTGAAGCAGTCCTCGGTGAACAGCTCGAGCACCGTCCCGGGCTGCACGCGGCGCACGGCGGGCTGCCCGCCGAACGCCCAGGCCCACTCGTGCGGCTCCGGCCGGTAGGACACGACGGTCAGCTCGCTGCTCATGCCTGCATCCTGCCGTCGACGGCGGTCGCGCGGACGAGGAGCACCACCGCGGCGACGCCGGCGAGCCCGGCGAGCAGCGTCGTCTCCCGGGGGAAGGGCGCCCACGCCGCCTGGATGGCGAGCGCCCGGCGCAGCCCCTCGCCGTCCGGCCACCAGAAGCCGCGCAGCGCGGTGAGCACGCCGACGGCCTGCATCCCGACGGCGGCGGCGAGGGCGAACAGCGGGGCGGACCGGCGGGCGCGCGCCGGCAGCGCCTGCGCCGCGCCCACGGCGACCAGCGCCGCGAGGACGGCGACGAAGGCGAACAGGTAGCGGCCCTGCAGCCCCGCGAGGTAGCCGCCGCGCAGGTAGTTCTTCAGCGACTGCTGGTAAACCACGGCCGTCTGCAGCGTGAAGCCGGCGACCGCGGCGGCACCCGCCGCGCGGGCCCACGGCTGTGCGGGACGGCGCAGCAGGAACAGCAGCAGCCCGGCCAGCACTCCCGCCAGCGCCAGCAGCGCGGCCGCGCCGGGCAGGCGCACCTCGAGCCAGCCGAAGCTGCCCCACGTGCTGGCGGTGACCCGGGTGAGGAACGTCCAGGTGAACTCGACGAGGTCGGGCTCGGTGTCCCGCACCGGCAGCGGCGCCGTGCCGGAGGGCTGCACCGTGCCGTAGCGCACCAGGTTGACGACCCACCACCAGCCGCCCACCACCATCGCCACCGCGGCGGCGAGCAGCGCCGAGCCCGCGACCGTCGCGCGCTGCGAGCGCGCCGGCCCGAGCAGCGCGAGGGCGTACGCCAGCGCAGCCCACGCCAGCAGCCCGACGGCCAGCGCCTTGGTCAGCAGTGCCAGCCCGAGCAGCCCCCCGACGACCAGGGCCGTACGGCGGGAGGCGTCGCCCCGGCCGACGCCGAGCAGCGGTGCGGCGACGGCCGCCCCGAGCAGCACGAGCAGCACGTCGTTGTTGAGGCTGGCCCCGACGTGGGCCAGCTGCGGCACGGCGAGCGGCAGCAGCGCCGCGGCCGTGGCGACCGGCGGGCCCGCGCCGAGCCGGCGGGCGGCCGCCGCGGCGAGCAGCGGCAGGGGCAGCAGCAGCGCCGCGCTGAGCAGCCGCAGCACACCCACCTGCGTGACGAACGACCGGTCGTCGAAGCCGGGCACCAGCCGCGCGGCGCCGGCCACGACCGCGTAGTAGAGCGGCGGGTGCTGGGTCATCTGGTTGCGGATCGCGGGCAGTCCCGGCACGGGGTCGAGCTCGTCGAAGGACTGCGCGCGCGGCGGCACGTCGGTCGTCGAGACGGGCAGCGGGAACAGCGCGGCGAGGTCCGGTCGCTCCTGCGTCGACAGCCCGGCCAGCGGGTACGACGCCCGGACCGCGGGGTCGAGCTCCAGCGCCCCCGGCGGGGGGTAGCCGTCGCCGTGGAGCACGTGCAGCAGCAGGTCGACGTGCAGCGTCTCGTCGGCGGCGCGGTAGAGCGGCGTCAGCTGCAGCCAGCCGAGCAGGACGCCGGCCCACAGCACGGTGACGAGCGTGAGCGCGCCGCTCCGTGCACGCCCGCTCACGCGGGCCACAGTAGCCAGGACCAGCCGGTCGTCCGGCGCCGTCGCCGCCCGCTCAGGCGGGGAGCGGCAGTGTCCGCGGCGGCACGGTGACGAGCAGGATGCCGACGGCGACGGCCACCACCCCGGCGACCAGGCCGGGCGACATCGGCTCGTCGAACAGCAGCACGCCGTAGATCGCCGCGAGCACCGGCACGGCGAAGATCCAGCTGCTCACGACCCCGGCCTCGCCCCGCTCGAGCAGGGCGAACTGCAGCAGGTAGCCGCCGGCCAGCGACACCGCGCCGGTGTAGGCGACCGCCGTCCACAGGGTGGCCGTCCAGGCCACCGGCGTGCCGTCCGCGAGGCCCAGGACGGCGAGCGGCAGCGATCCGTAGCAGAACGCGAGCAGCAGCGCGGGTCCGAGCGGGACCCCGTCCGGACCTGGCGGGACGGCCTTGACGACGACGGTGCCGACGGCGAAGCACGCCGCGGCGCCGAGGAACAGCGGCACCGCGCCCCAGACGCCGGTCGTGGCGCCGGCGCCGGACGCCTCGCCGAGCACGACGAGGCCGACGCCGAGCCACCCGGCGAGCAGGCCGAGCAGCTGGCGCGGCCGCAGCCGCTCGGCCAGGAACAGCCGGGCGAGCACCGCCACCATGAGCGGCTGGGCGTAGATGAGCACCGCTCCGAAGCCGATGCCGGAGCGCGCGAAGCCGGCGGTCTGCAGCCCGACGAAGCCTGCGACGTTCACCGCGCCGAGCAGCAGGCCCAGTCGGTGGGTGCGGGACGAGCGCAGGGCGGCGATGAGTCCGGCGGCGTCGCGGGCGAGCAGCCCGAGGGCGAGCGCCGGCACGGCGGCGACCGAGCGCAGCGCCGCGAACTGCGACGCCGTGGCGTCGCGCAGCGCCAGCTCGACGAAGATGAAGGCCGTGCTCCACACCAGGCACAGGCCGACGGCGAGCGCGGGCGTCGACAGGTGGGGGCGGGTCGCGGGAGCGCTCACGCGCCATCCTCGCGCGAGGTCCCGGCGCCGGTACGACGGGGAGGCCTAGCCTGACCCGCATGACAGGACCTCACGAGGTGGACCAGGCCGTGCTGGCCGGCGAGCCCGGCAGCGCCCAGCAGCTCGAGCGCGGCGACGACGAGCTGCCCGCGCTGCGGCGCCAGCAGGGTCAGGACCCGGACGAGTGGGCCGCGGCCGACGCGCTCGTCGAGGGGCAGCCGACCGCGCTCGGCGAGTCGCACCAGGGCTGACGACCCGGCGCGGCGTGTGGGAGCGTCGTCGGCGTGAACGTCCTGTCGATCCAGTCCCACGTCGCGTACGGCCACGTCGGCAACGCCTCGGCGGTCTTCGCCCTGCAGCGCCTCGGCGTCGAGGTCTGGCCGGTGCACACGGTCCAGTTCTCGAACCACACCGGCTACGGCGACTGGCGCGGCCGGATCTTCGACGGCGAGTCCGTCGACGAGGTGGTCGAGGGCATCGCCGACCGCGGCGTGCTGGGCAGCTGCGACGCGGTCCTGTCGGGCTACCTCGGCTCGTCCGACATCGGCCACGCGGTCGTGGGCGCCGTCGCGCGGGTCCGGCAGGCGAGCCCCGGTGCCGTCTACTGCTGCGACCCGGTCATCGGCGACGTCGGCCGTGGGGTCTTCGTGCGGCCGGGCATCCTCGAGCTGCTGCGCGACGTCGCCGTCCCCGTGGCCGACGTCGTCACGCCCAACCACTTCGAGCTCGACGTGCTGTCCGGCATGACGACCCGCTCGCTGGACTCGGTCAAGGACGCGGTCGCGGCGGTGCAGGCGCTGGGTCCGCGCACCGTGCTCACGACGTCGCTGGTGACCGAGGACACGCCGGAGGACGCCGTCGACCTGCTCGCCTCCGCGCAGGGGCGGCACTTCCGCGTGCGCACCCCGCGGCTGGGGGTGTCGGTGAACGGCGCGGGTGACGCGATCGCGGCGCTGTTCCTGGCCCACCTGCTGCGCAGCGGCTCGCCCGAGCAGGCGCTGACCGGCGCAGCCTCCAGCGTCTTCGGGCTGCTGTCGCGCACGGAGGCGGCCGGTTCGCGGGAGATCCTGCTCGTCGAGGCGCAGGAGGAGCTGGTGGCGCCGAGCCGGGTCTTCGAGGCGCACGAGCTGTAGCTCCGCTCGTCGCAGGACTGCTGGTGGCCGGGCTGCTCGTCGGCCTCGCCGCCGCAGCCACGTCGGCGCAGTCCGGCGCGCTCGGTCGGGGCGTCCTGCTCGCGGTCCCGCTGCTCTGCCTGTGCGTGCTGCTCGGCGTGGTGGCCGGTGAGCTGGGCGTGCACGCGCCGGCCGCGGACCGCCGGTCGGCGACGCAGGAGGTGCGCAGCGCGAGGCACTCCTTCCCGCGGGTGCTGACGCCGCTGGCCGGTGCGGACGACCTCGGCCGGGCAGGTCGGGCCCTGAGCCGGGCCGGCTCCGCCGTGTCGGCGGAGTCGCGCACGCCCTGGCCCGGCCGCTCGTGCACCCTGCCGGGTCATCTGCCGCGCTGGAGCGGCGCTCGAGCGCTCGCTGGCCGGCGGGCTGAGCGGCGAGCTAGCCGTTCGCGCAGGAGTTGCCGCAGCAGCACGCGTTGCAGGCGAGGTTGGCGCAGCAGTTGCACGCCAGCAGCTGTCCGCAGGACGGGCCGACCCGTCGCGGGCCGTACCCGTAGACCGGCGGACCGGGCTGCGGGTAGCCGTACGTCGGCCGTGGTCCGCCGTAGCGCCGCCGCCGGCGCGGGCCCCAGCTGCCGCCGCCCCAGCTGCCGCCGATGAAGACGGCCGGCGACAGCAGGACGGCGAGCAGCAGGGTGAGCAGGCCGGTCCGCTGCGCGGGAACGGTGGCCGGCGCCGTGTCGGACGCGGTGTCGGGCGCGGCGTCCGGCAGCGCGCGGTGCACCGCACGGGAGAGCTCGGCACCGAGCAGCACGTCGACCAGGGCGCGGTCGACGAGGTGCGCGTCGCGCAGGGCCGCGTCGACCTCGGCGACGAGCTCGTCGGCGAGCCGCCGGGCCTGTGCGGGCAGCGTCTCCGTCGCCAGGAGGGGGTTGAAGCGGCCGGCGGCGGCGTCGCCCGCGTGGTCCTCGACCGCGTCGAGCAGGTGCACCAGCGCGCCGAACGCCTCGCCCGCGCGTCCGAGGGCGGGCACGTTCTCAGGCCGCCCGGCGACGACCGCGGTGTGGGCGAACAGCGAGGCGACGGCCCGCCCGGTCGGCGCGAGCAGCGAGCGCAGGTCGGCGCCGGGCACCTGCTCGGCCGCGGCGGAGGCGGCCGGCGCAGACAGCACGACGGACGGGTCGAGCCCGACGGACGCGGCGAGCGCCGTCCCCGAGCGGTCGAGCCGGTCGGCGACCCGCGAGGCCGGTCGCCGGGCGGCGCGGGGGAGGTCGCCGTCGACCACCTTGTCGGCGAGGCCGGCGGCAGCGCCGACGAGGGCGCCCGCGGCGGCCAGCCGTCCGGCGCCGCTGGTGCTGGCCACGACGGTCGCCCGGGTGAACCCCCGCAGCGGGCAGGGCGCGGCCGTCGTCGTCTCGACCGCGCCCGCCTGGGCCTCGACGAGCACGCTCAGCAGCAGGACGTCGTAGCCGGTCAGCACCCGCTCGGCCTGGCCGACCGAGTCGCGCAGCGTCAGGCACAGCCCGCACAGGTGGGCCTGCCAGCGGGCGTGCAGGTCCGGTCCCAGGTGTGAGCGGCAGGGCCGCACGATGCCTCGCACCGTCGCGGACTACCCCGTCGGAGGCTGTGCACTCGCGTCGAGCAGCGCGCGGGTCAGCGGGTCCTCCTGCCCGGCGAAGCACCGCTCGAGCACCGCGTCGAACACCGGCTCGTCCGGGGTCACGGCCGCGAACAGCGTCATCGACGAGCGGAGCTTGTGCGCGTCGACGCTGCCGAGCACCGTCACCGGGTCGTCCGTCGGCAGCGCGGTCAGCGCCCGGGCGCACTCCCGCAGCCGCGGGCCCAGCACCGGGTGCGCGGCGTACGCCCGCGCCTCGTCGGCACCGCTCAGCGCGTAGTGGCGGGCCGTCGGGCTGCGGCCGAGCCCGGCCAGCTGCGGGAACACGAACCACATCCAGTGGCTGGTCTTGCGGCCGCGCCGCAGCTCGCCCAGGGCCGCGTCGTACGTGCCGCCGGCGTCCTGCGCCTCGACGAAGCGCTGCAGGTCGGGAGGAGGAGCGTCCATGCCGGACCGGTGCCCCGTCGTCGCCGCGCTCACCCTGTCGGTCCGCCCGCGCCCTAGGGTCGGGTGGTGGCCGACTCCCCGACGTCCGACGCCCGCCCGCCTGCGGCCGGGCAGGCGCTCGCCCGCACCCTCGCGGCGCTGCGTCCGCTCGACGCCGCCGCGCTGGCCGCCGCCCGCGAGCACCAGGACCGGCTCACCAAGCCCCGAGGCTCGCTCGGCGGGCTCGAGGACGTCTCGGTGCAGCTGGCCGGCCTCGCGGGAGCCGACCCGCCGCCGCTGCCCGAGCCCGCCGTCGTCGTGGTCTTCGCGGCCGACCACGGCGTCCACGCCCAGGGGGTGAGCCCCTGGCCGCAGGAGGTCACCGCGCAGATGGTGGCCAACCTCGCTGCGGGCGGCGCCGTCGTGAACGCCCTCGCGGCGCAGACGGGGGCCCGTGTGGTCGTGGTCGACGTCGGCGTGGCCGCCGAGCTCCCCGCTGCCGACGGGGTGCTCGCCCGCAGGGTCCGGGCGGGCACCGCCGACCTGAGCACCGGCCCGGCGATGACCCGCGACGAGGCGGTCGAGGCCCTCGAGGTCGGCATCGACCTCGCCGAGCAGCTCGTCGCGGGCGGAGCCCGCTGCCTGCTCACCGGCGACATGGGCATCGCCAACACGACCGCCTCCGCGGCGCTCGTCGCGGCGCTGCTCGGGATCGACCCGGCCGACGTCACCGGCCGGGGGACCGGCATCGACGACGCGACCCTGGCGCGCAAGACCGACGTCGTGCGCCGCGCCCTCGCCCTGCACGCACCGGACCCGGCCGACCCGCTCGGCGTGCTCGCCGCGGTCGGCGGCCTGGAGCACGCGGCGCTCGCCGGGCTGGTCCTCGGCGCGTCGGCCCTGCGCGTCCCGGTCGTCCTCGACGGGGTCATCGCGGGCGCCGCCGCGCTCGTCGCCGCGGCGCTGCACCCCGACGCCCTCGTCGCGGCGCTCGCCGGCCACCGCTCCGCCGAGCCCGGCCACGCCCACGCGCTGCGCGCTCTGGGCCTGCGCCCGTTGATCGACCTCGACCTGCGCCTGGGGGAGGGCTCCGGTGCGGTGCTCGCCCTGCCGCTGGTGCAGTGCGCGGCCCGGGTGCTGCGCGACGTCGCCACGTTCGACAGCGCCGGGGTGTCGGACACGTGACCGGCCCGGGCGAGCTCAGCGCCGCCATGCAGGAGCAGCTGTCCGGCCACAGCCACGAGGGGCTCGCGACGTTCGGCAAGCGGCCGTTCGTCGCCGACCCGGCCGAGCTCGACGCGTGGGCGCCCGACGTCGCGGTGGTCGGCGCGCCGTTCGACATCTCGACGACCCACCGGCCGGGCGCCCGGTTCGGCCCGCGGGCGCTGCGGGCGCAGGCGTACGACCCCGGCACCTACTCGATGGACCTCGACCTCGAGCTGTACGAGTGGCTGCGGGTCGTCGACCACGGCGACGCGCTGTGCCCCCACGGCCAGACCGAGCGCTCGCACGCCGCCATCCGCGAGCGCGTCCGGGGCGTCGCGAGCCGCGGCATCGTCCCCGTGGTGATCGGCGGGGACCACTCGATCACCTGGCCGAGCGCGACGGCGGTCGCCGAGAGCCTGCCCGACGGCCAGCGCCTCGGCGTCGTCCACTTCGACGCCCACGCCGACACCGCCGACAGCCTCGACGGCAACCTGGCCTCGCACGGCACGCCGATGCGGCGGCTGATCGAGAGCGGCGCGGTGCTCGGTCGGCACTTCGTGCAGATCGGGCTGCGTGGCTACTGGCCGGGCGCCGAGACCTTCGCCTGGATGCGCGGGCAGGGGATGCGCTGGCACACGATGCAGGAGCTGTGGGAGCGCGGCGTCCCCGCCGTCATGGCGGACGCGGTCGCGGAGGCGCTCGACGGCGCCGACAGGCTGTACGTCAGCGTCGACATCGACGTCCTCGACCCGGGCTTCGCCCCCGGCACGGGCACGCCGGAGCCGGGTGGCATGAACCCGGCCGACCTGCTCCGGGTGGTGCGCGAGCTCGCCCGGCGCACCGACGTGGTGGCCCTCGACGTCGTCGAGGTCTCGCCGCCGTACGACACCGCCGATCTGACGGTCAACAACGCGCACCGGGTCGTGTACGAGTTCCTGGCCGGCCTCGCCGCCGGCCGCCGCGACGCAGGGCAGGCGCCTCGCGGCTGAGCCGGGGCCGCTCCTTGCGCCGATCATGCAGTTCCTGCCCGGGCGCCACGCGTGGCGGGTGTGCCACGACTGCATGATCGGCCGTCGGGGGAGCCGCGCTGACGCGGCCGCCGCGAAGGAGGTCCGCGAGACTGTCGGGGTGACGCTGCTGCTGCTCTCCACCGCCGACACCGACCTGCTGGCCGCCCGCTCGGTCCCCGAGCCGGCCCTGGACCTGCGCCTGGCCAACCCGGCCCGGGTGGACGACCCGGTCGCGCTGCTCGACGGGGTGCAGATCGTCGTGGTGCGGCTGCTCGGCGGACGGCGGGCCTGGGACGGGTTCGACGCGCTGCGCACGGCCTGTGCCGAGCGGCGGATCCCCCTGGTCGCCGTCGGCGGGGAGGGCGCGCTCGACGCGGAGCTCGCGGACGCCTCCACCGTCCCGGCGGGCGTCGTCGCCGATGCGGCGGCCTACCTGCGCGAGGGCGGGCCGGGCAACCTCGGGCAGCTCGTGGCGTTCCTGTCCGACACCGTGCTGCTGACCGGCGTCGGCTTCACGCCGCCGACGGCGCTGCCGGCGTACGGCCTGCACGACCACCGCACCCCCGACCCGACCGCCGACCCGACCGCCGACCCGGCGCGGCCCACGGTCGGCGTCGTCTTCTACCGGGCGCACGAGCTGTCGGGCAACACCTCCTTCGTCGACGTGCTCTGCGACGCCGTCGAGGCGGCCGGCGCCGACGCCCGGCCGGTCTACGTCGGCTCGCTGCGACCGGACGGTGAGGGCCGGCTGCCGGTCGTCGACGAGCTGCTCGCCGACGTCGACGCGCTGGTCGTCACGGTGCTGGCGAGCGGCGGGTCGAACGCGAGCGACGCCGAGGGCTGGGACGCCACGGCGCTGGCGCGCCTCGACGTGCCGGTGCTGCAGGCGCTGTGCCTGACCAGCAGCCGGGCCGACTGGGACGCCTCCGACGCCGGCGCCGCGCCGATCGACGCGGCGATGCAGGTGGCGATCCCGGAGTTCGACGGGCGGCTGATCACCGTGCCGTTCTCGTGGAAGGAGACCGGCGAGGACGGCGTGCCGGTCTACGTCGCCGACCCCGAGCGGGCCGCCCGGGTGGCCGGGATCGCCGTCAACCACGCCCGGCTGCGCGCCGTCCCGAACGCCGATCAGCGCGTCGCGCTCGTGCTGTCGTCCTACCCGACCAAGCACTCGCGGGTCGGCAACGCCGTCGGCCTCGACACCCCTGCCTCGGCCGTCCGACTGCTGCAGGCCATGCGCGAGGCGGGCTACTCGGTCGGCGACTTCCCCGAGGACGGCGACGAGCTCGTCCACACCCTGATCGCCGCCGGCGGCCACGACGTCGAGTGGCTCACCGAGGACCAGCTGCAGGCCGCGGTCGCGCGGGTGCCGCTCGCGGACTACCGGGCGTGGTTCGCCACCCTGCCGGTCACGCTGCAGGAGGCGATGGTCGAGCACTGGGGCGCCCCGCCCGGGTCGCTCTACGTCGACGGCGACGAGATCGTGCTGGCGGCGCTGCAGTACGGCAACGTCGTGCTCGCCATCCAGCCGCCCCGAGGCTTCGGCGAGAACCCGATCGCGATCTACCACGACCCCGACCTGCCGCCGTCCCACCACTACCTGGCCGCGTACCGGTGGCTGGCCGCGCCCGTCGAGCAGGGCGGCTTCGGCGCCCACGCCGTCGTCCACCTCGGCAAGCACGGCACGCTCGAGTGGCTGCCCGGCAAGGGCCTCGGCCTGTCGGCCGGCTGCGCGCCCGACGCGGTGCTCGGCGACCTGCCGCTGTTCTACCCGTTCATCGTCAACGACCCGGGCGAGGGGACGCAGGCCAAGCGGCGCGCGCACGCGACGGTCGTCGACCACCTGGTGCCGCCGATGGCGCGGGCCGAGTCGTACGACGAGATGGCCCAGCTCGAGCAGCTGCTCGACGAGTACGCCCAGGTGCAGGCGATGGACCCGGCCAAGCTGCCGACGATCCGCGCGCAGATCTGGGAGCTGGTCGAGCAGGCCCAGCTGCACCACGACCTGCACGTCGCCGAGTCGCCCAGCGAGCAGGAGTTCGACGACTTCATCCTCCACGTCGACGGCTACCTGTGCGAGGTCAAGGACGTCCTGATCCGCGACGGCCTGCACGTGCTCGGGCAGGCGCCCGTCGGCATGCCGCGCGTCGACCTGGTGCTCGGCGTCCTGCGCGCGCAGCAGACCTGGGGCGGCGAGGCCGGCTCGCTGCCCGGCCTGCGGCGCGCGCTCGGCCTGGCGGAGGACGCCGACCGCGCCGACACCGACCGCGTCGAGCAGCTGGCGCGCGAGCTGGTCACCCGACTCGACGAGGCCGGCTGGGACGCCGCCGCGGTCGACGGCCTGCACGAGTCCGAGCAGGTGCGGGCGGTGCTGCGCTTCGCCTGCGAGCAGGTGGTGCCGCGCCTGGCCCGGACGACCGACGAGCTCGACCACCTGCTGCACGGCCTGTCCGGCGGCTTCGTCCCCGCCGGCCCCTCCGGCTCGCCGACGCGCGGCCTGGTCGGTGTGCTGCCGACCGGCCGCAACTTCTACTCCGTCGACCCCAAGGCCATCCCGTCGCAGAACGCCTGGACCGTCGGTGTCGCGCTCGGCGACTCGCTGCTGGCGCGCTACCTCGCCGACCACGGCGAGTACCCCGCCTCCGTCGGCCTGGTCGTCTGGGGGACCAGCGCGATGCGGACCGCCGGCGACGACATCGCCGAGGCGCTGTGGCTGCTCGGGATGCGCCCCGTCTGGGACCGGGCGTCCCGCCGGGTGAGCGGCCTCGAGGTCGTCCCCGCTGCCGAGCTGGGCCGGCCGCGCGTCGACGTCACCCTGCGGATCAGCGGCTTCTTCCGCGACGCCTTCCCGCACGTCGTGGCGATGCTCGACGAGGCGGTGCGCACGGTGGCGGCACTGGACGAGCCGGGCAACTTCCTGCACGCCCACGTGCAGGCCGACCTCGCCGAGGGGGCGGACGAGCGCCGCGCCACGGCACGCATCTTCGGCAGCAAGCCGGGGGCGTACGGCGCCGGCCTGCTGCCGCTGATCGACAGCCGCGACTGGAAGACCGACGCCGACCTCGCTGAGGTGTGGGCGGTCTGGGGCGGCTACGCCTACGGTCAGGACCTCGACGGCGCGCCCGCCCGCCGCGACATGGAGCGCGTCTACACGCGCATGAAGGTCGCCGCGAAGAACTCGGACACCCGCGAGCACGACATCGTCGACAGCGACGACTACTTCCAGTACCACGGCGGCATGGTCGCCGCGGTCCGCGCGCTGACGGGGGAGTCGCCGGAGGCGTACGTCGGCGACAGCGCGGTGCCCGACACGGTGAGGACGCGCACCCTGCAGGAGGAGACCCACCGGGTGTTCCGGGCGCGCGTCGTGAACCCGAAGTGGATCGCCGCGATGCAGCGGCACGGCTACAAGGGCGCGTTCGAGCTCGCCGCCACCGTCGACTACCTGTTCGGCTACGACGCCACCGCCGGCGTCGTCGACGACTGGATGTACGAGAAGCTCGCGTCGGCCTACGTCTTCGACGAGACCAACCGCGCGTTCATGCAGCAGAGCAACCCCTGGGCGCTGCGCGGCATCAGCGAGCGGCTGCTCGAGGCCGCCGACCGCGGGCTGTGGGAGGAGCCGTCCGCCGAGACGCTGCGCGGGCTGGAGCGCACCTACCTCGAGCTCGAGGGGGAGCTCGAGGGTGACTGAGGGCACGGACGGGCCCGAGCCGCTGCGCCTCGACAGCGCGCAGGGCCGCTGGGTCCTCACCGCCGCGGTCCTCGGCAGCGGCGTGGTGCTGCTCGACGGCACGGTCGTCAACGTCGCGCTGCCCGCGCTCGGCCGCGACCTCGACGCCGACTTCGCCGGCCTGCAGTGGACCGTCAACGGCTACCTGCTGAGCCTGGCCGCGCTCATCCTGCTCGGCGGCTCGCTCGGCGACCGGTTCGGCCGGCGCCGCGTGTTCGTGATCGGCACGGTGTGGTTCGGCGTGGCCAGCCTGCTGTGCGGGCTCGCCCCCGACGTGCGGACGCTGGTGGCCGCGCGGGTGCTCCAGGGCGTCGGCGGTGCGCTGCTGACCCCCGGCAGCCTGGCGCTGCTGCAGGCGCTGTTCGCGCCGGCCGACCGGGGCCGGGCGATCGGCGCCTGGTCGGGCCTCGGCTCGGTGGCCGCCGCCCTCGGGCCGCTGCTCGGCGGCCTGGTGCTCGAGCTGTCCTGGCGCTGGGTGTTCCTGCTCAACGTGCCGCTGTGCGCGGCGGTGGTCGCGGTCGCCGTCCGGCACGTGCCCGAGTCGAGCGATGCCGAGGCCGCCCGTCGCGTCGACGTCGCCGGGGCGGTGCTCGGCGCGCTCGGGCTCGCCGGCGTGACGTACGCCCTGATCGCGCTGGGGGAGGACGCCCGTCCCGCGGTCGTGGCCGTCACCGGCGGCGCCGGGGTCGCGCTGCTGGGAGCCTTCGTCCTCGTCGAGCGCCGGCTGCCCGAGCCGCTGCTGCCGCCGAGCATCTTCGCCTCCCGGCAGTTCACCGCGGTCAACGTCGTGACCTTCGCGGTCTACGCGGCGCTGTCGGCGTTCCTCCTGCTCGTCGTCGTGCACCTGCAGGTCGTCCCGGGCTGGTCGCCGCTCGCCGCCGGCGTCGCGCTGGTCCCGATCACCCTGCTGATGGCGACGCTGTCGAGCCGGTCCGGTGCGCTGGCAGCCCGCCGCGGGCCGCGGCTGCAGATGACGGTGGGTCCGCTCGCCATGGGGGCGGCGGTGCTGCTGCTGTCGCGGATCGGGACAGGCGCGTCGTACGCCCTCGACGTGCTGCCCGGCGTCGTGCTGTTCGGGCTGGGGCTCGCGACCACCGTCGCGCCGCTCACGACGACGGTCCTCGCGGCGGCACCGGACCGGCACGCGGGGCTCGCGTCCGGCGTCAACAACGCCGTCGCCCGGACGGCCGGACTGCTCGCCGTCGCGGTCGTGCCCGTGGCGGCCGGGATCAGCGGCACCGACTACCAGGACCCGCAGCGCTTCGCCCCGGGCTTCCGCACCGCGGCCTACCTCGTGGCCGGGCTGCTCGTGCTCGGTGGACTGCTGTCGGCGGTGACCGTCCGGGACGACGTGGTCGCGACGGCCGCCGAGGGCTGAGCCCGCCTAGGATCGCCGGGTGCGCACCGCCCTCCGTCCTGGGCGCCGGGCCCGCTGGCCGGTCGCGGCCGGCCTCGCCGCCGGTGTCGCCGCAGACCTGCTGCTGGCCGACCCGCGGCGCGGGCACCCGGTCGCGGGCTTCGGCGCCGTGGCCGCCGCCGCCGAGCGGGTCGTCCACCGTGACTCCCGGCTGGCCGGGACGGCGTACGCCCTGGTCCTCACCGGCGGGGCCGCAGCGCTCGGAGCGGGCCTGTCCCGCGCCTTCCCGGCAGCCGTGCCGCGGGCCGGCGTCACGGCGCTCGCGACGTGGGCCGTCGTGGGCGGCACCAGCCTGCGGCGCGAGGCGCACGAGATGTCGCGGCTGCTCGAGGCGGGCGACCTCGACGGCGCGCGGCAGCGGCTCGGCCACCTGTGCGGGCGCGACGCCTCGACGCTCGACACCGCCGGGCTGGCCCGCGCGACGGTGGAGTCCGTCGCGGAGAACACCTCCGACGCCGTCGTCGCTCCGCTCGTCTGGGGTGCGGTCGGCGGCGTGCCGGGGCTGCTGGCGTACCGCGCCGTGAACACCCTCGACGCGATGGTCGGCCACCGCTCGCCGCGTCACGAGCGGTTCGGCTGGGCCTCCGCCCGCGCCGACGACGTGGCGAACCTCCTGCCGAGCCGCGTGTCGGCCTGCCTGGCGGCCGGCCTGGCTCCGGTGGTCGGCGGACGGGCCCGCTCCGCGGTGCGCGTCTGGCAGCGCGACGGGCACAAGCACCCCAGCCCCAACGCCGGGCCGGTCGAGGCGGCGTTCGCCGGAGCGCTCAGCCGCACGCTCGGCGGACGGCTGTCCTACGCCGGCCGCACCGAGGACCGGCCGCTGCTCGGCGACGGGCCGGCCCCGGGCGTCCACGACGTCGCCCGCGCCGCGCGGCTGTCCGGGGCCGTGACCGCCGGCGCCGCGGCCCTGACGGTGGGCGTGCGGCTGCTGCTCGACCGGGCCCGGGGTCGACGAACGGCGTGGTGACGGGCGGGGCGCTGCTGGTGGCCGGGACGACGTCGGACGCCGGCAAGTCCGTCGTCACGGCCGGGCTGTGCCGCTGGCTCGCCCGCGAGGGCGTGCGCGTGGCGCCCTTCAAGGCGCAGAACATGAGCCTCAACAGCGCCGTCACCGCCGACGGGGCGGAGATCGGCCGTGCCCAGGCCGTGCAGGCCGCCGCCGCGCGGGTCGCACCCGAGGCGGCGATGAACCCGGTGCTGCTCAAGCCCGGCAGCGACTCGACCTCGCAGGTCGTCGTGCTCGGCCGGCCGTGGGCCGACGTGTCGGCGATGAGCTACCGGCAGCACAAGGCCGAGCTGCTCGAGGTCTCCCTCGCCTGCCTGGCCGACCTGCGCTCGCGCTTCGACGTGGTCGTCTGCGAGGGCGCCGGCTCACCGGCGGAGATCAACCTGCGCGCGACCGACATCGCCAACATGGGCCTGGCCCGCGCGGCGCGGCTGCCGGTGCTCGTCGTCGGCGACATCAACCCCGGCGGCGTGTTCGCCGCGCTGTTCGGCACGCTCGCCCTGCTGTCGCCGCAGGACCAGGCGCTGGTGTGCGGGTTCGTCGTCAACAAGTTCCGCGGCGACGTCGCGCTGCTCGAGCCCGGGCTCGCCATGCTCGAGCGGCTGACCGGCCGGCGGACGTACGGCGTCCTGCCCTGGACCGACGGGCTCGAGCTCGACGTCGAGGACTCGCTCGGCCTGACCGCCGCCGTCGCGCCGGTGCCGCCGCTGGGCGGTGACGTCCTGCGGGTGTCGGTCGTGCGCCTGCCGCGCCTGTCGAACTGGACCGACGTCGACGCGCTGCGCAGCGAGCCCGGGGTGCTCGTGCGCTTCGCGACGACGCCGGAGGAGCTCGCCGACGCCGACCTGGTGGTCCTCCCCGGCACGCGCGCCACCGTCGCCGACCTGGCCTGGCTGCGACGGCGCGGGCTCGACGTCCCGCTCGCGCGCCGCGCGGCCGAGGGCCGTCCGGTGCTGGGCGTCTGCGGCGGCTACCAGATGCTCGGCGCCGCCGTCGACGACCGGGTCGAGTCGGGTGCCGGGGTTGTCGAGGGCCTGGGCCTGCTGCCGGTGCGGACCGCGTTCGGCCGGGAGAAGGTGCTCGGCCGGCCGACCGGGGCGTACGGCCCCCACCCGGTGACGACGGCGTACGAGATCCACCACGGGGTCGTCGAGGTGGACGGCGGGGAGCCGGTGTTCTCGCCGGGGGAGGGGTGCCGGGTCGGCGCGGTGCTCGGCACGGTGTGGCACGGGGCGCTCGAGTCCGACGGCGCGCGGCGGGCGCTGCTGTCGGAGGTCGCCCGCGCCGCCGGCCGCGACTGGCGTCCGGGGACGGTGGCGTTCGAGGACGTCCGGCAGGCGCGGCTGGACGCGCTCGGCGACCTCGTGGCGAACCACCTCGACACCGGCGCCGTCCGGGCGCTGCTCGAGGGCGGCGCCCCGGCCGGGCTGCCGTTCGTCCCGCCGGGCGCCCCCTGATCCACCGCGCGGGGTCAGCCGGCGGCGGCGCCGGCCTCCTTCAGGGCGGCGGCGGCGTCCTCCTTGGACACGCGGACGAGGCTGGCCGCGATCGCCCCGGCGACTGCGAGGAAGCCGGCGGCGACGAGGAAGCCGGCGCTCCAGCCCTCGACGAGGTTGGTGACGAACTGCGGTGTGCCGGGCCGGCCGACCCCGATCGCCTCGGTGCGGGCCGTGCTGACGGCGGTGAGGATCGCCAGGCCCAGGGCGCCGCCGATCTGCTGGCCGGCGTTGAGCAGGGCGCTCGCCACGCCGGCGTCGGCCTGCGGGACTCCGGCGACCGCCGCGCTGGTCAGCGCCACGAAGGCCAGGCCCATGCCGAGGGCGATCAGGACGAGCGCCGGCAGGACGACCGCCACGTAGGACGAGTCGGGCTCCAGGCGCAGCGCGAGCGAGAGCATGCCGACGGCGGCCAGCGCCGGTCCGCCGATGAGCAGCGGGCGGGGCCCGACGCGGCCGAGCAGCTGCGAGGCGATGCCGGCGGCGATGCCGATGCAGATCGTCATGGGCAGGAAGGCGAAGCCGGACTCGATGGGCGACCAGCCGTTGATCTGCTGCATCCACAGGATCATGAAGAAGAAGACGGCGAAGATGCCGGCGCCGATGAACAGCGCACCGAGGTCGGCGCCGAGCAGCGTGCGCGAGCGGAACAGCCGGAAGTCGACCAGCGGCGACGTCGCACGGCGCTGCACGACGACGAAGGCGGCGAGCAGCGCGGCGGCGAGCGCGAGGGTGACGACGGTCTGCAGCGAGGCCCAGCCCAGGTCGTTGCCCTTGACGAGGGCGTAGACGAGCGCCACCAGCCCGCCCGTGACGAGCACGGCGCCCGGCACGTCGAAGCCGCGGGCCCGCTCGTCGCGGCTCTCGGGCACGAAGCGCAGGGCCCCGACGACGGCGAGCACGGCGATCGGGACGTTCACGAACAGCACCCAGCGCCAGCTGGCGTACTCGGTGAGCACGCCGCCGAGGATCAGGCCGACGGCGGCGCCGCCGGCGGTGATCGCGGCCCAGATGCCGAGTGCGCGGTTGCGCTCCTTGCCCTCCTCGAAGACCACGGTGAGCAGGGACAGGGCGGCCGGCGACATGAGCGCGCCACCGAGCCCCTGCACGAGCCGGGCGCCGATGAGCAGGCCGAGGTTGCCGGCCAGACCGCCGAGCAGCGAGGCGACCGCGAACAGGACCGCGCCGAGGACGAAGACCTTGCGGCGACCGAGGCGGTCGGCGAGCTTGCCGCCGAGCAGCAGGAAGCCGCCGAAGGTCAGCGTGTAGCCGGTGACGATCCACGACAGGTCGTTCTGGCTGGTGATCTCGAGTGCGCGGGCGATGTCCGGCAGCGCGACGTTCACGATCGTCGCGTCGAGCACGACCATGAGCTGGCTGATGGCGAGGACCAGCAGGGCCATGCCCTTGGAGACCTCGCGGCCGTCGGCGTGGGTGAGGGGTCCCGTCCGGGGTCCTGGGGCGGTGGTGGTCACGTGGCGTTGCTCCTTTGACGGCGTTGGCTCAACGACCGTAGACCGTTGTCGTGTCCACGGTCAACCGCTGTAGAGTGAACGCCGTGTCGACCTCAGGTGAGCAGCCGACGTCCCGGGACGAGCGCCGCAGGCGCACCGAGGGCGGCATCCTCGACGCCGCCCGGGCGCTGTTCGCCGAGACCGGCTACGAGCGCGCCACCATCCGCGCCGTCGCGGGCGCCGCCGGGGTCGACCCGGCCCTCGTGATGCAGTACTTCGGCAGCAAGGAGGGCCTGTTCGCCGCCGCCGCGACGTGGTCCGACGACTCGCAGACGGTGCTCAGCGCCTCGCGGGAGCAGGTGCCGGCGGCCGCGCTGCACGACATGATCGAGAAGTTCGAGGGGTCCGGTGACCGCGAGGCCGCGGTGGCGCTCATGCGCAACTGCCTCACCCACCCCGAGGCCAGCCGCATCATGCGCGACGAGGTCATGTGCGACCGAGCCACGGCCATCGCCGCAGCGATCGGCGGCGACGAGGCCGAGCTGCGTGCCGGTCTCGTCGGGGCCTGCATGATCGGCCTCGGCATGGCGCGCTACGTGCTCGAGCTGCCCGGCCTGTCCACCGCCTCGCGGGAGGACGTGGCCCGGCTCATGGAGCCGGCGCTGCGGGCGCTGGTCGACCCGCCGGAGTAGCCCGCCTCAGTGGTCGACGTGGATGCGGTCGTCGACGAGCTGCTCGGCGACGTGCCCGCCGACCGGGTCGAAGTGACCGTGCTCGAAGCGCTTGCGGAACTCGAGGTCGACGCCGCCGCGCCCGCTGCGGTTCTTCTCGACCGAGCAGACCGCCCACGACCTGTAGTGCTCGGCGTTCGTCGTGCCGTACATCAGGTGGTGGCGCGCCACGACGGCGAACTTGTCGTTGAGCAGCAGCGCCACGTCGGCCTCGTAGGCCAGGGCCGTCGAGCCGCGCAGGTGGTGCAGCCGCGTCCGGCCGTCGAGACCGGCCTTGTCGGAGGCGACGATGGCGAGCACGGGCAGGTCGGTCTCGAGCGCGAGGTCCTTGAGCCCCTCGACGACGACGGTCACCCGCTCGTCCTCGCCGGCGTGGTCGCCGGGCACGCGCACCTTCTGCAGGTAGTCGACGACGACGAGCGGCCGCTGCCCGCCGATCCCGCGGACGAGCTCCCGCACGTCGTCCAGCCCGGTGCGCGTGCCGGTCACGGTCGCGACGTGCAGGCGCGGCGCGTACGCCGACAGGGCCTGCAGCGCCTCGACGCCGGCAGGCTCGCGGCCCAGCCGCTCGAGCAGCCCGCCGGAGCCGGGACCGTCCAGGGCGCAGGCCCGGCGCACCTGCGCCAGGGTGAGCGCCTCCAGCCCGCCGTGCAGGCCGAGCTCCATGCCCAGCAGGCGCTCCAGCACGTCCTGCTCGCGGTGCTCGTAGCAGACGTAGAGCGCGCTGCCGCCCGTCGCAGCGACGTTGCGCGCGATCTGCAGGGCGAAGGTCGTCTTGCCGAGCCCCTGGGCGCCTCCGACGAGCGTCAGCTCACCGGCACGCAGCCCGCCGCCCAGGACGTCGTCGAGCGGCGTGAGGCCGGTCGGCCAGGTGGCGGCCGCCGCTGCGCCGCCACTGCTGAGCACCTCGTCGGCGTCCTCGAGCACCTGCAGCAGCGTCCGGGTCGAGGTCATGCCGACAGCCAGTCCACCAGTGCCACGACGACCAGGGCCAGGACGACGGACAGGGCCAGGACGGCAGCCAGCAGCTCGCGCCCTCCCCACCCGCGCAGGTCCTCCAGCGACACGGCTCTCCCTCGTGGCGGCCCGCGCCACCGTCCCCAGGAGCATGCCGGGCGTCCGCCGGCCGTGGTACGCCCCGACGGCCGGTCCGCCGGGACGCTGGGACGAGGATGCCGTCCGTCCGGGGGCTTGACGTGCGTCAGCGACCGTGCACGGGCACCTTGAGCAGTCCCAGGCGGACCGCCTCGACGAGCGCCTGGCTGCGGTTGTTGGCACCGAGCTTCTCGTAGAGCTTCGAGGCGTAGGTCTTGGCCGTCGACTCGCTGATGTAGAGCCGCTTGGCGAGCACCGGGATGGTGAGGCCCTGGCCGAGCAGGTCGAGCACCTCCTGCTCGCGGGCCGACAGCCGTGGCTTGGCCGGGTCCATCCGCCGGCGCATCGCGCCGGACAGGTCGGCAGCCGTGAAGGCGTGCGGCGAGGACGCCGCGTGCTTGGCCGCCGAGAGCACCTCGTCGGTCGGCGCGCTCTTGGCCACGAACGCCGACGCCTGCGCCTCGAGCGCGGCGAACAGGTGCTCGTCGTCGTCGTACATCGTCAGCACGACGATGCCGACGCCCGGCAGCTCGGCGCGCAGCTGACGTGCGGCGTCGAGGCCGTTGCCGTCGGGGAGGTTCACGTCGAGGACGACGACGTCGGGACGCAGGCTCATGGCGGCCGCCATGCCGCGCCGCAGGTCGCCGGCCTCGTCGACGACCTCGAAGGCCCCGTCGAGCTCGAAGGCGCCGCGCAGGCCGCCGCGGATGAGGTCGTGGTCGTCGATCAACAGCACGCGGATCGTCAAGGTGTCGTCCCTCCGAGCGTGACACTGATCCGGGTACCAGTCGGCACCCGGTGTTCTGCGCTGAAGCGGGCTCCGAGCTTTCCCGCACGTTCGTGCATGGACCGGTCAGCGGATGTGCCCGCCGCGACGGTCGCCTCCGTGTTGGGCGCATCATCCTCGATGACCAGGCTCGCCGTGGGCGGATCGACCTCGAGGGTGACGAACAGGTTGGCCGTCCCGGGTCGTCGCCGGGCCCGGCCGACCGCCTCGTGCGCGATGCGCAGGAGCTGCACCTCGGCGTCGGCCGGCAGCCGGGTGCTGCCCTCCTTGAGGTTCAGGTGGACGCGGATGGCAGAGCTCGTCCCCGCCGAGCGGGCGTACTCCGACAGCGCTGCACCGAGCCCGCGACCCGGGCCGACGCTGGAGCGCAGGTCGGAGATGGACAGCCGCAGGTCGCTGATCAGCGACGTGATGCCGGCCCGCAGGTCCCGTGCCTGCTGCACGCCCTCCTGCGCCCCGGTGCGGCGCAGCACCGCGGTCAGGGCGTCGAGCTGGTAGCCGAGGAAGGCGAGGTCCTGCGCGATGCCGTCGTGCATCTCGCGTGCGAGCCGGCTGCGCTCCTCGGTCGCGGCGGCGATGCGCAGCTCGTCGAACAGCGCGGCCGTCTCGAGCGGCAGCGCGTGCCGGTCGACGGCGTCCACCAGGGCCGGGAGCAGCTCGGGGGACCACGCGTCGGCGGAGCGCCACTCGAGCGCGAGCACGCCGACGCGGCTGTCACCGACGACGATCGGCAGGACGAGCAGGGTGCTGCCGGCGCGGACGCCGCTGCGGCCGGTGTCGGGCCGGCGCCGGTCGACCACGGGCGCACCGGACAGCCAGGCGCGGGTGATCGGTCCGTCCTCGGCCAGGTCGGCCCGCCAGGGGACGCGCTGGTAGCCGTGCAGGGCGAGCGGCACCAGCTGGTCGCCACCGACGTGGAGCAGGACCGCACCGTGCTCGGCCCGCGCCAGGCCGTTGCAGTCGTCCATCAGCGTCTGGGCGACCGTCCCGGGGTCCAGGCTGCCCTCGAGCCCGCGGGTGACCGCCCGCAGCTGCGAGAGCAGGCGCCGGGCCTCGGCGTAGCGGTCCATGGACGACGGCGCCGCGGTCAGGCCGTGGATGCGCGCGGCCAGCACGCCGCTGAGCAGTGCCACGAGCACCCACTGCGCCGCCGACGCGCTGTAGCTCGCGCCGTCGGCGTCGTCGGCACGCACCACCCGCCCGACGAGCAGGACGGCCGCCGCGGCGCCGCCCGTGAGCGCCGTGCCGAGGTAGCCGGCGGCGAGCCCGGCGGCGATCGTCGTCGACGGCAGGCAGATGAGCAGCGGCAGGCTCGGACCGGGGGTGGCCACCACGCCGACGGCGGCGAGGGAGGCCTCCGCCAGCAGCGCCGGCAGCTTCAGGCGGTGCTCGTCGCTCAGGCTGGTCCCGACGAGGGCCACGACGATGACCGCGACGAGGTAGCGCAGGGTCTCCGGGTCGTCCGTGCCGACGGCGAGGGCCGCCAGCGTGGCGACGAGCAGCAGCCCGAGCCGGATCGACGACGCGAACGAGCTGCGCGTCGCGGCGTAGGACAACCACGGGCGGCGCCGGGCAGGGGACACGTCCGCGAGCGTGCCGATCGGGACCTGCGCAACCTCCACGGAGTCCCGATCGACACGACGTGACCGTCCCTGTAGAGCGCGGGAGCCCCGCGGACTAGGCTCGGCGGTGTTCACGCGACGATCTCCGAGGAAGCCGGTGCGACTCCGGCGCGGTCCCGCCACTGTGACTCCCGCTGCTGCACTCGGCGCCGGGAGGCAGCCAGAGCTTCGGCCCGTCGCTCCACCGGCCCGGGGCGTGGACACCCCGAGGAAGGTCCGCACCGGCCTGCCATGAGCGCCCCCTACCCCTTTTCCGCCGTCGTCGGTCTCGACGACCTGCGGCTCGCGCTCGTCGTCAACGCCGTCTCGCCCGCCGTCGGGGGGGTGCTCGTCCGCGGCGAGAAGGGCACCGCCAAGTCGACGGTCGTGCGCGCCCTCGCCGCCCTGCTGCCGCCCGTCGACGTCGTCGACGGCTGCCGCTTCGCCTGCCCCCCCGGTGCGCCCGACGCCGGGTGTCCCGACCTCGACCGGCACGGCGCCGCGACGCGCCGGCCGGCGCGGCTCGTCGAGCTGCCCGTCGGCGCCTCCGAGGACCGGCTCGTCGGCTCGCTCGACCTCGAGCGGGCGCTCACCACCGGCGTGTCGGCGTACGAGCCGGGGCTGCTCGCCGCCGCCCACCGCGGTGTCCTCTACGTCGACGAGGTCAACCTGCTGCACGACCACCTCGTCGACCTGCTGCTCGACGCGGCCGCGCTCGGTCGGTCCTACGTCGAGCGCGAGGGCGTCTCCGTGCAGCACGCAGCCCGCTTCCTGCTCGTCGGCACGATGAACCCGGAGGAGGGTGAGCTGCGCCCGCAGCTGCTCGACCGCTTCGGGCTCACCGTCGAGGTGACCGCGACGCGCGACCCGCTCGAGCGGGCGGAGGTCGTGCGCCGCCGGCTGGCGCACGAGGCGGACCCCGACGGCTTCGCGCAGCGCTTCGCCGACGCCGACGCCGAGCTGGCGGCGTCCATCGCCGCCGCCCGTGACCGGCTGCCCCAGGTGGTGCTCGGCGACCACGCGCTGCAGGAGGTCACCACGGTCTGCGCGGCCTTCGACGTCGACGGCCTGCGCGCCGACCTCGTCACGGCCAAGGCGGCGGTCGCGCTGGCCGCCTGGGCCGGCCGTACGGAGGTCACGACCGAGGACGTCCGGACCGCGGCGCGCCTGGCGCTGCCGCACCGGCGCCGTCGCACGCCGTTCGAGGCGCCGGGCCTGGACGAGCAGCAGCTCGACGACGCGCTCGACTCCGTGCCGCCGGCGCCCTCGCGCCCCGAGGACGGGGACGGGGACGGGCCGGACGACGACGGCCCGCAGGGCGGCGGGGCGCCGGAGCCCGCGCCCGACGAGGGCGGCGCCGGGCAGGGCGAGCAGCGGGAGACCGCTCCGGCCGGGGCCGGCGCCGCGTCGGAGCAGTCCCCGGCGGCGGCCGGCCCGACGTTCGCGCCGGTCGCGCTGTCGGTGCCGGGCGTCAACCGGCGCGCCGGAGCGGCGGGACGCCGGTCGCGCACCGAGGGCGGCAGCGGGCGCCTGACGGGCCAGCGGCTGCCCGCCGGACGGCTGCAGTCGCTGCACCTGGCCGCCACGCTGCGGGCGGCCGCCCCCCACCAGGTGCAGCGCGGGCGCACCGGCGCCGGCGTCGTCGTACGGCGGAGCGACCTGCGGGAGGCCGTCCGCGAGGGGCGCGAGGGCAACCTCGTGCTGTTCGTCGTCGACGCGAGCGGCTCGATGGCCGCGCGCGCGCGGATGGGCGCGGTCAAGGGGGCGGTCCTCTCGCTGCTCACCGACGCCTACCAGCGCCGCGACAAGGTGGCGCTGGTGAGCTTCCGCGGGAGCGCCGCCGACCTCGTGCTCCCGCCGACCACCAGCGTCGAGGCGGCCGCCGCCCGGCTGCAGCTCCTGCCGACCGGCGGCCGCACGCCCCTGTCGGCGGGACTGCTGCGCGCCGCCGAGGTGCTGCGGGTCGAGCAGGTGCGTGACCGGGCCCGCCGCGCGCTGGTCGTGGTGGTCACCGACGGCCGGCACACCAGCGGCCCGCCGCCGGAGCTCGCCGCCGCCCACCTCGCCCGCAGCGGCGCGGCGTGCGTCGTCGTCGACTGCGAGAGCGGTCCGGTGCGGCTCGGGCTCGCGCAGGACCTCGGCCGGGCCCTCGGCGGGACGGCGCTGCGGCTCGACGAGCTGTCCGCCGACTCGCTGACCCGCGTCGTCAAGGCGGTGGCCTGATGCCCCAGGGCGTGCCGGCCTCGGTGCCCGACGACGGCCTCACCACCCGCCAGCGGCGCAACCGCGCGCTGCTCGTCGTGCACACGGGCGAGATGAAGGGCAAGTCGACGGCCGCCTTCGGGCTCGCGCTGCGGGCCTGGAACCAGGGCTGGCCGATCGGCGTGTTCCAGTTCGTCAAGAGCGCCAGGTGGAAGGTCGGCGAGGAGCACGCCCTGCGCACCCTCGGTGCGAGCGGACAGGGCGGCACTGTCGCCTGGCACAAGATGGGCGAGGGCTGGTCCTGGACCCGCAAGGCGGGGACCGACGACGACCACGCCGCCAACGCCCGGGAGGGCTGGGAGCAGGTCAAGCGCGACCTCGCGGCGCAGACCTACCGCTTCTACGTCCTCGACGAGTTCACCTACCCGATGACGTGGGGCTGGGTCGACGCCGACGAGGTCGTGCGGGTCCTGCGCGACCGGCCCGGCGACCAGCACGTCGTGATCACCGGTCGCGGAGCCGCCCCGGCGCTGGTCGAGGCGGCGGACCTCGTGATGGAGACGACCAAGGTCAAGCACCCGATGGACGCCGGCCAGAAGGGCCAGCGGGGGATCGAGTGGTGACCGTCCCGTGACGACGCGACTGCCGCGGCTGGTGGTGGCGGCTCCGTCCTCCGGTGCGGGCAAGACGACGGTCGCCACCGGGCTCATGGCCGCGCTGACCGCCCGCGGGCTGCAGGTCAGCCCGCACAAGGTCGGCCCCGACTACATCGACCCCGGCTACCACGCCCTCGCGACCGGCCGGCCCGGCCGCAACCTCGACCCCGTGCTCGTCGGGCCGGAGCGCCTGCGGCCGCTGCTGCTGCACGGCGCGCGGGGTGCCGACGTCGCCGTCGTCGAGGGCGTCATGGGGCTGTTCGACGGTCGCGGCAGCACGACCGAGGGCTCCTCGGCGCACGTCGCGGCGCTGCTCGGCGCTCCCGTGCTGCTGGTCGTCGACGCCTCCTCCATGTCGCACTCCGTGGCGGCGCTGGTGCACGGCTTCGCGACGTACGGCGGCGGGCGGGGCGACGGCGTCCGCCTCGCCGGTGTGGTGCTCAACCGGGTCGCCAGCGACCGCCACGAGCAGCTCCTGCGCGAGGCGCTCGACGGGTCGGCGCCCGTCCTCGGCGTCCTGCGGCGCGACGACGACGTGGCCACGCCGAGCCGCCACCTCGGGCTCGTCCCGGCCGCGGAGCGCGCACCCGAGGCGGTGGCCACGGTCCGCCGGCTCGGCGAGCTGTGCGCGCGCAGCCTCGACCTCGACGCGATCCTGAGGGTCGCGCGGTCCGCGCCCGCGCTCGACGACGAGCCCTGGACGCCGCCGGGAGCACCGCGCGCCGACCCCCGCCCGGTCGTGGCCGTGGCGGGCGGCCCGGCGTTCACCTTCTCCTACGCCGAGACCGCCGAGCTGCTCACCGGCGCGGGCGCCGACGTCGCCGTGGTCGACCCGCTGCGCGACGAGGGGCTGCCCGCGGGCACGGCCGGGCTGGTGCTCGGCGGCGGCTTCCCGGAGGTCTTCGCCGAGCAGCTGTCGGCCAACCGCGGCCTGCACCGGGACGTCGCCCGCCTGGCCGCCACCGGGGCCCCGGTGGCCGCGGAGTGCGCCGGGCTGCTCTACCTGTGCGAGCGGCTCGACGGCCTGCCGATGTGCGGCGTCCTGCCGGCGGCCGCGACCATGACGCCGCGGCTGACGCTCGGCTACCGCAGCGCCGAGCCGGCCTCCGGCAGCTGGCTCGGGACGACGGCGGTCACCGGGCACGAGTTCCACCGCACGACCGTCGAGCCGCGGGCCGGCGCGTCGCCCGCCTGGGCGGTCCGCGACCACCTCCCCGAGGGGTGGGTGAGCGGCGGCGTCCACGCCAGCTACCTCCACCTGCACTGGGCGGGCCTGCCCGGGATCGCCGACCGCTTCGTCGCCGCCGCGAGGGCGGCCGCGTGAGGCGCCTCGTCGGCGTGGGCGTCGGCCCCGGCGACCCCGAGCTGGTGACCGTCAAGGGGGTCCGGGTCCTGTCCGAGGCCGACCTGGTCGTCGTGCCGGTCATGGACCCGCTCGAGCAGGGCCGGGCCGAGACGACCGTGCGGGCGCACATCGGCTCCGACCGGGTGCGCCGGCTGGTCTTCGCGCTCGACGACCGCGGCGGGCCGACCGCCGAGCGACTGTCGGCCTGGGAGGCCGCCGCGAACGCGGTCGCCCAGCAGCTGGTCGAGCACGGCGGGACCGTGGCCTTCGCGACGATCGGCGACCCCAACGTCTACAGCACCTTCACCTACCTCGCCGACGCCGTGCGCGAGCGGGTCCCCGACGTCGTCGTCGAGACCGTCCCCGGGATCACCGCGATGCAGGACCTCGCCGCCCGCTCGGGGACGGTGCTGTGCGAGGGCACCGAGTCGCTGGCGCTGCTGCCGCTGACCGCCGGGGTCGAGGCGTTCGAGCAGGCGCTGACGTCCTTCGACTCGGTCGTCGCCTACAAGGGCGGGCGCCACATGCCGGCCGTCCTCGACGTGCTGCGCCGCCGGGGGCGGCTCGACGGTGCGGTCTACGGCGCCGCCCTCGGCCTGCCCGACGAGCAGCTCGGCCCCGCGGCGGACGCGCCCGCCCCGGCGCCCTACCTGTCGACGGTGATCGTGCCGGCGCGCCGCAGCACGCGGGGCGGCAAGCTGTGACCGGCCCGGCGGCGAGGGGTCGGGTGGCGTTCGTCGGGGCGGGTCCGGGCGCGGCCGACCTGCTCACCCTGCGCGCGGCGCAGCGCATCGCCGAGGCCGACATCGTCATCTGGGCGGCCTCGCTGGTGCACGAGGACGTCCTGCAGCACGCGCGCGCCGACGCGGTGGTCGTCAACAGCGCCGAGCACTCGCTCGAGGGGATCCGCGAGCACTACGAGCGGGCGGCCCGCGAGGGGCTGCTCGTCGCCCGCATCCACTCCGGCGACCCGGCCCTGTGGGGCGGCACCCAGGAGCAGCACGAGCTGTGCACCGCCCTCGGGCTCGAGACCGAGGTCGTCCCAGGGGTGAGCAGCTTCAGCGCGGTGGCGGCGATCGTGCAGCGCGAGCTGACGATCCCGGAGGTCGCCCAGTCGGTCGTGCTCACGCGCCTCGAGGGCGGCAAGACGCCGATGCCGTCCCGGGAGACGGTGCGCTCGTTCGCCGCGCACGGCACGACGATGGCGCTGTTCCTGTCGGCCGCGCGCACCAAGCAGCTCCAGGACGAGCTGCTGGCAGCCGGCGCCTACGACGCGTCGACGCCGTGCGTCGTGGCGTACGCCGCCACCTGGCCGGACGAGCTGGTCTTCGAGTGCGCGCTCGGCGAGCTGGCCGAGCGGGTCAGGGAGCACCGGCTCTACAAGCACACGCTCGTGCTCGTCGGCCCGGCGCTGGCCTCGGGCGGCACCCGGTCCCACCTGTACCACCCGGGTCACTTCCACGAGCACCGCAAGGTCGAGGACAGGGCCATGCGGGCCGACCTCAAGGCGCGGGACGCCGCCCTCAAGACCTCCACCTCAGGTCGAGCGTGACCGGTCCCGAGCTGCGCGAGCCGGACCTGCCCCGCACGGCGAAGGTCCGCACCGGGGCCCTGCGCACCGGCTGGACCACCGGCACCTGCAGCGCCGCAGCGGCTCGGGCGGCGACGACGGCGCTGGTCAGCCAGACGGTGCAGACCGCCGTCGACGTCGTGCTGCCGGACGCCCGCGTCGTCCCGTTCGCGGTGCAGCGGTGCGAGGTCGGCCCGGCCCGCGCGGAGGCCGTCGTGGTGAAGGACGCCGGCGACGACCCCGACGTCACCCACGGCGCCCACCTGACCGCGACCGTCCGCTGGTCCGACGCGCCCGGGATCCACCTCGAGGGCGGGATCGGGGTCGGCGTCGTGACGAAGCCGGGGCTGGGCCTGGAGGTCGGCGGACCGGCGATCAACCCGGTGCCGCGGCAGATGATCCGCGACAACGTCGGCGCCGTCGTCGACCTCGTCGTCCGCGGCGTCGACGTGACGATCAGCGTCCCGGACGGCGAGCTGCGGGCCCGCAGGACCACCAACGCCCGGCTCGGCATCCTCGGCGGGATCAGCATCCTGGGGACGACCGGCGTCGTCCGCCCGTTCTCCACGGAGTCGTGGCGCGCGTCGGTCGTGCAGGCGGTGTCGGTGATGGCGGCGCAGGGCGAGCCGACGCTGGTGCTCGCGACCGGCGGGCGCACGGAGAAGGCCGCGCTGCGCATGCTGCCCGAGCTGCCCGAGGTCTGCTTCGTCGAGGTCGGCGACTTCACCGGAGCGGCCCTGCGCCAGGCGGTCGACGACGGGCTGCGCGACGTGGTCTTCGTCGGCATGGCCGGCAAGCTCACCAAGCTGGCGAGCGGCGTGCTGATGACCCACTACACGAGGAGCCGGGTCGAGCCGGCCGTGCTGGTCGACATCACGAGGGAGCTCGGCGCCGACGACGCGCTGGTCGACGCGGTGGCCGGGGCCAACACCGCCCGCCACGCGTACGAGCTGTGGGAGGCGGCCGGCGTCCTGCGGCCCGCCGGCGACCGGCTCTGCGCGCGGGTCGCCGAGGTCCTCACCCGCTTCGGCGGCCTGCCGGCCCGGGTGGCGATGGTCGACCCGGCCGGCGCCGGGGTCGTCGCGGCGACCGAGCCCGCCTGGGTGAGCTCGTGATCACGGTCGTCGGGACGGACGGCGGGCCGCTGCCCGGCGGCGCCCCCGAGCGGCTGCGCACCGCCTCCCTCGTGATGGGCGGACGGCGCCACCTGCGCGAGGTCGAGCTGCCCGCCGGCGTGCGCACCATCGCCCTGCGCGACGACCCGGCGGCGGCCCTGCGCGCCGTCGCCGACGAGCCGGGCGACGTCGTGGTGCTCGCCTCCGGCGACCCCGGCTTCTTCGGCGTGGTGCGGGCCGTGCGCCGGGCCGTGCGACCGCGGCCGGTCGAGGTGCTGCCGGCGCTGTCCAGCGTGGCGCTCGCCTTCGGCCGCGCCGGCGTCGAGTGGGACGACGCCGTCGTGGTGTCGGCCCACGGCCGCGACCCGGCCGAGGCGCTCGCGGTCGCGCGCTCGCAGCCGAAGGTCGCCGTCCTCACCGACGAGCGCTGCGGACCGGCCGAGCTCGGAGCCGCGCTCGCCGGCCGCACCGACCGCGTCCTGCTGGTGGGGGAGCGGCTCGGCCTGCCCGACGAGCGGGTCGTCGAGCTCACCCCCGACGAGGCCTCGGCACGGTCGTGGGCGGACCCCAACGTCGTGCTCGTCCTGCCGAGCGACCGGTCCGGCGAGCCCGCGCCGAGGGTGACCGTGGCCGGCCACCGCGGACCGGCCGGCTGGGCGCTGCCGGTCGAGGCCTACGACCACCGTGACTCGATGATCACCAAGCCGGAGGTGCGGGCCGTCGTGCTCGCCCGCCTCGGGCCGCGGCTCGGCGACGTCGTCTGGGACGTCGGCGCGGGCAGCGGGTCGGTCGCCGTCGAGTGCGCCCGCTTCGGCGCCGACGTGCACGCCGTCGAGCGCGACCCCGACGACGCCGACCGCGTCCGGCGCAACGCCGCCCGCCACGGGGTGAGCGTCAGCGTCGTGACCGGCGCGGCGCCTGCGGCGCTCGAGCGGCTGCCGCACGCCGACGCCGTCTTCGTCGGCGGAGGCGGGCTCGAGGTCGTCGAGGCGTGCGTCGCCCGGCGGCCGTCCCGCCTGGTCGTCGCCCTCGCCACCGTCGAGCAGGTCGGTCCGGTGCTGGCGGCGACGCGGGCCTACGCCGCCACGGCCGTCCTGCTGCAGGTCAGCGCCGTGGCGCCGCTCGGGGACGGGCACCGGCTGGTGCCGGGCGGACCGGTGTTCGTGGTCTCCGGAGCGCTCACGTGATCGGCCTCGTCACCACCACCGCGGCCGGCCGCGTCGCCGCCGCCCGGCTCGCGGCGGCCCTCCCGGACACCCGGGAGTACGACGTCCGCGCGATCGAGGACGCCTTCGGCGAGTGCGACGCGGTGGTGTCGTTCCTCGCCGTGGGCGCCACGGTGCGGCTGCTGGCACCGCTGCTGCAGGACAAGGCGGTCGACCCGGGCGTGGTCGTCGTCGACGAGGCGCATCGGTTCGCCGTCGCGCTGGTCGGGGGCCACGGCGGCGGGGCCAACGAGCTCGCCCACCGGGTCGCCGACGTCCTCGGTGCCACCGCCGTGGTGACCACCGCGACGGACGCCGTCGGCCTGCCTGGCCTCGACACCCTGGGCTGGCCGGTCGAGGGCGCCGTCGCAGCGGTGAGCCGCGCGATGCTCGACGGTGCGCCCGTACGGCTGGCCGCGGACGCCACCTGGCCGCTGCCGCCGCTGCCGGTGGGTGCGGAGGGCGAGCACGTCCTGCGGGTCACCGACCGGCTCGTCGACGCCGACGACCGCACCTGCGTGCTGCGCCCGCCCTCGCTCGTCCTCGGGCTCGGGGCCTCGCGCGGCGTGGGCGCCGAGGAGGTGCTCGCGCTGGTCGGCCGGGCGCTCGCCGACGCCGGCCTGTCACCGGACTGCGTGGTCGCCGTCGGCACGGCCGACGCCAAGGCCGACGAGGCCGGCCTCGTCGAGGCGTGCGCCCGGCGCGGCTGGTCGCTGACGACGTTCCCGGCGCAGCGGCTCGCCGCCGTCGACGTGCCGAACCCGAGCGAGCAGCCGAGGAAGGCGCTCGGCACGCCGAGCGTGGCGGAGGCCGCCGCGCTGCTGCTCGGCGACGAGCTCGTCGTCGAGAAGACCAGGAGCGCCAGCGCGACCGTCGCCGTGGCGCGGCGGCGGCCGCGCGGCCGGCTGGCGCTGGTCGGGCTCGGCCCGGGCGCCCGCGACCTGCTCACGCCGCGCGCCGAGGCCGAGCTGCGCCGCGCGGCCGTCTGGGTGGGGCTCGACCAGTACGTCGACCAGGTGCGCGACCTCGCCCGGCCGGGCACCCGGCTGCTCGTCACCGGGCTCGGTCAGGAGGAGGAGCGCGCGCACAGCGCCGTCGCGCAGGCGCAACGGGGCCTGGCCGTCGCGCTGCTCGGCTCCGGCGACGCGGGCGTCTACGCCATGGCCAGCCCCGCGCTCGAGGTCGCCGGCGACGACATCGACGTCGTCGCGGTGCCGGGCGTGACCGCGGCGCTGGCGGCCAGCAGCCTGCTCGGCGCACCGCTCGGCCACGACCACGCGAGCATCAGCCTGTCGGACCTGCACACGCCCTGGCCGGCCATCGAGGCCCGCGTCCGCGCGGTGGCCGAGGCCGACCTCGTCGTCACCTTCTACAACCCGCGCAGCCGCGGGCGCGACTGGCAGCTGCCACGGGCCGTCGAGCTGCTGCTCGAGCACCGGCCGGCCGGTACGCCCGTCGGCGTCGTCACCGACGCGTCCCGGCCGGGGGAGCGGGTGGAGCTCACCACGCTGGGCGAGCTCGACTGCGCGTCGGTCACGATGCTCGCGTGCGTCGTCGTCGGCTCCTCGCAGAGCACCGTCGTCGCCGGGCGCATGGTCACCCCGCGCGGCTACCGCTGGGCAGGCGCATGAGCTACGTCGTCACCGCCGACTGCACCGCGTGCGGCGCCTGCCTGCTCACCTGCCCCGAGCACGCGATCGTGATGGGCCTGCCGCTGCGGGTGCGCGAGGACCGGTGCACCTCCTGCGGCGAGTGCGTCGAGGTCTGCCCCGCCGACGCCGTCCTCGAGGTGCCCGCGGACCGGGCTGCCCGCGCGAGGCCGGGAGCCTCCCGCGGCGATCATGCAGTTGCTGCCGGTCCCGCCAGCCTCCTGAGCGTGGCCGGCGGGCAGCAACTGCATGATCGCGGGCGTACGGGGGCGCGCGCGTGACGCCGGGGACGGTGGCGCTGGTGGGCGCCGGCCCGGGCGACCCCGGACTGCTGACCCTGCGGGCGGCACAGCTGCTCGCGGAGGCCGACGTCGTGCTGGTCGACCGGCTGGTGCACCCCGAGGTGCTCGCGCACTGCCGTCCGGACGCCGAGCTCGTCGACGTCGGCAAGACGAGCTGGACCGGCACGGCCCCGCGCCAGGAGGAGATCAACGCCCAGCTGGTCGCCCACGCGCAGGCGGGCAGGCGGGTGGTCCGCCTCAAGGGCGGCGACCCGTTCGTCTTCGGACGCGGGTCGGAGGAGGCCGAGGCGCTGGTCGACAAGGGCATCCGGTTCGAGGTCGTGCCCGGCATCTCGTCGGCCCTCGCGGCGCCCGCGTACGCCGGCATCCCCGTCACCGCGCGCGGCTGGACGCAGGACGTCTGCGTGGTCACCGGCCACCTCGACCCGGAGGACCCGGCCAGCCGGGTGCGCTGGCAGGCGCTGGCGACCGGTCCGGGCACGCTCGTCGTGCTCATGGGCCACGACCGGCTGCCGCTGCTCACCCGCTCGCTCATCCGCTTCGGCCGCGACGCCGGCACCCCCGCCGCCTGCATCCAGGACGGCACCCACCCCACCCAGCGGGTCGTCGTCAGCACGCTCGGGCACCTCGCCGACGACGTGGCGGCGGCCGGCCTGCGCGCCCCGGTGGCCACCGTCATCGGCGACGTCGTGCGCCTGCGCGACGCGCTGCGCTGGTTCGACCGGGAGCAGCCGTGAGCAGGAGCGTGCACGCCATCGAGCAGGAGTCGTACGCGATCCTGCGCCGCCGGGTCGACCTGTCCGCCCTGCCACCGCTGACCCGGGCGGTGGTCGAGCGGGTCGTCCACGCCAGCGCCGACCTGTCCTACGTCGACGACCTCGTCGCCGACGAGGCGGCGCTGCGCCGGGGGCGCGATGCGCTCGCCGCCGGTGCGCCGGTGGTCGCCGACGTGCAGATGGTCGCCGCCGGGATCACCAGCCGTCCGGTCGTGTGCCGGGTGCGCGAGGCCCGCGCGGCGGACGGCCTCACCCGCAGCGCCGCAGCCGTGCGGATGGCCTACGACGAGGTCGGGCCCGGCGCCGTCTGGGTCGTCGGCTGCGCGCCCACCGCGCTGTTCGAGCTGCTCGACCTCGGCGTCGACCCGGCGCTCGTCGTCGGCCTGCCCGTCGGCTTCGTCGGCGCCGCGGAGTCCAAGGCCGCGCTGCGCGATCGCGGCCTGCCGGCCGTGTCGAACACCAGCGAGAAGGGCGGCTCGGCCGTCGCCGCGGCCGCGCTGAACGCCCTGCTCTACGAGGAGACGCCGTGACCCGTCCTGCCCTGCTGGTCGTCGGCCACGGCACGAAGAGCCCAGCCGGCTGCACGCAGTTCGCCGAGCTCGTCGACCGCGTGCAGCTGCGGGCGGCGGGCGCCGACGTGGCCGGCGGCTTCCTCGAGCTGTCGCCGCCGCCCATCCAGGACGCCGTGCGCCGCCTGGTCGAGGCTGGCCACCGCACCGTCGACGTCGTCCCGCTCGTGCTCGTCGCGGCCGGGCACAGCAAGGGCGACATCCCGGCGGCGCTCGAGCGGGAGAAGGCGCGCCACCCCGGCCTGTCGTTCCGCTACGGCCGGCCGCTCGGCAGCCACCCCGACCTGCTCGCCGTCGCCGAGCGGCGGCTCGAGGAGCAGGTCCCGAGGGAGCAGTGGGCCGACACGGCCGTGGTGCTGGTGGGGCGCGGCGCGACCGACCCCGACGCCAACGCCGAGGTCGCGAAGACCGCCCGGCTGCTGCAGGAGGGGCGGGGGATCGCCACCGTCGAGACGGCCTTCATCAGCCTGGCGCAGCCCTCCGTCCCGGCCGGGCTCGACCGGGCCCGCCGCCTGGGCTACCGCCGGGTGGTCGTGCTGCCGTGGTTCCTGTTCGCCGGCGTGCTGCCCGACCGGATCGTCGCGCAGACCGACGAGTGGGCCGCCGCGCACCCGGACGCCGACGTCCGCACGGCGGGTCTGCTCGGCCCCGGGGACGAGCTCGCCGGGGTGGTCCTCGAGCGGTGGGCGGAGGTCGACGGCGGCGACCTGCGGATGAACTGCGACACCTGCGCCTACCGCGTCGCGCTGCCCGGCTTCGAGGACAAGGTCGGCGCGCCGCAGACGCCGCACGACCACCCGGACGACCCGGCGCACCCGCACGG
>Ga0210040_10001078_pt1 | contig 42587 bp, 34 predicted proteins | sample CryGeyCG12114_NA_FD_185462 | JGI IMG/M metagenome (GOLD analysis project Ga0210040, IMG submission 185462) | Groundwater microbial communities from aquifer - Crystal Geyser CG19_WC_8/21/14_NA (SPAdes) (version 2) | ecosystem: Environmental > Aquatic > Deep subsurface > Groundwater | place: USA...
CTCCGCAAAATTGCCGCACCGCTGGTAAAAAGCGGCTACGGCGAATACCTGATGCGGCTGCCCAACGAAAAAGTATACGAAACTTCTCTTTAGATTAAATAGAAAAGCTGCTTTACAGGCAGCTTTTTTATTTGAATATGATACCCGCCAATATACCGGTAAAAATGAGCAGGTAAGATGGTATTTTCGTCCAGAATAAAAGGGCAAAAGTAGCTAACACCAGGCTCATATTTAATAGGGTAGATTCCAGGGGTTGATACAATAAGATGGCGGCGGCGCATACCATACCGGAGCTAACTGCATTAATCCCTTCCAGCGAAGCCTTAATAATCCTAAATTTTTTTAATTCGGCCCAAAAACGGATAATAAAAAAGATTAGAAAGGTGCCGGGTAAAAAAATGCCGATTGTAGCTACCAAAGATCCCAGTAACTGCCCGCCCAAGCCGTACGGCCGCATGGCCAACGTACCAATATAGGTACAGAAAATAAAAGTAGGCCCCGGCATGGCTTGCGACAAAGCAAAGCCCGATAGAAATTCTTCGGATGTTAGATAATGCTTAAAATCTACAAATTCGGAGTACATGAACGGAATTAAAACCTGACCACCGCCAAAGATGAGGCTGCCATTACGGTAAAAGTTTTCGAACAAACGTACGGGTAGCCAATGCGTAGCGGCGCCCAAGGCTGCCGCACCCAACAGCACCGCAATAAATAAAATAAAGTTGCTCCAGTCTACGTGTATTTTCTTGTTTTTTTCCTGCGGATGTTTTCGGAAACGAATGGCTGTGACGGCGCCGCCGGCTAATAATAAAACCGGAAATATCCAGGGTGAGTGAAAAAAGTAAGCTAAAACTGCCGATAAAATCATTAAAACAATACCAGTTTTAGTATTAACAACCCGGGAGCTGATTTTGTAAGCAGCAAACGCTACCAAGCCAACCGCCATAGGATGGATAAACCGCAGGAAATTCATGGATATTTGGTGCTGACCCAGGTAAGTAATAGCTAGCCCGGCCAAGGTCATGAGAATGGCGGTAGGCGTAATCCAAACCAGTAGGGGAAGATAAGCCAGATTAGGACCGCCCACCTGGAAACCAATAGCCGTTAAAGTTTGGGTAGAGGTGGGGCCGGGTAATATCTGGCAAAGGGCATTTAATTCAATTAATTCCTTTTCGGTTATATAATGCCTTTTTTCTACAAGTAAGCGTAACATCATAGCCAAATGCGCCTGCGGTCCACCAAAGGTAGTTAAGGAGAGCTTCAGTACATCTTTTAAAAATATGTAGTAGCGCAGGCTCAAGTTCGTTGTTCGTTATTCGTTAATCGGTGTAGGTTGTAAATTAAAGTAACTTATTAAATATTGAAATAATTAATTACTTGTCAATAATAGAAATAGAATTTGATGTTATTTGATAATTCACAAAATTCCAGTTTTTCCGAATAACGAATAACGAACAACTAATAACGAACAATTACTTTTTCAACAAACCTAATTCTATTAAACGCTCCGTCAGGAATTCGCCGGCAGTTATATCAGTGTAGGCTTTCGGGTTTTCCGCATCAATGCAGCTTTCTAAGCAGGTTAAGTCCATTTCGGTGCGCGGGTGCATGAAAAACGGGATGGAATAACGGGAGGTATGCATGAGTTCGCGCGGCGGATTTACTACCCGGTGAATAGTAGATTTAAGTTTGTTATTAGTATGGCGCGATAACATATCGCCTACGTTTACCACTACTTGTTCCGGCAAAGCGGTAATCGGAATCCATTTGCCATCACGGCGCAGTACTTGCAGACCATCGGCGCTGGCTCCCATTAATAAGGTTATTAGATTGATATCGCCGTGTTCAGCGGCCCGTACAGCATCGGCTGGTACGCTATCAGGATCCGCAATCGGGAAATAATGAATCTGACGTAAAATACTATTGCCGTTATGGACTTTATCGTCAAAATAATTTTCGTCGAAGCCTAAATAAAGGGCAATGGCCCGTAGCATGCTTTGCCCGGCTTTTTCCAAAGCGCGGTAAGCAGCTAACGTAGTGGCCTTAAATTCTGAAACTTCTGCGGGCCAGATATTTTCGGGATAGTTCTCTGCTTCTAATTCAATAGTCGGTAGTTCCTGGCCTACGTGGTAAAATTCTTTTAAGTCGCCGGTATTGCGGCCTTTGGCGTGCTCTTTTCCTTTACCGATGTATCCGCGCTGCCCAGCCAGTTCCATGCGTTCGTATTGCTGTTTTACCTCATCCGGCAAATCAAAAAACTCTTTTACCGATTCATAAAGCTTTTTGGTTAGTTCATCGCTCAGGCCATGGTTTTTAATGGCTACAAAACCAATATTCTGAAAAGCCTCTCCTAAATCCTGCACAAATTTTTCTTTCTTTTGCGGATCGCCGGAGGTAAAATCGGCCAGATCCAACGATGGTATCTTCTCAATTAATGCTTCGCTCATGACGTATATGTAAGAAACTTGTAAATACTGCTTTTATAAAACAGTGCAAGTTAGTTATTTTTTATATTTTTGACGTAAAATAGAACAATACTAATCTTTAAATGGACTATGAAAAAAACAGTGTTTTTATTTGTAACAGCGGCTACGCTAAGTTTAGGAGCTTGTAACACCAATAGTAATCAAAATACTACGGCTACCGACCAGGGCACCGCAACAGCTAATCAGGATAGTACTGCGGGCCAGGAAAATGCTGCCGGTAATACCAGCATGGAAAAAGATGGCTTGAAAATATATCCTTTAACCGGGTCGCCTGACTTCCCGAATGCCAAGTTGCAACTAACAGAGCCAGCCGCTAACGGTAAAGTGGCCGCCGGCGATGTGAAATTCAATTACACCTTAACGGATTATCAGCTAACCGCTCAAACGGAAGGCCCGGCGCACGAGGATCATGCTAACTCCAAGGAAGGCCAGCACATTCATAATATAGTAGACAATGAGCCGTATACTGCTCATTACGAAACTTCCTTTACCAAACCTCTAAAAGAAGGCAGCCACGTTATTTTATCTTTCCTGTCGCGCTCTTACCACGAAAGCCTGAAGCATAAAACTGCTTATGATTTACGGGTAGTAAATGTGGGCAACAGCACTACCGGGCCGGGCGCTAACTTCGATACCCAAGGTCAGCATCTATTTTATAGCCGGCCCAAAGGCGAATATGTAGGCAATGATACCAAGAAAGTAATGCTAGATTTCTACTTGGTAAACACGGATTTGTCGAACAATGGCAATAAAGTGCGCGCTACTATTAACGGGACAGATTTTATGCTTGACAAATGGCAGCCGTATACCATTGAGGGGTTAAAAATGGGCGAAAACACCATTAAATTAGAACTGCTGGATAATAATGGCCAGGTAGTTCCGGGTCCTTTTAATACGGTAGAACGTAAAATTACTTTAAAAGAAACTAAGTAAATAGCTGTTACCTAGGCCACAGAAGTAATTTATGCTGGCTACAAGCATAATAAAAAAGCCTTTCCAGTTATAGCGGAAAGGCTTTTTTGTTTAGAATTGAGTTTTGCTTCAGGTTAAAACCGGGTATGTCTTCACTAGCTTAATAAGCCCGGGCAAAATATACTCTTTGGTTAGATGGTTTGCCGGTTACCATACAAACACCTGCTTCGGGGGTAGTATTAAGGGCGATACAGCGGATGGTAGCTTTGGTTTCTTCTTTTATTTTTTCTTCGGTTTCGGAGGTGCCATCGTAATGAGCCAGCAGGAAACCGCCTTTGGTATCTAGTAAGGTTTTAAATTCTTCGTAAGAATCTACTTTGGTGGTATTTTCTTCCCGGAAGTTAAGTGCTTTCTGATAGATATTTTCCTGAATGGTGTTTAACAGGTCGGCTACTTTCTCTTCCAGATTCTCCAGCGGATAGGTGGCTTTTTCTTTTGTGTCGCGGCGGGCTACTTCTACGGTACCGTTTTCCAGGTCGCGGGCGCCAATAGCAATCCGGACCGGTACGCCTTGCAGCTCATATTCAGCAAATTTCCAGCCGGGTTTTTGGGTGTCGCGGTTATCGTATTTAACCGCAATGTTTTTTGCTTCCAAAGCTTTCTTTATCGCAGTTGCTTTTTCGCTGATTTGGCTTAACTGGGTTTCGTTAAAAAATACCGGTATAATAACCACCTGAATAGGCGCCAGGTTAGGCGGCAATACCAAACCTTCATCATCGGAGTGCGACATGATTAAAGCGCCCATTAAACGCGTACTGACGCCCCACGAAGTTCCCCAAACATAATCTAAACCGCCTTCTTTGGTGGCAAACTTTACATCAAAAGCTTTCGCAAAATTTTGCCCTAAAAAATGCGAAGTGCCGGTTTGCAGCGCTTTGCCGTCCTGCATTAAACTTTCGATGCAATAGGTTTCTATGGCGCCGGCAAAGCGTTCGTTAGGCGTTTTAACACCTCTGATTACGGGGACAGCCATGTATTTTTCCGCAAATTCGGCATAAACTTCCAGCATTTGTTCGGTTTCCGCAATAGCTTCTTCGGCAGTGGCATGGGCGGTATGGCCTTCCTGCCACAAAAACTCAGTGGTGCGTAAAAACAGGCGGGTACGCATTTCCCAGCGCACTACGTTGGCCCATTGGTTTACCAGTAAAGGCAAATCGCGGTACGACTGAATCCAGGTTTTGTAGGTGTTCCAGATAACGGTTTCGGAAGTAGGGCGTACAATCAGTTCTTCTTCCAGTTTGGCCTCCGGATCTACGACTACGCCGCTGCCGTCTTCGGCATTTTTTAAGCGGTAATGCGTTACCACAGCACACTCCTTGGCAAATCCTTCTACGTGGTCGGCTTCTTTGCTTAAAAATGATTTGGGTATGAATAAGGGGAAATAAGCGTTACTATGGCCGGTTTTTTTAAACATATCGTCCAGTACCCGCTGCATTTTTTCCCAGATGGCATAACCGTAAGGTTTTATAACCATGCAGCCCCGGACCGGTGAATTTTCGGCGAGGCCGGCCCGCTTTACTAACTCATTGTACCAGGAAGAATAATCTTCGCTTCTTTTAGGTAAGCCTTTACTCATTTTTATTTATATATTTGTAGTATAGGAATTAATAGATCTGATTGGTATGAAACTTGCTATAAATCACTAGAAAAATAGCATATCATTCCGGCCCAAAATTACGTTAATAATAATATAAAACCGTTACTTGGAGCCATGATTGTTCTTTTAATATTTAAGTCCAAGTAATTCTTATTTAGCACGGCCATGAAAAACATAGACAGATTACTCTTTTTACCTTTGTTTGCCGCCTTAGCCATAGGCTGCAGCAGCCCGACCGCCATGCAATCATCCGAATACGATGATGTTTATTTTTCTTCGAAAGATAAAACTGTTATTACCGACAACCGAGTAGCTGAGCGTTCTTCTGATATCTCTGATCAAGAGCAGCAAGAAATGGACGCAGTTACAAATGGAAATACGCTGCCTAATCCGGAGTATTCCGGAACAACCAGCAGTACGGTTGCCGCTAACGAAGATTATTACAGCGAAAATTATTACGACGAAGATGATTATGCTTATGCTTCGCGTATCCGGCGGTTTAATGCGCCATACCGGGGCTTTTCTTATTACGATCCGGCTTATACCGATTCTTACTGGTATAACCGTAACCCGCTTTATTATGGCCGTAGTAGTATGTACTACGATCCATTTTATGCTTACGATCCTTTCTTCCCTTGCTATACTTGTTATGGATATCCGGCGTACTACGGTGGTATAAATATTTCAATTGGCCTTCCGCTTTACAGCAGATGGGGTAATCCTTTTGGCGGCTACTATGGCGGGTATGGTTACAACCGGGGCTTTAATAACGGTTTTTATAATGGTTTTTACAGCAGTTACTATGCTAATAATGGCTGGTACCGGAACGATACGAATGGTGGCCGTAACGTACAGTACGGACGTCGGAGAGACCGCAGTGAGATACCAACCGGTAGCAACGCTAATACCGGTAGCCGTCCGCGCGGAGGCATTACTTCTGGTGGCGGTATTGTTGGCGGTGGTAATGCCGGTGGTGGTATTGCGCGTCCAAGTGAAGGTAATACCCGCTCTACCCGTTCCCGGGGTGGTTCCAATGCAGGTATTACTTCCAATGAACCAACAATTACCCGGCCAACCGATACCCAGGGCAGAACTACTCGCGGTCGTCAGGACCGTAGCACTACGCTAACCCAACCAGACGGCAGTACTAATTTACCTGTGGAAAGAGCAGGACGTAGAGAGATAGAATCTACGGTAACCGATATGCCAAACAGCCGGGGCCGTAGAGAAGTAAATCAACCTACCGTTCAGCCCCGGAGTGAGAGAAGCACGGAAACTTATACTCCGGCTCCGCAAACCGAGAGAAGACAACGGCGCGAAATACAGGTACAACCACGTGAGCAGCAAACGCAGCAACGTACGTACGAGGCGCCGCAACGCCAGCAGCAACGTACGTATGAGGCCCCGCAGCGTCAGCAACAACGTACTTACGAAGCGCCGCAACGCCAACAACAATCTACACCATCATTTGGCGGCGGCAGTAACGGTGGTAGCAGCAGCGGTAGCCGGCGCAGAAACTAATTAACCTCAGAAGTTAAATCACATGAAATCGATTAATATTTTAACCGGCCTGGCTTTGCTATGCCTGGCCGGTACGGCATCGGCGCAAAACCAGGTAGATGCCTTACGCTATTCGCAGTTAGGTCTGGGCGGTACCGCCCGGGTACAAGGCATCGGAGGAGCGCAAGCAGCCCTGGGAGCCGACGCCGGCAATTTAGCCGGTAACCCCGCCGGATTAGGTATGTTTCGGCGTTCGGAATTCACTTTTTCGCCGGGTGTCCATTTTAATAATACTACCAGCCAGTTAGAAGGCAATGAATCGGTAGATCAGCGTAATAATTTAAACGTGTCGAGCTTAGGAGTGGTATTTAGTAACCGCAAAAGCGACGGCACAGAAGGTAACTGGCGTGGCGGTGCCTTTGGCATTGGTTTTACGCGTCAGAATGATTTTCAGAATAAGTTTAATTATCAGCGGGGCACAGAAGGATTTACTATTGCCGAGTCTATTGCCGATGATGCTTCTGCTTACGGCCTTAGTACATCGGGCAATTTAGAAAGTTTAGAAGATATTGCTTACGAAACCTACCTGATAGATTATTTTCAAGATGAAGACCGGTATTATGAAACGCCCCGGAGTGGAATTGTACGGCAGTCTGAAGACGTCATTAGCCGGGGAGGACAGAATCAGTTGGACTTCTCGTACGGCGCCAGTTACCGCGACAGATTTTACCTGGGAGCCGGCATTGGTATTGGTACCATCCGTTATAACCAGGAACGCATTTTCAGAGAATCAGAGACAGATCCGAGTACTGCTTTTGAAAGTTTAACTTTGCGCGATGAGTTTACTACTACGGGTACGGGTATTAACGCAAAAATAGGCTTCATTTATCGTCCTTCCGATTTTGTGCGGATAGGCGCTAATATCCAAACGCCTACTTATTATGCCATGCACGATTCGTACTATACCGCTCTCCAGACAACCATTGCTAGTTCCGAAGGGAATACCCATTCGGCCGAAACCGACCCGGGGGAGTACGATTATTCTTTAACTACTCCCCTGCGGGCTACTGCCGGGGTGGCAATCCTGGCGGGTAAATACGGTTTCCTGACGGGTGATGTAGAATACGTAGATTACAGCAAAGCCCGTTTAGCCGATAACGAAAGCAGTTCTGAATTCAGTGGCGTAAATAATACCATTAGCACAGAATATAAGTCAGCGGTAAACGTGAAAGTAGGCGCCGAAGGCCGGTTAGATATACTCCGGGTAAGAGCCGGCGTGGCCTTGTTCGGCGATCCTTACCAGAACACCAATTATGACCGCCAACGCACTTACATTACTGGTGGCGTGGGTATAAAGCAACAAAATTATTTTGTTGATTTAACCTTGGTTAACAGTAAATATAACAGTGTTTACTCTCCGTATACCATAGCAGATCAGTCGCAGCCGGTTGTTACTACCAAGAACCGGGACAATAATGTGATGTTGACCTTGGGCGTAAATTTTTAAGCAGATAGATTTCAACTAAATAAAAAAGCCGCTGTTACGTAAACAGCGGCTTTTTTATCTGATGTAAGTCGGTCAGGGCTTTTGCATTTTAATTGAGTAAAGCATGCGGTACGTTTTCGTACCGCCGTTCGTAGCCGGTAATACCTGCATGGTATCCATTCGCATGACGCCGATTTTGGCATTACCCGTTTTAAAGGCAATTACCTGTGCCGAGTCGGCCTTAGATTTGTCTATCCGGAATACTTCTGTAGCAGTATTGTTAGTATAAGCTTCGGTGATAGCGGCTACAGTAGCAATGCTGTTAAATTCATCGGTGGTGAGATTGGTAGTTCTGAAAGTTGTTTTGGTTTTTTGGTCCGGGCTTTCCGAACTGCGCAGGGAAAAAGCATTATTGTCCGGATTATCTATCTGGAAATAAAAATCGGTGCTGTCTTGAATAGATTTTTGCCGGCCAATATAGCCCGGGAAAGCCAACCCATTGTTGGTAGAAAAGTATTTAATATTTTCTAGCGCCGTTTTATGGTAAAAAACCGAGGAATAAGCCTGGTAAACGGCATCTGTTTTAGTAGTAACAATCCGGTAATTCTTAGTATAGGTTTTCCCCTGGCTATCTTCTAACGTAAATGTCCAGTATTCCAGGCCCGCTTGGCGCCCCCGGGTACCCGTGGTAAATACCATGGCTAAATTGCTTTTGTTTAAAACAGAATCAAGGAAAGTTACGGTAGGTTTACCTTCTATACTCACCGTCGTATCGTAGTTACAGGTAATCTTAAGCCGCGTAAATGTAGCATCAGACGAAGCCGTTTCGGCATAAAGCGAGGTAGAAAGTATTTCGCCCGCTGTTACGTTAGTCCGGTTACCGGAAGTATAGCTGCTACCGGCCGCAAAATCGAACCGGTTACGTGGCTCCGGGTCGCTGCTGCAACTGGTTAGCAAAACAAAACCGGTTATAAACGGAAACCAGCCGGAAAAAAAAGATTTGAACATAAGTGGTTTTATTCTTTAATCGATATTGGGTATCAGCAAAACTATTGATGGGATAACGATATAAATTTACCGATTCTTACGCGAAAGGATAAACTTTTAATGATCCTTCCTTTATAATACCCATTATGTAGATTTATAAAAAGATGCCCACTTAATGAGTAGTTACCCGGCCACCATCTACCTGTATGCTCACGCCATTTATATAGGCTGCGGCCGGAGAGGCTAAAAAGGCAACGGCGGCTCCTACTTCCTTTGCTTCTCCAAAACGGCCGGCCGGAATATTCTGTAGCATATCGGCTTCAATGTTCTCTATTGTTTGACCGGTTTTTTCGGCTTTAATCTTAATAAGAGAGGTATGACGACCGGTTACAATAGCGCCCGGCAAAATATTATTGACGGTAATGCCAAAAGCCGCAACTTCGTACGATAAGGTTTTGGCCCAGTTGGCCACTGCGCCGCGGGTAGTATTAGAAACGCCTAAACCCGGAATCGGCTGCTTCACCGAAGTAGAAATAATATTAATAATACGCCCGTATTGCGCTTTTTGCATAAGCGGCACCACGGCTTGCGCCAGAATATGATTGCAAAGCAAATGGCTGGATAAAGCCTGGGTAAAATCCTGGAGCTTAGCATCCAGAATAGGCCCGCCCGCCGGACCACCGGTATTGTTTACCAAAATATGTACCGCCGGCTTCTGCTGCACGTATTGCGCTATCTTTTCCTGCAGTATCTCCGGCTGACTAAAATCAGCTACTACATAATCGTGCTGCTGTGCCTGGCGCTGGTCAAGTTCGATTAGGGTTTCTTTTAATTTATCTTCGTTGCGGGCAATTAAAGTAACCGAAGCGCCTAAGAGAGCTAGTTCTATAGCGCTAGCCTTACCAATACCTTGCGTACTGCCACACACAATAGCTTGTTTATTGCGTAAATCTAAATCCATGGGGTAAAAATAAAGGTTTATTCGTTAGTTGTTATTCGTTATTCCAAAATATGTAAGGCAACCACTTTTATTATTCAATTATATGTTGGTAGGTTTTGCAATTAAGATAAACACTGTTTTATAGGTTTATTCGTATAAATTAGCCAGAAGTACAATGCCAAAATTGGCAAATGCGTGATTGATTAAGTAAATATTTAATAATAAGTAGTTTACGCTCTCATTTAATCTACATTAATTTTGTTTACTTACTTATAATTGTTCAGATAAGCGACTAACGAACAACGACTAACAAACAACGAAATGATAACCAAAGCTTTTAATTTTCAGAAGTGGATTGAAGAACACCGGCATTTATTGAAGCCACCAGTCGGGAATGCCCAGGTTTTTAAAGAAAACCAAGATTTTATTGTGATGGTAGTGGGCGGGCCTAATTCCCGCAAAGATTTTCATTACAACGAAGGCGAAGAGTTCTTTTTCCAACTAGAAGGCGATATAAATGTGCGCATTATTGAGGATGGCAAGCCCGTAGATGTGCCGATTAAAGAAGGCGAAATTTTCTTATTGCCCGGTAAAACGCCGCACCTGCCGCAACGGCCCGCTAATACCATTGGGCTGGTAATTGAGCGCTATCGCCGTGAAGGCGAACTGGACGGTTTTTTATGGTTTTGCGAAAACTGCGGTACCAAGCTGTATGATGAATACCTGGAAGTAACCGATATTGTGAAACAACTGCCGGTAGTGATGAATAATTTTTATGCCTCACCGGAAAAACGAACTTGCAAAAACTGCGGTACCGTAATGGAACCGCCTACTCCGACCCAGGCCAAATAACTTAACTGGATACCAGGTAGTAAGTATCAGGAGGTATTATCAAATTATTTAGGTATATAAAGTGTTATAAAAATAAAGAATTAAGTTTCATACTTTTGTCTTGATACTTATATCTGGATACCTGATTCTAAAATCAAAAATATGAAAGTAGAACTAAAGCGCGTAAACGATGCTTTTCATTTTGAAGCCGTAGGAGCCGCCAACGTGCCGGTACACATAGACGGTTCGCCGGATATTGGCGGGGTTGATGCCGGAGCCCGGCCCATGGAAATGATTCTGATGGGGCTAGGCGGTTGTAGTGCCATTGATGTGGTGCTGATTCTGCAAAAGCAGCGCCAGGTAATTGAAGACTTGATTATAAGCGTAGAAGGAGAACGGGTGACCAACGAAACGCCTTCGGTTTTTAAAACCATTCATGTCCATTATAGTTTTAAAGGCGATTTGAGCGAAGATAAAGTAAAGCGAGCCATTGATCTTTCGATGGAGAAATACTGCTCCGTTACAGCTATTTTAAATAAAACTGCCGAAGTTACGCATTCGTATTCTATCAACTAATTACGTTTATATAAAGTAGCGGCACCTAACCAAAATTTATTTTAGTTAGGTGTCGCTGCTGTTTATAGGGTGATAACCTTTTAGAGAAAATTGCTTGCCCACATTTGGAGAAAGAGACTGCCGGTTTATTTTTTGTATTCTTCCAGAAAGGTTTCGCGGTACGTTTTGCCTAACGGAATATCCACGCCGTTAATTCTTACCTGAAACGACTCTATAACTTCTACGTGCGGCAGCGCGATAATAAAAGATTTGTGTACCCGGTAAAAAAGATGGGGCGGCAGCAGTTTAGCCACTTCCTGCAGCGTATTCAGGGTTATAATTCTACGTTCTTTGGTTACAAAAAATACGTGATTACCCGATGCTTCCACGTATAAAATATCGGTTAGTTTTATCGGAAAAGTTTGTACACCGCTTTTAACTAAGATAAAATCGGCGGACGGTAAAGCCGGAGCCGGATTAATTTTCTGGGCGGGGGTATTTACCAAAGACGCCGCTTTGTTTACCGCTTTCAGAAACTTGGTAAACTCAATGGGTTTTAATAAATAACCAACGGCATCCCAATCGTAGCTTTGCACCGCGTATTCGGAGTAAGCAGTGGTAAAAATAATTAAAGGCCGATGGGGTAGGGCCTGTAAAAATTCGATGCCGGTTAAATCGGGCATGTTTATATCCAGGAATATCAAATCAACCGGTTCCTGATTCAGATAGGCCAAAGCATCCAAACTACTCCTGAATTCCTGCACCAAATCAAGCAGAGGTACTTTATCGGCATAGTGCCGAATTACATGCAGGGCTTTCGGCTCATCATCAATAGCAATCGCTTTCATCTAGAGGAGTTATGAGTTAAGTAGTCTTTGAATTAGGGATTCATGAAATGAATGATTGTTAATGGCTGATAGGCAAATCATGGAAGTTTGTTTTATGCTGGTTTTTTATCAAAATCTCTTAACTTATAACTCTTAACTCACTCACGCCATTACTTCTACTTTGGTTTTTTGCAGTTTGAGGACCAGTATTACCCGGAAAATATTATTTTCTTCGGTAATTTGCAGCTGATGCCGGTGCGGGTATTGCATTTGCAACAGCTTTTTGGTGTGTTCCAGGCCAAAGCCGGCGTGCGCTACGTTACCGTTTTTGTTTTGCCGGAAAATAGTGTTTTCTACGGTAAAAGAAATCTGATCTTCGGCAGTAGTTAAATTTATATTGATGAGCGAAGGTTGCTTTAAACTAACACCGTGTTTAAAAGCATTTTCAACAAAATTAATGAGCAGCATGGGCGCAATGCGCACGCTTTGGGTTTCGCCCTGTACCTGGAACCGGATAGAAACGGCATCCTCATTGGTAAAACGCAATTCCTGTAATTTAATATAATTCTGGATGTATTCTATTTCCCGGTGCAGTTCGATGTATTCGGTGCGGCTTTCGTAAATAGAATAGCGCATCAGGTGCGTAAGCTGCGCAATACTTTCGGCCAGGTCATCGGCTTGGCGCTCAATGGCCATCGAAAACAGGTTATTCAGGGTATTAAACAAAAAGTGCGGATTTATCTGGTTTTTCAGTAAGGCCAGTTCGGCGTTGGTTTTGCCTATCTTTTCAAATTCATCTTTGTTTAAAAGCCACTGCTTCGCCGACCAATAAGCAAAAGAAGCCATCAGCAACATTAAAAAGTAAATTCCAGCTTCCACTTCATTATAAAAATACCAATAATCATTATACAGGTGTGCTTTGAAATAAGAATGGAAGATAAGCGCCTCGGCTAAAAAGCACCAGGCCAGATTAAATAATAAAGGACCGAATACTTTCCATTTAGTTTTTGCCCGCTGATATCGGGGAAATATTAAGAATACATTTATATAGAAAAAGACTGCTTTAAACAAAGTGAGAAAGAAAAAGCGGAGATAAGGATCCAGGTTCCGATTACTATATTCCCAGTTAAGAAAGTCATAATTATTGCGGTCGATGGGCTCTTCAAAGTTGCCGGTTGTTTGTTTGTAAAGTTCGAGCCAGAAGTTTTGAATTTCGTTATGGATAAATCCTAAAATCAGTAACCACAAACATACATGTAGTAAAACCTCCAGGTATTTTTTCAGGTGCGGAAATTTATTCATCATTATTTCTTTTAACCCAATATTAGGTAAACTCCTGTTAACAGCGGAATGAAGTTGGTAAACGACTTAAATTTAGATGTGAAAGAGCAGAAAGCAGCGTTGCGTCATCATTGATATTAAAAATACGCTTTTGCATATAAAATTAAACCTTTTAACCGCTTCCTTTTTTCGCTTGCCAGTAACATCATAGCTTCGGTTATAATCATTTAAAAATTGAAAGTCTATGAAAAAAATCATCAAACCAACAATTAAAATCTTGCTGGTAAGTTTATTGGTATTTGGAGTTTATTATGGCTATGTTTTAAAATCCGGCGGTACTTCAGAAATTCATTATATAGAGCCGGACCGGGAGTTTACTTCATTCAGCGAGCTGGTACAGCAGCCGGAACTTAAAGGCAAAATTATTTATGCCGATTTCTGGCGCACCACCTGCCATCCCTGTCTAGAAGAATTTAAAGCTGCACCTAAATTAAAGCAACATTTTAAAAAGTACGGAGATCAGGTGGTATTTTTATATCTAGGCGCCGACATAAGTGTTCCGGGTGAAGAATTCCGGTGGAAAAAGATGATTGAAAAGAAGAACTTGACTGGCTATCATTATTTTTTGCGGGATAAATATTTCGATGCTATCTGGAATACTGCTGTAAATGATCCGGCCATTCCACCGCAGTTTCCGCAGTATCTTATTATAAATGCTCAGGGCAAAGTAATAAATAATAATGCACCCCACCCAACCGATAAGCGCCTTTATAACGTGTTAGAAGCTGCTGTAACTGATAGTAAAAGAATAATGGCTAATATTGATTACCAGAAGAAATAATCTTTTGGTTGAGTTTAAAGTGTTTGATACAGTGTTCGTATAAAAAGCATTTTTTAGCCTGTTACCAATTCTAAAGCTACTTTATTCGTCTCTGTATTAAATAAATTTCCCGGATATTCAATATATCAGCGGGTGTTACTAAACAGTTCTGTAATTGCTCTTTTCCGGTTCATCGCCGGCTTTTGCCATTCATCCGGCTGGTGCTACGGTTGGGTAAGACTTTTTTTTACTGCTTCTACTTTCTGACAACATTTGTATCGGATTTAAGGCGATACTTATGAAAACTACTTTAAAAATTACTAAGTGGATATTCTGCGGATTTATGATCATGCTGCTGGCCGGAGCAACGATAATGAAATTAAAGCCTTACCAGGCAGGCGAATCGGATGATAAATTTTATTTCCCGGTTAAGCAGTTTAGCTCTCTTGAGAAAATAAAACACGAAGAAATATTCTTAAAAAACCAATCTGGTCAGCAGCTCCATACGGTTTTATTTGCACCTGCTGCAGATGTAAATGCCAAAGATGTGGCTATCTTTTTACTGCATGGTGCCGGCGGCAATATATCCAGGTACAGCAGTTTTGCCGAAACGCTGACCAATGCCGGGTTTTGGGTTTATACCTTAGACTGGCAAGGATTTGGTAAATCGGAAGGTAAACCTACCCACCTGAATGTATACCAAGATACCGGACTGGCTTTTCAACATTTTTTAAATCTACCCCAGGTTAAAGGCAAAAAAGTAATGGTTTATGGTTTATCGTTGGGCGGTCAGTTGGCCATTAAACTAACGAAAGATTACCAAAATAAAGTTGACGGATTAGTTACCGAAGGTTCCGCTGCCTCTTTTTACAGTTTAGCTGCCGACAATTCACCTGCTTTTATGAGACCATTGCTTTGGCTTATAGTGAAAGGGCCTTATAATGCCCAGGAAGATATCCGGGAAATAAATGTTACGCCTAAACTAATTATTCAAAGCGCAGACGATAAAAACGTAGCTTTTGCCCGCGGACAGGAGCTTTTCGAAAATGCAGTTGGCCCCAAAGAATTCTGGCCGATAAAAGGTGAGCATCTGGCCGGACTGAAACTTAACCAAGCTTTTTACCTGCAAAAACTAGAAAACCTGGTTCGGGCAAAAGCTATGGTAGCAAACAAATAAATCTTCAACCAAAATATTTATTTTATGATTATAAAAGAAAGAATGACGGCCCGCATGGAAAAGGGCTTTGTAGTTTTCCTGATTGGTATGCGGGTTAACAGTTTCTGGAAAATAAATAAATGGCTGCCCGTGGCCATGTCCATGCCGCGTATGTTAAAAGAACTGGCCGCCAACCCTGATTCCGGTTATTTAGGCGCCGAACAATGGTTTGGCAAAGCTACCATTATGGTACAATATTGGGAATCGTTCGAAAAACTGGAAGCGTATGCCCGCGACCGGAACGGGCAACATTTCCCAGCCTGGGCAGCTTTTAACAAAAATATAAAAAAGAGCGGCGATGTGGGCATCTGGCACGAAACCTATAAAGTTGAGCCCGGCAATTACGAAGTTATTTACCACAACATGCCGCGGTTTGGCTTGGGTAAAGCGGGTAAATTAGTCCCCATTAACAGCAGCACCCATGCCGCTAAAGAACGTTTACAGGCAAAATAAATTTAAGCCGGTTGCTTCATACGTGGTCAGACAAAAATAACAATATAAAAATTACCACCCCTGCCTCTCCTAAAATAGGAGGGGAGCTTTCTGCATATATTTAAATTATAATTTAACTTGTCTTATTGCTTACGTGGTGGTAAAACTCACAAAAGCCCTTATTTTTAGTTTACTTATTCGGTATTAAAATTTGAAAACAATTCCGGTTTTATCGCCTAAGCACAAACCGCTGCAAAAGTTGGTGGTGTTATTGGCATTAGCTCTTTTTACGCTGGTTATTGGTTGCCCCAACTGCCTGCAAATGCCCTTACAGCAAGGCCTTTGGGGTTTTGGCTTATCGCTGGCCATGTGTTTTTCGCTTTGGTTAGGAAACGATTTATTAACCGATGCTTTAGATAGACGTTTGCCCTGGCTCAGAAACCCGGCTAAGCGCCTGGTAGTTAGCTTAATCAGTACTGTTGTAATATCGGTAATAATTGTAGTTTGCTTAAATTTAATTTTTTTCTGGCTCATCGGCTATACCTGGGAGCAACTGCTTAATTACAATTGGAGACCGGTTGTTTTATTCCCGTTGCTGGTTACTTTTTTTATTACTTTAATCGTACACAGCCGTTCCTTTTTCCTGGGCTGGCGGCAAACGGCTATTGATGCCGAAAAATTAAAAGGCGAAAACATCACCTCGCAGTACGAAACCCTGAAAAACCAGGTAAACCCACATTTTCTGTTCAACAGCCTGAATACCTTAACTTCCCTGGTACACATCGATCCGGATTTATCGGTAAAATTTATTAAACAGCTTTCCGATGTTTACCGCTACGTGCTGGATTCGCAAAACAAAGAAGTAGTAGATTTAACCACCGAAATAAAGTTTGTGCAGGCCTACGTGTTTCTGCAGCAAATCCGCTTCGGCGACAATTTACAAGTACGCATAGAAGTACCCCCAAATTCTCCCATCCAAATACCGCCGCTTTCCTTGCAAATGCTTCTGGAAAATGCCATTAAACACAATAGTATCGTGGAAGATGCGCCGCTGCAGATTTATATTTACCTGGAGGATCACCAATACATTGTGGTGAAAAACAACTTACAAGTAAAAAATACGGGCGTGGAGTCGTCGGGCTTGGGTTTAAGCAATATTAAGGCCCGCTACGAATATTTAACCAACCAACCGGTGCACATTGCCCAGACGCCAACCGAATTTATCGTAAAACTGCCGGTGTTGCAATTACAGCAAGTATGAAAGTACTGATTATAGAAGACGAAAAACTAGCCGCCGACCGTCTGGCTTCACTTATAAAACAGTATGATGCAAATATTGAAATAATTGGTAAAATAGGTTCAGTGCGCAAAGCCGCGGAAACCATAAACATTATTTACCAGCCTGATTTGATATTTATGGATATACAATTGGGCGACGGCTTGAGCTTTGAAATATTTGAGAAGACGGAAATCAAATGTCCGGTTATTTTTACCACGGCTTACGACGAATATGCCATCCGGGCTTTTAAGGTAAACAGCATTGATTATTTGTTGAAGCCCATTGATGCCGACGAATTGGCTGTAGCTATAGATAAGTTTAAAGTTTTACGGAAAACTGAAAAAGCAGCCCCCAATTTAGCTTTATTGGAACAGGCTATGCAATTGTTGGGGAAGCAACAACAATATAAAAACCGGTTTGTAATAAAAATAGGCGAACATATTAAATACGTGCCCACCGAAAATATCGACTTTTTCTTCAGTATGGAGAAAGCCACTTTTCTGCAAACCAAAGAGAACAAACGCTTTGTAATTGATTACCCTTTGGATCAGTTGGAGAATATGGTGAACCCCAAAGATTTTTTTCGCATTAACCGGGCCTATTTAGTAGGCTTAACGTCTATTCAGGATATTATCAGTTATTCCAATAGCCGCCTCAAAACGGTTTTGCGCAACAGCCCGGAGCCCGATATTGTCGTTAGCCGCGATAAGGTGACCGCTTTTAAAGATTGGCTGGAGGGGTGAGTTAGTCCATAGTCGATGGTCCATGGTCCACAGTCGATGGTCCACAGATATGCAGGAGTTCTATAAAGAAGATTGCCCCGGTGTGTTCTCTACGTTTGCCGGGGCAATCTTTTTACAAGTTTAAATTATTAAGTTATAAGTAAGAGGCCAAGGACGTAAAAAACTTATAATTAAATATTTATTTAATCAATTAATCAATTCTTAAACCACCAGCGTATCGGTGTAAACCTGGCCGAAGCGGTCGGTTACTTCTATTTTGATTTCTTTGGTGCCCGCCGCTGGTTTGGCGTAGAAAAGATGATCGGTTAGGGTTGGGTCCACAAATTTGTGTTTGGCGGGCAGCTGGTCGCCGGCGTGTAGTTGCACCGAAAGCGGATCTAGCCCGACTTCCTGTTTCATGTTACCCTGCGATTTGCCGTTTTCAAACCAGTTTACTTTCCATTCCGGATCCCAGTTCCAGACATTTACCACAATTTCGTCGGGCCGGTCGGCCACGCTGCCTTTCGGATAAATCCGGAACTGGTGGTTGCGGTCTTTCCCCACCGATTTGTAATACCATTTCAGGTCGCTGCCTTTTACTTCGTATACGCCATAACCGTTAGGAGTGCCATCGGTGCAAATCGGCCCGGTCCACCAGGCGCCGCAAACCGCTCCGTGCGTGTGTTCAATGGCGTTTTCGGTAATAACTTTTTCGCAAATATGAGTATGGCCCGACATAATATGGGCTTTATAAGGTTTCAACAACCGGTACAATTCGGCCCGGTTCGAAACCACCCCGCCCAGCGGCTCTTCGGTAAGTTTGTTTCTTCTTTTATTGCCGCTGTCTACCGGAATATGCAAGGCCACCACTACCGTAGTACCTGGTTTTACCTGCCGTAAATCCTGTTCCAGCCATTGTAGTTGTTTCTCGGTGAGGTACCCAATATATCTTTTGGCTACGCCGATAAAAAAGACATTATCCAGCACCACATAATGTATGTCGCCCCGGTTAAAGGAATAGTACGTAGGCCCGAAAAGGCTTTTAAACGTATCGCCTGATTTATCATCGGACCGCGATTTGATATCCATATCGTGGTTGCCGATTACCTGGAAAAAAGGAATACCGGCAATATCCACCGCCTTTTTATAGTCATCATACAATTCAAATTTATCCCAAACCAAATCACCGCAGCCAATGGCATGAAACAAAGTATCAGCCGGGTACTGGGCCACCAGGTTTTTCAGGTCCGGCGCCGATTCTGTTAATAGTTGTTCGGTATCTTTTTTATTAATCATCTGCGGATCGGCCCACACCACAAAAGTATGGTTCGTATCATCCTTATCTAATTTCTGCAAAGCAAAATCAGCGGTTTGATTGGCGGTATTAGGTGCAATGGGTTTAAAGAATTGCGCGATGCCTTTTTCGTGTGGGATAGCGTAACCGCGCGGAATGGTCAGGTACACAAACTCTGCGGTAGCGTTGGTGTTTAAGGTATATTTCCCGGCTTTATCGGTTAATACAATATTATACCCATCCGTAACCGGTATTCCTGCCAAACCTTTGCCATTCTGGTGCACTTTACCTTTAATGGTAATCGGGTTAAGCTTAAACGGCTGATCGGCGGCTGGTGCTTTATCTTGGGCTTCAGCGGCACCCAGCGGCAGCGCCGTACCTAAGCCCACCAGGCCCAGGCTTTGCAAAAACTTTCTTCTGAACATAAGTTTATTTACTTCGGTTGTTTTACTTTTTGGAGCAGTTTTTCGGGTTCGTTCGTAGTAATAAAGTCGGCTTTGTTAGCTAAAAGCCAATCCATGAGGGCGTCATCATTCACTGTCCAGGCGTTTACCGTTAGGTTATGTTGATGCGCTTCTTTCAGCCAGTTTTCATTTTTTTGCAGCACTTTAAAATGATAATCAAAGCCAAACATCTTATCCCGGGCCAATTCGGCCGGAGTTTTGTCGCCGTTCAGGTAAGCCACTTTTGCGTACGGGTCCAGTGCCAGCACTTTTTTCAAAATGTCGTAATCAAAACTGATGTAATCTACCCAGCCCTGGGCTTTGTATTGGCTAACCATCTCTACTACTTTTTGGGCCAGCGCCAGCGACCGCTCTTTGCTAATAACCGAAGGTTTTATTTCCAGAATCAGCCGGGTTTTGTTTTGCTTGATGCCTTCCTGCAGGTAAGCTTCCAGCGTAGGTAAATTTTCGCCGTTGCTTAACTTTAGTTTAACTAAATCGGCGGCGGCTGTTTTTTCGATGGACACCTGTTCCACCTCCGGATCATGATGAATAAATAAAACCGAATCGGCCGACATGTGGACGTCGAATTCGCTGCCGGCGCAACCCAGTTTAATAGCATGCTGCAGCGAAGCAATAGAATTTTCGGTAGCGCCGGTGTTTTTCCAGGCGCCGCGGTGGGCAATTACCTGGTTCCGGATAAAGTTATCCTTTACCACCCGCAAGGTATCCCGGATAGTTCCGGCGCCGGTATTGGCTTCTATTACCACATCGTGCCATTGGGGTTGGTTTTGCGTGGCCAAAGCTTTACTTACCGTCAGGTTATTATTCTTATCGATTTTGAAGTTTTTAGCACTTTCGCCGACCAATTTAAACTTCAGACCTGCCGTGGCTGCGTTAGGCAACACTACTTTGCCAATGGCGGTTTGCCCGGAAGCATAGGTATAATTGGTAAGCATTATTTTGTTTTGCGCCATAACGGTAGAGAATAAAGTACTTGCCGCAAGCATAATGGTAGTTAAGAATATTTTCATGAGAAACAAAGGTTAGGTAAATCTTAGTCTAATTAAAGCAAGATTTAGATATAAACCAGGTTCAGCCGGTTAAAAACCGGCTGAGTTATAAGAACAAGTATCAATAGGTAATTAGAAAAGATACACTTTATTTGTAAGTTGCATTTAGCTTGTGCCTAGACGTTTAAGTTTGAAGAATAGTAATGCTCTGCTATTTTTCCCACCAAACTTTAGTATTTATATCATCGCCGCCCATCATTTCTACTGCTTTCTGGTAGTTGGCGCCGTTAAATATTTGCACGTTAGAAGGATATCGGAAACGAACGGGAACCTGCTTGTTGTTGAGCATGGCATTGGTAGTTGGTAAAGCAGGCAAACCCGTACGACGATATTCAAACCACTGCTGATAGTCGTTAAAGAACAGGGCCAGGTACTTCTGCAGCATAATTTGCTCCAGCGTACCATTATAAGCCGCCGCCGGATTATCGAAGTAATCAGCCGGCATTACGGCACCCCATTGTTCTATAGCCGCCTTTACCCCATTTTGGTAATGTGTTTCGGCATCAGCGCTGATAATGCCGCGTTGAGCAAGCTCAGCTTTAATAAACTCCACCTCCGCATAAGTCATAATCACCGAAATCATAGGCGCGGTAACCAAGGCAATGTTGAAGGTAGAAGGGGCAAAATCGAACTGGGTATCACTTCCTTCAAAACCGCTGGGTATGCCTTTGTATCCTATTTTGGTTGTGCAGTCTTTGGAGGTGGCTTGGGTAAAGAATTTTTCACGACGCGGGTCGTTCAGGGTATTCAGGTTATCGATAAAGAATTCGGAGGCGGCCCGGCCAGTTCTAAAATCGACGGCGCGGCCCCAGGGCGATATCAGCGGCGCTACCCCGGAAATCTTCAGAATAGCAGCCTCTGCATTACTGGTAAATACCGGATATTTAGCTGGATCATTGATGATTTCGGCCATCTTAGTAAAGGCGTTCATCTCCGGCCTGTTCGATACCCGTAGCAGCAATCTTAAATGCAGCGAATTGCAAAAGCGTTGCCACTGGGTTACGTCGTTGTTATACAGAATATCGCTGGCGTAAGCCATGGTCTTAGTCTCGTCGAATAAGCTATTGGCCGTTTCCAGATCGCTCAGGATTTTAGCGTAGATATCGGCCTGCGAATTGAAAGCCGGATAGAAAATACCTTCATCACCCCGTACGGCCTCTTCCATGGGTACGTCGCCAAAACTGTCGGTAAGCAGAGAATACGTCCAGGCATTTAGCGTTAGGGCAATTGCCTCGTAATTGGGGTCCTGGGCTTCTGCGGCGGCAGCCCGCATTTCTTTTATATTGGTCAGCCAACGGTAATACGTGTTCCAGGTAGAGCTGCCGGCGTTTTCGCCAATATCATAACGGTGCTGGCCACCAGATATACTCGGAAAAGGAAGCGCTACCTGCATAATATCAAAAGTGAAACCATTACTCCGGGAAGAGTTGAAGCTGGCCATTTCGTAGATAATAGGATTCAGCAGCGTGCCGGGCGTAATTGTTTCTACTTTGTTCGGATCTATATTAATCTCTTCAAAATTATCGGTACACGAAACACTGATGCAGCTTAGTGCTACAAGTAAAACCAGAATTTGCTTTATTTTTATCATGATTTATAATTCTTGGGAAGAACTGCCGGGAAGTTAATAGTTGCTCCCGGCAGTTCGGAATAAATGATGGATGCTGATTTTGTTTAGAATTTAAGGGTCACGTTTACGCCGTAAGTTCGGGTAGAAGGCATCTGGCCCATTTCTATACCTGGCATAATGGTAGAACCATTAAGGGCGGCTGTTTCGGGGTCGAACATCGGGAAGTTGGTGAGCATGGCCAGGTCGCGGCCGTACAGCGCAATACTGGCGCCCTGAAAAGCCTTGGTTCTGGCCAGCAGCCAGGCCGGCAGGTTGTACTCCAGGCGCATTTCTCTGAGCTTCAGGAAAGGGGCATCGAAGGAGTTAGACTCCACGTTGGCCCGGCGGTAATACCGGACATAGTAATCGACCGGAAGTACTTGTTTTGTGTTAGGAGAGTAGGTGCCATCGGCATTCAGCACGACGCCATCGCCAATAATATATCCTTCTTCCCGGCCTTTAAGGGTATGTTTCAGCTTGCCCTGTTCTGTCATTTTATGGTGGGTTTGGGAGTAAATAATACCACCGTACTGGCCATCTAGTAAAAAGCTGAACCGGAAGTTTTTGTAAGAGAATTCATTTAAGAATCCTGCTTTCCAATCGGCATAAGCATTGCCGATGTATTGCACCTCATCCGGGTAGGCCGGTAAGCCTGCTTCGTCGTAAACAATTTGTCCGTCGGGGCTTCTTACAAAACCGTAGCCGTAGATATCGCCGGTGGTGCCGCCAATTTTGGCTATAATACTTGCCTGGCCACCAGACCCCAGCACTTGTTGGTCACCCTCAATCCCTTCGGCCAGTTCTAACACTTTATTGTAATTTTTAGACCAGGTAAGGGTTGATTTCCATTTGAAATTAGCGTTGTCGATTGGTCGGGTGTTTAAGACCAATTCTATGCCCTGGTTGCGGACTTTACCGGCATTTACTACTCTTCTGGTGTAGCCGGTAGTAGCATCGATGGGAATATCCAGGATTTGGTTGCGGGTAAAGTTCCGGTACAGCGCTAAATCCATACCAATGCGCCCTTTAAACAACATGTATTCTAAGCCGGCTTCGTAATTGGTGGTAATCTCCGGTTTAAAAGCAATGTTGTGTAAGGTAGTGGGCACCGAACCGGAGCCGGGAAAGTCGCTTTGCCCGTAATATTTTCTGGTCCGGTACGGATCGGTGTCGTTACCTACCTGCGCGGCCGATAATCTGAACTTGGCAAAAGAAATTTGCCGCGGAAGGGTGAATAAATCACTTAAAATAAAACTGGAGCTGATAGAAGGATAAAAGAACGAGCTATTCTGTACGGGTAAGGTACTCGACCAGTCGTTACGGGCAGTAAGGTCTAAAAATATCTTATCTTCGTAAGAGAAAGCGGCTAAGCCATACACGCTGTTTACGCTCCTGTTTCTATGATAAGTTGTCATCATGGGGTTGCTGATGCCGTTAGACAGCTTGTAAACGCCCGGAATTACCAAACCATCTATTACGCCATCGGTGCCACGGTATCGTTGGTTCCGGATGTTGCCACCCACCGAAGTTCTTACATCTATCTTGCTGCCGATTTTTTCGCGGTAGGTAAGTAAGGCATCGGTGTTTATTTCGTAATCAAAAATATTCTGCTCTTTGTAATAGCCTTGCGGGAAATTTGCGGTATTAAAAGGGCGCCGCATTTCCCGGTCTTCCATGGTCATATCAATACCCGACCGCACCATTAAATCGAACTTGGGCAAAAATTGATAAGTAGCCGATATATTTCCTACGGTGGAATAATTATTCAGCGAATTGGTCATTTCGTAGGCGATAATATAAGGGTTATCGATATAGGAGCTGAACGGGTGTAATTGCTCTAATTGCTCCTGCCCGGCTTTCCATCTTGGTTTGTACCAGGCTAAATCCACGTTCGGGTTCTGGAAGATCATGAAATAAGATATAGACTGGTTACTGTAACCCGTTCCCGGCAGGTTGTCACTTTTCTTATTCGTAAAGTTTATCTTGGCGTTAAGCCTAAGCTTATCCGAAGCCTTGTAATTCAAGCTTAGGGCAGCCGTCATCCGTTCGAAGCCGGTGTTGGGCATAATCCACTCGTTTTTGGAGTGCGTAATAGAAGCCCGCGCGGAGCCTTTTTCGTTTCCGCCTTCAATGGCTACGTTATTGGTGATGGTGGAGCCGGTTCTAAAGAAACCTTTCACGTTATCTTCGTAAGGCCGCCACAGTTGCCTTTCGGCTGACTGACCTTCTATAGTTGGATCGTACTGATAATAATACTGGCCGGCAAACTTAGGACCGTAAGCGCTACTGGTGCCGCCCGTATTGGCTCCGTCTTCGGAGGCACCGTAAGAATAATAAGGCTCTCCGGCCGCATTAAAAGATTTACCGCCGCCCTGGCCATATTCATATTGAAAATCAGGCCATTTTAGTACGCTGTTAAAGCTGATGTTGGAATTGATGGTTACGCCCAGGCCTTTGCTTTTGCGGGCACCGGATTTAGTCGTGATAATTAAAGCACCGTTGGCACCGCGGCTGCCGTATAAAGCCGCCGCACTAGGCCCTTTTAGTACCGTTATACTTTCTATATCATCCGGGTTGATGTCGGCAATACCGTTACCAAAGTCTACGGGTATATCATTTCCGGAACCAGCACCATAAGCGTTATCTACGCCGGAACCAGTCATATCGCTGCTCATGGGTACACCGTCTAACACAACTAAAGCGTTGTTACCGTTGGGGTTAAGGGAATTATCGCCGCGCAGGGTGATTCTGGTGGAGTTTATCGGGCCGGAACCCGGTGAGGTAAGAGTAAGGCCGGCCACTTTGCCCGATAAGGCCTGCGCAAAGTTATTAGGCCGGGCCTGGGTTAAACTTTCGCCGCTAACCGACTGCGTGGCGTAGCCTAATGCCTTATGTTCCCGCTCAATGCCCAGAGCCGTTACCACTACTTCACCCAGCATTTTTTCATCTTGCTGCAACTGCACATGAATAGCGGTGTTATTATTAATAGGTACTTCAGTTACTTTAAAGCCAACAAAACTGAAAACAATAATATCATTTGGGTTTAAAGCCCTGGGAGCAGTAAGCTGGTACGCGCCATCGGCATTGGTAGTAGTGCCGGTAGCAGTTCCTTTTAAAAGTACGGTTACGCCGGGCAACGGCTGACCCTGATTGTCCGAAACTGCTCCTGTAATGGTTTGGGATTGGGCAAAAGCACTAAAAGAACCTAGCAGTAGTATTACTATGGTGCTTATAAAGTACTTACTAATACTGGTAGAAGTTTTTACATTCATAACTTTGCTTCCTGAATTTTGATGCGCAAAGTTAGGTAGGTAGTATTAAGGTATTATTAAGGCAGTTTTAACCCACTATTAAGTCTGCTCTGTAGATTGCTGATAGCAGCATCCTGATTTGCTGAAGGCAATTAAGTTAAAATTTAACAGCCTTCATTATATGCGGCTGATCTTATCTGCTTTCAGCTCTAAAATAAACAGGCACGATAAGAGAAGAAATTATACTCAAGGTTTATCTAATACAAGATAAAATTTTTTTGTTCTATCCTTCAATCACATATTGCTTTACCAAAGCCTGCACTTCAGGCTTATCAAAATCTTCTTCGGTCTGCACGTGGGGCATAATTTGCGCCATGATCTGGTCGTGGCGCTCACCGGTGGCCTGGGCCTCGGCATAAGGAATATCGCTGAAAGTTACCATGGGGTAAAGCGGCATCCATTTGTCCGGGTAAAGGGCGTGGAGCTTGCCTTCAATTTTCTTCTGCAACAAAAAACGCGGATCGGATACCTTATCGCGCATTTCCAGAAAATTATAGATCGCCAGGTCGGCCATGGCATCGGTGTCGGGTTTGCGGGTGCGCTGAAATTTATCAAAAATAGTATGCCAGTCACCGGCATGTTGGTTAAGTAACTCATTAAAAATAGTACAATCCTCAAAACCTGCGTTCATGCCTTGCCCGTAAAACGGCACAATACCGTGCGATGCATCACCCATTAATAAAACCTTATCTTGGAAGGCCCAGGGAAAGCACTTAATAGTAACCAGATCGCCCACCGGGTTTTTAAAATAATCTTCGGCCAGGTTCGGTATTAAAGGCAAGGCATCCGGAAACTGCTTTTTAAAGAATCGTTTTACATCGGCTTCGGTTTTTAAATTGCCGAACGATTCTTCGCCTTCGTAAGGAAAAAACAAGGTGCAGGTAAAGCTGCCGTTCAGGTTAGGCAGGGCAATCATCATGTAATTGCCGCGCGGCCAGATGTGGAGGGCTTCTTTTTCGAGCATCCAGCGCCCAAATGGGCCGGGCGCAATGGTGAGTTCTTTGTAACCATAGTTCAGGTAACTCTGCGAATATTCGAAACGCGGGGTTTTCTGCATGGAGTAACGCACCAAAGAGTAAGCGCCATCTACGCCAAACAAGCGATTGGCCTGTATAGTAGTTTGTTCGCCGGTACTGGAATTGCGCAGGCATACTTCGTTGGTATCCAGGTTTACGCTCTGGCAGTGCTGACTAAAATGTACGGTAATGTTATGTTCGGCTTCTACTAAATCCAGCAAAGCTATATTTAAACCGCCGCGCGAAACCGAGTAAATGGCTTGCCCTTCCTGGCCGTAAGGCTGGTAGGAAAGCTTGCCTTGCAAGTCGTGAATCATGCGCCCGTACATGGGAATAGCTACTTTCCGAATATCATCACCAATGCCAATGCCATTTAATGCTTTCCAACCCCGGTCGCTTAAGGCCAGGTTAATAGAACGGCCGTATTCTTTATAGGCTTTGCGTAGGTCTGGTTTTCGCTCGTACAAATCTACCTTGTAACCTTTTTTACCCAGATATAAGCTTAAAAGGCAGCCTACCAGGCCGCCGCCCATTACCGTTACATTCTCTTTTTTTGGCATTTTTTGGCTTTTGGCAGTTAGCGGTTTGCGGTTAGTTTTTAGTGGTTAGTAATTAGTGGTTAGTGGTTTTTGCAGATCAAATTTAAAGCGTACGGCCGGGTGATTTCTTTTTTATATGAAAAAATTATTAACTGCTCTCTTGTTGCAGCGTCTTAACGCTTAGCGAACCTTTAACTTAAATTGATTTCAACAACTAAAAACTAACCACTAACTACTAATCACTAGCAGCTAAAAACTAATTACAAATAATGATTAAAGTGCAGGCCGTAGCTTTCTTCCTGCAGTACGTTTTTCCATTGGCGGATAATTTTTTTATATTCTTCGCCCACCGGCCGTATCCTCCGGTTCATATCGTATAAGCCCAATGGATTTATATTGCCGGCATCGTTGCGGAGGGCCGAATCCCAGTCTACCTGGTCGATGAGGCTGTACCAGGTAAAACCTACCAACGGAATGCCGTCGCGCTTCAAGCGTTTGGCGTTGGCCCATTCTTTTCGTAACCACAATACCGAGTTAGGTTCATTCATGTTGGTTTCGGTGTGCATTACCGGCAGACGGTAGCGGCGGTAATACTGGTGGGTAATAACATAATACCCAAAAATTTCGCCCGAGGCACTGGTAGTACCGTTCGGATGCACCATGTGTTCATTGGTATAATAATAATCGTTGCCCATAACGCAATGGGCTTTTACCTTATTATTCCGGAACCACTGTACTTCGTCGCGGGTCATGCCGTTATCCTGCAAGTAAAAGAAAACATCTGCGGTTATCGGATACCCGTAGGTGAAATCCAGCGAAAGGAAACGTTTCTGATTTAAGAAATGCGCCAGTTTAGAACAGCTGGGATCTTCGGCATGAAAATATTCCGACGACTCACTCTGAATAAAAATAGCATCGGGTTGTACGCCTAAAATGGCAGACATGGCCAGTACATTGGCTTTGCATAAATGCTTCAGGGCGGTTACGTAGGCTTGGTCGCTGGACAGGCATTCGTTCCACCAGCCATACTGCGCCGAAAACATGGCCGTAATGAATATTTCGTTTATGGGCGTGTAAAATTGTAAGTAAGGGTAGCGTCGGGCAAAAGCCAGCGCATATTCGGCAAAAAACGAAGGAAAATCCGGGTTCTGAAAATTACCCATCCAATCGGGAAGCCCAAAATGGCACAAATCCACAATGGGTGTTATGTTCATTTCCTTTAGAGCATTGAAAGTTTCGTCGGTAAAATCCCAGTTATAGCGTCCAGGCCCTTCGAAAGTAGCGTAAAACGGCGGGCCATAGCGCAAAAAATCGATCCCCATTTCTTTTACCAAGGCAAAATCTTCTTTCCAGCGATCATAATGACCGGCCTTCGCCATTTCGTCTACCCGTTTTATTTTGCCATTGGGCAACGTAATATTGGGATAACTGTTTTCGATGCCGGTCGCAAACATAAATTGACTCATGGTTTTCATAGGCAGCAGAGTTTGTTCTTATGGCTGTTGGTCTTTAATCCAATAGCTTTTTTATGGGATGATTTATTCTTATGAATTAATTTACACGATATGGAATTGTTTTTTACAGTCAGATTTCCGTTTTGCTGAATAAAACGCTTGTTTTACCGTATGTCAGAAATTTATAAAAAGCATACATACGTTAATATTCTTAAAACCGGTTACAATAAAACCAGATAGATTAAATATTAGCGTTAAGCAAATGTTTTTTCTAGGAATAACCTTATTTTTCCGCTTAATGAATAATCCGGAAGGTGAGATTAAGACGGGGAGCAGATATGGCTTTTGTTTTAGGAAGTTGGTGTTGCCAGAAGTGCTGCGTAGAGCCCTGCATTAATAATAAGCTGCCGTGGGTGAGGAGAACAGACTTTTTAGGTAAAGCTTTAATTGTCCGGTGCCGGAAATTGAAGCGGCGGGTTTGCCCGAAAGATACAGAAGCAATAACCGGGTTGGTGCCCAGTTTAGGTTCATCGTCGGCGTGCCATCCCATGCTGTCCTGGCCGTGGCGGTAATAATTTAAAAGTACACTGTTAAAAGGTACGCCAGCGAGAGTTTCTACGGCTTGTTTTATTTCCAACAAGGCCGGTATCCAGGGTAGAGGTTCGTTTTGAATACCCGAATATTGATACGTTTTGCCCGGGTCGCCGTACCAGGCAGTGAGACGGGGCAGCCAGATTTGCTTACCAAACAGTTTTATTTGTTCTTGTTGCCAGGCAATTGTAGATTGGAGTTCCTGTAAATAGAAATTACTTTGTTTTTCTGAAAAAATATGCGGATAATAGTACACCTCGGCATCGGGCAAATCCAGTTTATATTTATGGAGGGGATATGCCATTTATTACAGAATAGATGTTTATCTTAGCCTATTTATAAAATATTACCGGTGGAAAAACTATATCTGGCCCAATATGCTTCCCCAATCGGCACCATAGAAGTTACAGCCTCGCAGCAGGTAATTGTATCCGTGCTTTTTACGGAGGGTGATGCGCAAGAGTCTGCTAATAATTTACCACTTTGTCTGCAAAACTGTCTTCAGCAGTTAGCGGAATACTTTGCCGGCCACCGCCAAAACTTCGATTTGCCGGTAGCTTCCGCCGGTACGGCTTTCCAGGAACAAGTCTGGCGGCAGTTGCAACAAATTCGTTATGGCCGTACGCTTTCGTATGCCGATCTATCTTTCCAACTGGGAAATATTGGTGCTATCCGGGCAGTAGGGAGCGCCAACGGTAAAAACCAGATGTTAATTATTCGGCCGTGCCACCGGGTTATTGGAGCTAAAGGGCAATTAGTAGGTTATGCAGGCGGCTTATGGCGTAAAAAGTGGCTTTTAGATCATGAACGCACCGTTGCCGGTACGCCGCAACTAACCTTGTTTGGGTAAGATTAGTTCTTTGTTTTTCTGTTAAACAAATAATTAACCTGTAGCCGCATCGAATTGGTTTTTATGCTTGTCCGTACAACTTCATCATCTAATATATCGGCGGGCATAAAATAAACAGCACCTATATCAAATTTTTTATTTAATATTACCCCAAACCGGAAAGTAAGGCAAAACCAGGATTTCTTAAATGGATGAAGATTATCCTTATAAATATAATAAGGTTCGTCAGTTCTGAAATCAACATACCGGTTACGATACCGACTTTCCGTTTGAACAGCATAATTATAAGCTAGTCCGGCCCCAACATTAATGCGCAGGTCTTCCTTATAATAAAAGTTATAAATTAACTGAGGATCTAAACCCAAAATAGTTTGCTTAAGCTTTTGTTGGTCCGAATTGTTGTTGATTTCCGGATTAGTCATGGTCAGAAATACTTCTCCTCTTAAAATTAACCGTTGCACATCCGCATTTCTAAAACCATCAATACCAACCGATACTGATGGTAGATAAGAAGCAATGATTTTCTGATTGGATACTAAGTCCAGATTTCCAAAAGCCTTCATATCACTTCGGTTAAGGCCAACACCAGCAAAAAATCGGCTATACTCTTTTGTTTTCTCCTGTAGTTGCTGCTCTTTCCTGGTAATACCGTTAACTTTACTTACTATGGCCAGCAGATCCCATTCTTTCAAATAACTGGCATCTTCAATTTCTCTTTTTAAGGTAGGCGTATCGGTTTTAAATTTTGTAGCTAAATACCATAACTGCCCTTTAAAAGGATTTATAGTATGAAATTCATGCCTGTTTTTTGAATCAATATAAATGGAAAAGCCTAATTCTTGAGGAATAACCGAATTGGTTTCTGCTACGAAATAGCGGGTCTTGAGATTATCGGTATAAGAATAAAAGGTAACATACTTGCCCTTTTGTAAAACTTTAAGAAACACCGTATCTCTCACTTTACTGGAATCTATCTTAACAGTAGTCGAGACAATAACCGGAATCTTTGTATCTATATTATTCATAGAAATCAGGCCATTATAGTGTTGGTAAGCAACAATTCCTGAAACCTCAAAATATTGAGTTATATTGGGAGCAAATGTTTGTTCTTCCAGTGCTTCCGGACTAGATTTAAACTTTATTTCCTTAGGGTTCTTTACCCATTCCTGTAAGTTGATATAACCTCTTAAAGAATCGCCTTGTAATGTTAATACAAATCCTTTTTTATAATTAGATTGCGCAATTAAAAGCAGCGGTAAGAAAAGAAAAAAGGAAAGTAGAGTAAAGATTTTTCGCATATTAAGTTTATTAATGAAATAAACTTAAAGCATTCGAAATCCCGGCCAAAGAAAAAAATTAATTAATTTAATTGTCCAATGCAAAAACAGGTATACTCCTAGATGTTTTATAATTCGAAGCAATATTTGGGAGGAGAAAAATGTTGTTTTGAACAAATTGCTCCTCCATTTTTGATTTTATCCGGCTATACTTTCCCGCAATATCTCCGCAAAGCAAAAAACATCTTCGAAAGTATTATATAGCGGGGTAGGAGCCACCCGGATTACATTGGGTTCGCGCCAATCCAGGATAACACCCGCTTGCGTTAGTTTATCAAATACGCTGCGCCCGTTTTGGTGCACCAGCAACGATAATTGGCAACCCCGCTGCGCCAGATCGGCAGGCGTAATAATCTCTAAATTATCTTCGCTTACTCCTATATCATTAATTAAGTATTCCAGGTAAGCGGTAAGCTGTTCGCTTTTCCGGCGCAGAGCCGGCATGGTAGCCGCAGCAAAAATATCCAGCGAAGCCTTATGAATGGCCATCGGGAAAATAGAACCATTGCTTAATTGCCAGCCGGCGGCACCCGCCATGGGCTTAAAGCCTTTGCGCATCTGAAATCGCTCTTCTTTGTTATGACCCCACCAACCGGCAAAGCGCGGCAACTTAGGATTGTTGCTGTGTTTTTCGTGCACAAAAGTGCCCGCTACGCCGCCCGGCCCGGAATTCAGGTATTTATAAGTACACCAAACGGCAAAATCAACCTCCCACTCGTGCAGGTGCAGCAAAATATTACCGGCCGCATGGGCGAGGTCAAAGCCTACGTAAGCGCCTGCCTCGTGCCCGGCTTTGGTGATAGCGGCCATGTCAAACACCTGACCCGTGTAGTAGTTAATGCCGCCCATCATCACCAAAGCCAGTTCCGGACCGTGCTCCTGAATGGTTTGCAAGATATCATCGGTGCGCAAGGTATGTTCACCGGGGCGGGGCGTTAATTCAATTATCGCCACATCCGGGTATAAACCATGGAAACGGACCTGGCTTTCCAAGGCGTACTGATCGGAAGGAAAGGCGCCGGCTTCGGTAATAATTTTATAGCGTTCGGTATTGGGCTGGTAAAAAGATACCAGCATCAGGTGCAGGTTGGTAGTCAGGTTATTCATTACCACTACTTCGGCGGGCTGCGCGCCCACTACCCGGGCTTCTTTTTCTTCTAAGTACTCGTGGTAGTGCAGCCACGGATTGGTGCCGTGGAAATGGCCTTCTACGCCTAAGTTCTGCCAATCCAGGAATTCCTGTTCGGCGGCCTGCCGGGCTGTTTTGGGTTGCAGCCCCAGCGAGTTGCCGCATAAATAAATAGATTCTTTACCGTTTACCGGCGGAATATAAAACTGGTTCCGGAAATCTTTAAGCGTATCCTGGGCATCTAAACGGCGGGCAAAATCTATATTATTCTCAAAAATCATTTTTCTCTAATTATAAAATTATTATACGGTTACGGAAGTTTTATTACCAAAATAATCTCCATTAAACCTATTATGTCTACTAACTTACTTTTTGTTTTAGATATTCTGCAATATTTGTAATATTATATTAGATTTTTTAGCCTAAAAAACGGAAAATTCGTAATTAACTTATATCTTTGCCGCAGCAAAAAATATTATGACTACATTCTTTCTTTCTTCTGTTGTTTCTGCCGCCAACTGCTTTGCATGTTGTATGTGTTGCGTGCCGGTGGCCTGAGGAAAGAATTTGCTATATAAATATATTATATCACTTAAAAGTCTTTCCTCATTACCAGGAAAGACTTTTTTATTTTTAACCAGTATATAAACTTAAAACTGAAAAGAAGATAATGGAATCGGGAATGTGTTGTTGCTGTGAACCCATGGCTGGGCTTGTCTTCTTGTAATCAGTTGCCTGATTTTATAACCTGTAACCAGCCTTTCTTTTATCCTCAGAAAGGCTTTTTTGTAATTAAACCCTGAAAGCTTAAATAAATAGCATGCTTAGTTTTCGTTCCGAATTAGAAAATCCTATTGTTCAGAAAGAAATTCTGGACCTAGATAAAAAAATACGCCAGTTCCGGGGAGGCCAAATGCCCGAAGAAAAATTCCGGAGCCTGCGCTTAACCCGCGGTATTTACGGACAGCGGCAGCCGGGCGTGCAAATGGTGCGCATTAAATTGCCTTTCGGCCGCCTGAATGTAAAGCAGTGGTACCGCATTTGCGACGTATCGGATGAATATGCTTCTAAAAACCTGCACCTCACTACCCGCCAGGATATCCAGATTCACTTTGTGAGCCTGGACCGCACGCCGGAACTGTGGGAAAAACTGGCCCACGACGATATTACGCTGCGCGAAGCCTGCGGTAATACCGTACGTAACGTTACCGCCTCACCCAACGCCGGCATCGACCCGAACGAACCGTTTGATGTGTCGCCGTATGCGCACCAAACGTTTAAATATTTTGTGCGCAACCCAATTTGCCAGGAAATGGGCCGTAAATTTAAAATTGCATTCTCCTCTAGCGACGAAGACACGGCTTTTTCTTACATCCACGACGTAGGGTTGGTACCGAAAGTACAAATCCAAGATGGCGAAGAAGTGCGCGGGTTTAAAGTAAAAGTTGGCGGCGGTTTGGGAGCCCAGCCCATGCTGGCTTACACCGCTTACGAATTCTTGCCCGAAGATCAGGTAATTCCGCTCATCGAAGCCGTAATCCGGGTTTTTGATCGCCACGGCGAGCGCGTAAGTCGCAACAAGGCCCGCATGAAATACCTGATTCAGAAAATCGGGTTTGATGCCTTTATGGAACTGGTTACTCAGGAGCGCATTGCAAATAAATCTAAAACTTACGTATTCGACCGCAACAGCGTACCACAACCCGAACCAGCCCCGGAAAAAGAAGTACCGGCCGTAGAAATTTTAAACCAGCAGCATTACGACGAATGGCTAAAAACCAATGTAACTGAACAAAAGCAAAAAGGCTTTTATTCGGTTTGGGTGCGGGTGCTGAAAGGTGATATCCCGACCGAGAAAGCGCGTATTCTGGCCCAAATGGTAAAAGACTACGCCGCCGATGATGTGCGGATTACCCCTAACCAAGGCTTGCTGTTTAAATTTATCCGTCAGGAGGCGCTGCCGTACGTGTTCCACGTACTTAACACGCTGGGTTTTGCCTTACCGGGTTTTAACAGCACCACCGATATTACCACCTGCCCCGGTACCGATACCTGTAATTTGGGTATTACTAACAGCATGAACCTGGCCGAGGTATTGGAAAACATGATGCTGGACGAGTTTCCGGATTTGATTTACAACAACGATATTAAAATAAAAATAAGCGGCTGTATGAATTCCTGCGGTCAGCATGGTTTGGCCCAGATTGGTTTTCACGGCAGTTCTATAAAACACGGTGCTAATGTTATTCCGGCCTTGCAGGTAATGCTGGGCGGCGGTACCGTAGGCGACGGTGAAGGCCGGATGGCCGAACGGGTAGTAAAAGTACCTACTAAAAAAGGCCCGGATATTCTGCGTACCTTGTTCAACGACTTTGAAGCTAATAAACTGGAAGAAGAGTTATTTAACCAGTATTACGACCGCCAAAGTAAAAATTATTTCTATACTTTGTTAAAACCGCTGGCCGATTTAACTAAACTGCAGCCTGGCGATTATGTAGATTGGGGCCACGTAGAAGAATTTGCCACCGCCATTGGCGTCGGCGAGTGCGCCGGCGTAATGATTGACTTGGTAGCTACCTTGTTGTTTGAATCGGAAGAGAAAATGGAATGGGCTGCCCAAGCTTTGAAACAAGGTGCTTACGCTGATTCTATTTACCACAGCTACAGCGTATTTGTGAGTACCGCCAAAGCTTTGTTATTAGCCAAAGGTTTAAGCGCTAATACCCAGATTGGTATTCTCAACGATTTTGATACGCATTTTGTACAGGATGGCACGTTTACGTTTCAGCCTGATTTCCGGACGCACGTGATGCAGATTAACCAGAATGAACCATCGGCCGAATTTGCCACCAGCTATTTAGCCGAAGCTTATAATTTTCTGGAAGCTGCCTCTGCTTACCGGGGCGCCGAAGTAAAACGGCCTCAGGTTTTAACCGAAATATTAAATGTAAATGCTTAAATAACATTGCCGGCCTAAACGCTTCTGAAATAGTAGCGTTTAGGCCGGTAAATTTTTGAGTATAAACTTGCCTCTGATATTTCCATCGGCAACCTGTAAAAACCAGTCCTTCGTGCAGATAAATGCACCCAAACAGAAAGCCAGCGTAGGTAATAAAATGGAGTTTGGCATTTGGACCGGAAAAAGGTTGATAATTCTGATGAGATAGGCTACTGCGATCAAAGCTAATACGCCGGAATAAAAGAGATTTCTATTAAGCATGTCCTGCAAAATATAACCTACGTGTTACCCGAAACCGAACAGAAAACTTCTACTACCGAAAACCAGTTGTTCCCGGTGTTCCTGAAGTTGCACCAATTACACACCCTTATTGTGGGCGGCGGCCTGGTGGGGGAAGAAAAAATTACGGCCGTGTTGCGGAATAGTCCGCAAGCGACTATTACTTTGGTGGCTCCCGAGATCCGGCCCGAAATAAAAGCCTTGCTTTCCCAATATCCCAATCTCACGCTGCTGCAAAAACCTTTCGACGAAATTGATTTAGACGGGAAAGACCTGGTAATTGCGGCTACCAACAATAAAGTCGTAAACAGCTACGTCAAGCAAGTGGCCAAAAGCCGTAAAATTCTGGCCAACGTAGCCGATACGCCCGACGAATGCGATTTTTATTTGAGTTCCATTGTGCAGAAAGGCAACCTGAAAATTGCTATTTCCACCAACGGCAAATCGCCTACGGTTGCCAAACGGGTAAAAGAAGTGCTGAACGAAACCTTCCCAAACGAAATGGATAGTTTGCTGCAGAATATCGAACGCATTCGCACCACGCTGAAAGGCGATTTTGCCGAAAAAGTAAAGCAGCTAAACGAAGTAACGGCCTCATTAACTCCGGATACCCTAACTCAACCCATAACCACACCGGCTCCGGTGCTAACCCCCTCACCAACTCCGCAGCATATATTTATCCGGCATAGCTGGCGTTTCCGGTTACTCATGGGCTTTTCGGCGCTGGCCCTGATGATAATCGGGCACGTGCTGTTTAGCTTTTTACCGATGCAAACCATTGGTGGTTATGCCCGGCAAGCTTTTAACAGCCTGGACGAAGATATTTTGTATTTTATGCTGGGCGGCTTTATTGCCCAAATGATTGATGGTGCCCTGGGTATGGCCTATGGCGTGAGTGCTACTACTTTCCTGCTTTCGTTTGGCGTACCGCCCGCGGCCGTGAGTGCCAGCGTACACGCTTCCGAAATATTTACCAGCGGCGTTTCGGGCTTAATGCACCTGCGTTTTGGTAACGTAAACAGCAAGCTTTTTAAAACCCTTTTATTACCCGGCGTTTTAGGTGCTATTCTGGGAGCTTACGTATTATCGTCGGCCGAACAATATGCCGATATTATCAAACCAATAGTAGCTTTTTATACGCTAATACTAGGATTTATCATTATCCGGAAAGCTATCCGGAAAACAAATAAAAAACGCAAAATCCGGAAGCTGGGTTGGTTAGCCGTTACCGGTGGTTTCCTGGATTCTATCGGCGGTGGCGGCTGGGGACCAATTGTAACTTCTTCGCTGATTGCCAGCGGTCGCCATCCTATGTATACCATCGGTTCGGTTAACCTCACAGAGTTTTTTGTGTCGTTTGCCAGTTCCGTTACTTTTATAACGCTTATTGGTTTAAATCACTGGCAAGTAGTATTGGGGCTGGTGTTGGGCGGCATGGTAGCGGCTCCGGCAGCAGCTCTAATCTCCCGCCGTTTATCGGTAAAAACCATGATGATTCTGGTGGGCCTGATTGTAATTATCCTGAGCTTGCGCAATATTTATACCACTGTATTTTAAGGATTGGCACCAGCGACGATATTTATCACCTAATATTTATTCGATAACGCCGGGCTTATCGTACCTTTGCGCATTCAGTTAACCTTATAAACCCTGTGGCCTTAAGGCCAGGGATATGATGCACTAATGGAAAATAAAGAAACCCAAGTTATACGTACCCAAGCCGAACGTACCCAATACCGCGAACATTCGGTACCGCTTTACCTTACCTCCAGCTTTACTTTTGAATCGGCAGAGCAAGGCCGGGCCATGTTTGCCGATGAAATCCAGGGTAATATTTATTCCCGCTTCTCAAACCCCAACGTAGACGAATTTATTCAGAAGATGTGTCTCTTGGAAGGCGCGGAAGATGGTTTTGCCTTTGCTACCGGTATGGCGGCTGTTTTTACTAGTTTTGGGGCTTTATTGCAGGCTGGCGATCATATTCTGGCTTCCCGTTCGGTATTTGGTTCTACGCACCAATTGCTTACCAAAGTGCTGCCTAAATGGGGGATTACCAGTACCTACGCCGATGCCGACAAACCCGAAGAATGGGAAAGCCTGGTGCAGCCCAATACCAAAATGATTTACCTGGAAACACCTTCCAATCCGCAGTTAGAGCTAATCGACCTGGAATGGGTAGGCAATTTTGCCCGGCAGCATAACTTGATTCTGAACGTGGATAATTGTTTTGCGACGCCTTACCTGCAAACGCCCATTGCCTACGGCGCCGATTTAGTGGTGCATTCGGCAACTAAATATATTGATGGGCAAGGACGCGTTTTAGGCGGTGTTATTGTGGGCCGGAAAGACCTGATAGCAGAAATCCGTTTTTTCTCCCGCCATACCGGTCCGGCAATGTCGCCGTTTAATGCCTGGGTTTTATCAAAAAGCCTGGAAACCTTGCCCTTGCGTATGGATCGCCATTGCAGCAATGCTTTAGCTTTGGCCCAGCATTTAGACAAACACGCCGAAATGGAATCGGTATTATACCCGATGCTGCTTTCGCACCCGCAACACGAATTAGCTAAAAAGCAAATGCAACAGGGCGGCGGTATCGTCACTTTTGTGGTAAAAGGCGGCTACGAAAGGGCCCAACGGTTTATGGATGCCTTGCAAATAGCCTCTAAAACCGCCAATCTCGGCGATTCTCGGACTACGGTTACGCATCCTGCTTCCATGACACACTCTAAATTAACGCCGGCCGAACGGGTAGCAGTTGGTATTTACGATGGTTTAATCCGGATTTCGGTTGGACTGGAAAATATTAATGATATTATTCAGGATGTAGAACAAGCCCTAAGGGCTTCTGTTTAAATTAAAGTTACAGATAATATTACAACTTATCAGAATTAACTATTGCAGAAAAAGGTAACTTAGTCCCTCGCCTTAGTTAAGGCGGAGTAGGAGTGATTGTTTTCTTACATTGATTTCCGACAAGTTCTATCAAAGTCTATATAAACCCGCAGTTCTTGCTCTTAGTTGAAAAGGTAAGTATATTAAATAGAAAATTAAATCTGTTTTTTATAATAATATTCGCTTAAATACTTGCCTTTTTGTGGCTTATTTCTACTTATACATTTATGATAATATAAACTGTTTTAGACACTAAATACTCAGTGAATAATACTTAAGTATAAATTGTAAAATATTTATTGTATATTGTAAGAAATTATGAACATATATGCCTTTAAAAATGTAGTAGGTATATAATAAATTAATACAATATGAATAACGGAACAGTAAAATTCTTTAATGACTCGAAAGGGTTCGGGTTTATTAAAGAAACAAATTCAGATCAGGAATATTTCGTACACGTTTCTGGCTTAGTAGACGATATCAGAGAAAATGACGAAGTAACTTTTGACCTGCAAGAAGGAAGAAAAGGACTGAACGCAATCAATGTGAAGCGTGCTTAGTTTTAAGTTATAAATTTAAGAAAGAGCCTTACGTACAGTAAGGCTTTTTTATTTGTTCCCGCAAGAGCAAACAAGAATTTTCCTAATACCAACAGGGTATATTTCAAGTTTAAAGATGTCCAAATAAAATAATATGAACAGAAAATATTTAGTTGACCCAACCACCCGTGAGTACCTGTGTGTAGCCCTGAAAAAAGGCCCGGAGTGGGTACCTAATAACCAGAAATCGCTACAAAGCTTTACCGGCTCCCGCACCAACAAGGAGGATGCTGACTTTGAGTTGCTTACCGGCGAATTTAATGATAATACGTTCTATGAAAAATGGATACGTAACGGCACCAATTTCCTTTTCCGATAAGTAAACAACTCCAAAGGCCTTTAGCGCAATAACATTACTTAATAATAAAGATCAAGCATACAATATGGGTAAATCACAAGAAACCTTTAACAAAAAAGAAAAAGAAAAGAAGAAATTAAAAAAACGGCAGGATAAAGAACTGAAGAAGGAAGAGCGTATGGCTACCTCTCAGAAAGGAAAAGGCATAGAGGAAATGCTGGCCTACGTAGATGATAACGGAAATATTACTTCAACTCCGCCGGATCCAAAGAATAGGAGAGTAGTAAATCAGGAAGATATCCAGATTGGTATTTCCCGGCAGGAAGCCATTGATCCGGCTGATTTAATTAGAAAAGGAACAGTAGCTTTCTTTAATGAGTCTAAAGGTTACGGTTTCATTAAAGACCATAACTCGCAGGAAAGTATCTTTGTTCACCAAAACGCTTTGTCAGGCCCTATAAAAGAGAATGACAAAGTTACTTTTGAAGTAGAAAATGGGCAAAAAGGGCTTAATGCTGTTAATGTAAAAATTATCAGTTAAGACGTTAGGTTCCGAATTATATTCGGGTTATAATTTATAATAACACACGCAGAGTAGGCTAATAAATTAATTTGATTGAAGCTCTTGTGTGTTATTATAACCTGTTAGGTGGAGAGCCCCTACATTCTTTTGCCGCGCTGTTAAGAGAAATTATAGTGGCTTTGGGGTTGAAATTCTTCTGGATAAGCTAATTTACTCATCGGATAATCATCCACATACCTGCGCTTACAGCAGAAAAGCCCAGCAGAAAGCCGCTGTAAACTTCGGTAGGAGTGTGGGCATGCAGGGCTAGGCGTGCGGTTAAAACCGCTCCGGACAGCACAATTAAAAGCAGGAGTATATACAGCAACTCATTTTCGGGCAGGTAAGCGTTTAAAACCAAAAGCAAGCCCAGCATGCCGCCCATGCCTACGCCGTGCGCGCTAATTTTCCAGACATAAGATATCAGGTAAGTAAGGAAAACGGAAAGCGTAATCAAGGCCATTATAATAAAAAACAGCCGGTCGAAGTAAGGCTGGGAGTAAAAAAAATAAGCCGTAATAGCAAAACAAACTGCCGCAAAGAAGAAAGGCAGGTTCCGTTCGGGCCGGTTCTCAACCTGCATGCTACTGATAAAGCCTTGCCGGTACATATAATAAGTACCTACGCCCGGAACTATAAAAGTGGTTAATAGTACCAGCACCATAATAATCCAGCGGCTCGCCATGGGAAAAGTAACCAGCGATTCCGGCAAAACATACAGGATAATACAAAAAATATAGGTAGGCAGCAGCAGCGGGTGAAACAGTCCTGATAAAATTTGCGCGAGGGTACGGTTCACTTGGTGAGTTATGAATTAAAAATTAGAAATTTTGAGTTTGTTGTAATAATTCGTACCTATTTACGAGCAATACCTAAAATAAACTAAGATTCTGGTAGGCCCACTATTTAAAAATTAATAAAGTTTAGATTGTTTCTAATTTTTAATTAAAAGCTTATAACTCCTTCCTCAGCCGGGCTACCGGTATATTTAGTTGTTCGCGATATTTGGCTACGGTGCGGCGGGCAATATTATAGCCTTTTTCGTTCAGGATCTTTTCCAGTTTATCGTCTGATAAAGGTTTTTTCTTATTTTCTTTATCGATAACGTCTTTCAGAATTTGCTTTACTTCCCGGCTACTGGCATCTTCGCCCGAATCGGTAGCAATACCTTCGGAGAAGAAATGTTTAAGCGGGTACACGCCAAATTCGGTTTGTACCCATTTGCTATTAGCTACCCGCGACACCGTGGAAATATCCATATCTATTTCAGTAGCAATATCTTTCAGGATCATGGGCCGCAGTTTGGTTTCGTCACCATCCAAGAAAAAATCGTGCTGGTACCGGACAATGGCTCCCATGGTGCGCAGTAACGTATTTTGACGTTGCTTAATGGCATCAATAAACCATTTGGCGGCATCCAGTTTCTGCTTTACAAAAGTTACCGCTTCTTTCAACTTTTTATCTTTCTTGGCGCCCTTGTCGTAGGCATCAAACATTTCGGAATACGAACGGCTCACGCGTAAATCGGGCGCATTGCGGGCATTCAGGGTAATATTCAATACCCCGTTATCGTTGGTAATGATAAAATCCGGAATAATATACTGGGCTTTACCTAAACCAGGAGCCGATCCGCCCGGCTTGGGATTCAATTTGAGAATAATACTTAAAGCTTCTTTCAGCTCCTCATCTTCTATATCCAGCCGCGCCTGAATCCGGGCATAATGTTTCTTGGTAAATTCATCGAAGGTTTCCGAAATAATGCGCTCGGCTATCTCGGTTTCGTAATCCGGTTCGCGGCGCTCCAGTTGCAGCAGCAAACATTCCTGTAAATCGCGGGCCGCAATGCCGGGCGGGTCAAACGTCTGGATTTCGCGTAGTACGGCTTCTATCTCTTGCAGGCTAACTTCTATGTTTTGCGAAAAAGCCAGGTCGTTGGCAATAGCATTTAAATCGCGCCGGATGTAGCCATCATTGTCGATGCTGCCAATGAGCTGTTCGCCAATGGCGTGTTGTTTTTCATCGAGGTTCAGGAAACCCAGTTGGTCCAGTAAAGCATCCGTTAAAGTAGAAGTACCGGCCATAGGCATTTCCCGGTCGTCTTCTTCGCCGGGGCCGTCGCCCTGCATTTTATAGCCCGCAATTTCATCGTCGTGGATGTAATCGCCTATATCAATATCATCGTTATCCTGCCGGTAATCCTCTTCTGAGCCAGATACGTCATCATTCCGGCTATCATCAAAATCTTCGTCCAGGCTGTCGTCGGCATCAAACTCGTCGTTGCTGTCGGCGTCATCCTCTGTCCGGTCCATTTCATCGTCGCCGCCTTCTTCCAAAGCCGGGTTCACTTCCATTTCTTCCTTGATGCGCGTTTCCAGTTCGGCCGTAGGTATCTGCAGCAGTTTTATGAATTGAATCTGC
>Ga0210040_10001080_pt1 | contig 42500 bp, 32 predicted proteins | sample CryGeyCG12114_NA_FD_185462 | JGI IMG/M metagenome (GOLD analysis project Ga0210040, IMG submission 185462) | Groundwater microbial communities from aquifer - Crystal Geyser CG19_WC_8/21/14_NA (SPAdes) (version 2) | ecosystem: Environmental > Aquatic > Deep subsurface > Groundwater | place: USA...
CGACCAGGTCGCCGACCAGCAGGCCCACGGTGTAGCTGACCAGCCACTCGGGCGCGCGCCGACGGCGGGCGGAGAACGGGTCGTAGACCGGGCGGGGCGGCAGCGCCGGCACGCGGGCCGCCACCGGGGTCCTCGCCAACTCCGACACGCTGCGCACCTGACGCAGGTTCCGCACGGAATCGGGGTCGGGGTCCTCGTCCAGTGCCGCGGTGATGAGCTGGGTCAGCTCGTCCTCGCCGGTGCGCGTGGCGGCCACGGCATCGGTGGTCGTCGGGACCGGCACGGTGGTCGGGCCGGTGGCCGAGGCATCCGTCGCGCGGAGCGGGGGCACCGGGACGGTCTGGTCCTCGTGCTCGCCACCCGTGGGCAGGGAGCCCTGAGTCGTCGTCACGCGGAGATTCCTTCCGGAGTGTGGTCGGCCTGTTCGAGCGTCACCCGGAGGTGACGCACGGTCAATGCCGTACCACTCGGTGGGGTCGTGCAGACGGCGGCTGCCGTGGGGTCGGTCCGGGAGGACGGGGCGGTCACCGCGTCAGCCCCCGTCGGGTGCGGGCGTCGTCGCCCCAGCCCGGCAGGACGCCGGGTGCGTCGACCGTCTTGGCGTCCGCGGTGCGGCGGAGCGCCCAGTCCGCGGGCAGGACCAGGCGCGGGGCCACCCCGATGAGGACGGCGATGAGGACGGCGACCGCACCGACCGCCTCCGCGCTCTCCTCGACGAAGGTGCTGGCCGCCGACCACGGGGAGGTGCTCCCGACCCCCTGGGCGACGGCGGTGGAGACCGCGGACAACGCGCTGGCGGCCAGTCCGTAGAAGGCGACGGCGAGCAGGACCCGACGGCGGTCACGGCGCTCGGCGCGGGCGACGTAGAAGAGCGAGGCCACCACGGCGGCGACGATCGCGGCGCTGCCGGCGAGGGCGACCGCCGGGTGGTCGGTGACGCCGAGGGCTTCCAGGACGCGGACGTGCACGGTGCCACCGCCCTTGACCTCGGCGACGGCGACGGCGACCAACCCGACGGCCAGCCACCAGGTGCGGCGGGCCTCGGTCCGGGCGGCGCCGACGAACGCGGAGAGCGCCGCGACCAGGAAGAGCGCGGCGATGAACATGCGGGGCGCGGACATCGGTGCGTCCATCGACAGCACCCGCGCGGTGCCGGTGGGCTCACCACCGGTGACCCGCAGCACGAAGCCGAGCGTCTCCAGAGCGACGCCGGTGGTGGCCAGCAGCAGGCCGAGCGGCGGTACCGGGATGCGGCGACGCGGCGTGCGGACCTCCACCGGCGTCGACGGAGCGACCACCGCCCGGGGCCCCGGCTGCCCTGCTGCTGCCCGCTCACGACGATCGGCCTCGCGCATGGCGAAGCCGATGGGGCCGGCGACTGCGATCGCCAGCACCGACCACCCCAACAAGATCCACACCCACCACGACATGGTCCAGGCATCGGCGTCGGAGGGGCAGTGCTTGAGCGGATCAGGTGACACCCCCCTGGCTTCACCCGATCGAGCAGGACGCGCGGCGGCGTCCCGATGGCAGCGTCACTCCGGGTGAGGGCTCGCCGAGGGAAGTCAGACGACCCGGCGGTATGCCCGCCGTGGTCCGTCGGCACGGTCGGCATCGGCTATCAACTAGAGGTGTCCTGGGTGGTCGGCGTGTCAGCCGTGTGGTTGAGCGCCTCGGCCGCTTCGCTGCCGGTGCTCGGGCGACTGATCCGCGGCGATCGTCGGACGTCCCCGCCGCTACCTGCGGCCGGCGCACCCCTCCCCCGCCCACACCTGCGGCTGGTACCCGACCCGCCGGCCTAGTGCCTGCACGGGGGCACCCGCCCGAGGTGGGCACCGCGTCAGCGCCGCGCAGCGCGCATTGCCAGACTGCTCCCATGGTGGACACCCGCGCCCGGTTGAGCGACACCGAACTGGCCGCGCTCGCCCGCTACGCCTTCGGCCTGGCGACCGCGCCACTGCTTCCGGTGGCCGACCGGTACGAGGACGCGGAGGGCGCGCTCGTCGCCGTCGCCGGCGAGGGCGGGCCGACGGTGGTGGAGGTGCCCCGCTGGCGCTCCCCGGACAGCGTCCGCGCGGAGCTGGCGCGGCGGGGCTGGTCGGCGCCTGCCGCCTGGGTCGGCTCCCCGCCGGACGACGCCTCCGCGCTGCCCGACCGGCTGCTGGTGCTGCTGCCCGCTGCCGGCACCGCCCCCGACTCGGTGGTCATCTCACTGGGCGCTGCGGTCTGGGCCGACCGAGCTGCCGACCGCGAGCTGCTCGTCGTCCCGGTCCCGGTCACCGCCGCGGCACCGGAGGTGCCCTGGCTCGAGCTGGCGACCGCCTACGGCGCGGGCCCGGTGGCCGACCACGTCGACCTGCGGCCACCGACGACGGGCGGTCGCGCGGTCATGTTCACCGGTCTCTCCGGCGCCGGGAAGTCGACGATCGCCCGCCGGCTCGTGGAGCTGCTGCTGGAGGCGGGGCACACCGTCACGCTGCTGGACGGCGACGAGGTGCGCACCCACCTGTCGGCCGGCCTCGGCTTCGCCAAGGCCGACCGGGACACGAACGTGCGCCGGATCGGCTGGGTGGCTGCACAGATCGCCAAGCACAGCGGCCTGGCCGTGTGCGCGCCGATCGCGCCCTACGCCGCGACCCGCGCCGAGGCACGGGCACTGGTCGAGGCGCAGGCCGGCCCCGGCTCGTTCGTGCTGGTGCACGTGGCCACGCCGCTGGCGGAGTGCGAGGCGCGTGACCGCAAGGGCCTCTACGCCAAGGCACGGCGCGGGGAGATCGCCGAGTTCACCGGGATCAGCGACCCCTACGAGGAGCCGACCGACGCCGAGCTGACCATCGACACCCGCTCGTCGAGCGTCGAGGAGTGCGCCCGGCTGGTGCTCACCCACCTCGCGGGCGATTGACGACCCGCCCTCAGCGGAACAGGTCGTCCCCGCCGGCCGAGCGGTGCGGTACCGCAGCGGGCGCGTCGATCGTCTCGGCATCGGCCCGGCGGCGGAGCAGCCACGCGGCGGGGAGCACCAGGCGCGGAGCCACCCCGACCAGGACGGCGGTCAGGACGGCGACCGCGCCGAAGGCCTCACCGGTCTCCTCGACGAACGTCGCGACCGACGACCAGTACGGGCTGCCGCCGGCCTGGCCCACGAGGGACGAGACGCCGGACAGCCCGACCGAGGCCACCGCGTACAGGCCGAAGGCGACGAGCACGCGGCGTCGGTCGCGGCGCTCGGTGCGGCTGAGCCACCACAACGCAGCCAGGACGACGCCCGCGACCGCGGCGCTGACGGCTGCCGCGGTGACAGGGTGGCCGCGCAGCCCGGCGGCGGCGAGCGCCGCGGTGTGCACGGTCCCGCCCGCCTTCACCTGGCCGATCACCGCGGCGACCAGGGCGACCGCGGCCCACCAGGGGCGCCGGCCGGTGCCGCGGGCGGCGCCCACCGCGGCGGCCAGCGCGGCGGTGAAGAACAGTGCGGCGACGAACATCCGCGGGATGGAGAGCGGGGCGTCCATCGACCACAGCAGGGCGCTGCGCTCATGACCGGACGACCGGACCAGGAACCCGACGGTCTCCAGCACGACCCCGGTCAGCAGCAGTGCGACCGCGAGGTACGGGACGGGGATGCGCCGCCGCTGGACCGCCCGCTTCGCGGGTACCCCGGTGCGGCTGCGGCCCGAGCGCTCGCGCCGGTCGGCCTCGCGCAGGGCCAGACCGAACAGCGGCGCCAGGACGGCGGCGGCCACGGTCCACCCGAGCAACGCCCAACCCCACCACCGCATGCCTCCCCCATCGGCGCACCGGCTGGAGTTCTGGACCCCCCCTCCCGACGACGACGTGCCGTGCCCGACCCACGGGTCCGGGTTCGGCACCTCATCGAGTGCGCCCGGTTCATCGCACCAGCCACCCGGATCAGGTCAGAGACCGGTGCGGAGCGCCTCGATCAGCTGATCGGCGAGCTCGGACCGGCAGATGAGGAGGTCGGGCAGGTAGGGATCGGGCTGGTTGTAGCGCAGTGGCGACCCGTCGAGCCGGCTGGTGTGCAGGCCGGCGGCGCGGGCGACGGCCACGGGGGCGGCGGAGTCCCACTCGTACTGGCCGCCGCCGTGCACGTAGGCGTCGGTGTCGCCGCGGACGACGGACATGGCCTTCACCCCGGCCGAGCCCATCGCCACCAGCTCGCCGTGCAGCTGTGCGGCCAGGTCGGTGGCGAGCGCCGGCGGACGGCTCCGGCTCACGGCCAGACGCAGCGGACCGGCGGAGCGGGGCGGCGGCTCGACGACGGCAGCAGTGCTCAGCGTGATGCCCTCGGCCGGCAGGGCCACGGCGCCGGCGACGAGCTCGCCGTGCGCCCAGAGGGCGACGTGCACCGCCCAGTCGGTGCGGTCGAGCTCGGAGAACTCGCGGGTGCCGTCGAGGGGGTCGACGATCCACACCCGGTCGGCGGCCAGCCGCCTGGGGTCGTCGGCGCCCTCCTCGGAGAGCACGGCGTCCCCGGGCCGGGTGCCGGCCAGCCGTTCGACCAGGAAGCGGTGCGCCTCGGCGTCACCGGCCGCCTTGCGCGCGCCGCCGTCGGCGAAGTCCCGCTGCCGCACACGGAGCAGCAGCTCGCCGGCCGCGCTGGCCGCGGCCGCCGCCTCGTCGTGGTCGTCACCGTCGGCCACGGCACCCCCTGGGTCTCGACCGTGGCGCCGGTCGCGCCGCGGGTCGCGGCTGATCGTGCAGCACGGGGTGCGACAGCGCCCAGCCTGCCCCGTTCGGAGGATTCCGGTACCCGTCCGGTCTGCAGGGTGCCGCCAGGCATCCCGGGGACCCTTATCCTGGGCACCCGGTAGGGGGGCCCCGTGGAAGGACGATGTGCAGAAGAGCCTGAGTGACCTGCGTCGAAGGGTGCGTGGGCTGCTGGTCCCGGCCAGGGGCGCCCGGCGCCACCTGCTCCCGGGCCTGACCCTGGAGGAGTTCTTCGCCGAGCTCAAGGCACGCGACGTCGACTACGTCGTCCTCCGGTGGTTCGACAGCCTGCCGGAGGTCGACGAGGGCGAGGACATCGACCTGCTCGTCGCCGACGACGACCTGCCCGTGGTCCGGTCCTTCATGACCACCCGGTCCGGCCCCCAGCGCACGCAGAAGTTCGACATCTACAGCGTGAGCGGTCTGCCCGGCTCGGACTTCCACGGCGTGCCGTACTACGCCCCGCGCTTCGCCCGGGAGCTGCTGGACTCCAGCACCTGGCTGCGGCACCGGTACCGGGTGCCCGATCTCCGGCACCACTGGGAGTCCCTGGCCTACCACGCCGTCTACCACAAGGGCCGCGCATCGGGCCTGAGCACCGGCGCGACCGATCCCGACGAGGTCCGGTCGCCCTCCGACCACGACTACGAGGCCGTGCTGTCCGACCTCGCGGTCCAGCTCGACCAGCCGGCGCACGCCACGTTGGCCGCCCTGGACGACCAGCTCGCGGCCCGGCAGCTGCGCCCGCCGCTGGACACGCTGGAGCGGCTCGAGCCCACCAACCCCTGGATCCACGACCGCTTCTTCGCCGACCGGCCCCCGGTCGAGGACCTCTGGCGCGGCCTGGCCGTGTTCGTGCTGCGGGACCAGGCAGCAGCCCAGGTCGACGTGGCGGTGGAGACGCTCGACCGGGACGGGTTCGAGGTGCTCGACGTGGTCGAGCTCGATCCCGCCCAGCGTTCCGCGGCGAGCCACCGGCTGCGCGGCGGCAACTGGGCCCGGGGTCCCTGGCCGCGCAGCGGCGGTACGCCGCACGCGTTCGTGATCGCCTACGACGTCGCCCCGGTCATCGCCGAGCCAGACCGGGAGCGGGGCACCAACCAGCGCATCCCGCAGGCCAAAGAGCGGTTGCGCGCGCGGCTGATGGCCGGCGTGGCGGCCGACGAGCTGTACAACCCCGTGCACTCCTCGGACAACCCCGGTCAGGCCCTGGACTACCTCGAGATCCTCGGCGACCACACCGAGCACCGCCTCCGGCCGCTGGTGCAGCAGCTGGTCGACGCCACGTCCTTCCCGTACCCGGTGGTGCGCAGCCTGGGCGGCGAGGCACGCCGGGCGCGGGTGGCCCTCGTCGACCACCCCGAGCACGGCCTGACCGTGTGCAAGCTCTTCCGCCCCGGAGCGGTGCGCTACCTCGAACGCGAGCTGCGGGCCCGCGAGGAGTTCGGCCACCTGCCCGAGATGCCCGACCTCCTGGAGCGCGGGGACAACTGGGTCCTCACCACCCGCTACGACGACGACCGGAGCCACCGCCGCCGCCGGTTGCCCGGCCGCGAGGACGCCCAGCTCACCCGGGCGGCAGCGCACCAGCTCACCCGGCTCGCCCGCCGGCTGCACGACCGCGGGACGTTCCTGCTGGACCTGTCCGCGCACAACGTGGTCACCGATCCCGTCGCCGGGCTCAAGGTGCTGGACCTGGAGTTCCTGCAGGAGTACCAGGGAGCGGCCCCGGCGCTGGTGGACTCCTACTCCTTCCGCGGCGTACCCGACGGCGTCGCCGGGTACGACGACCCGCGGAGGACCGAGCTCACCCAGCGAACGGGCGGTTCGGCCTTCCACCCCGCGGTGTCCGGTTCCTCCGTCGAGGCCCTGCTCCAGGCACACCGCCCGTTCGACGCCGCTCGGCGAACGGTGGTGCTGTCCTGGTGGTACGTCCGGTTCCTCAGCCGGCAGCGCCGCCGGGCTGCCCGGAGGGCGGTCACCACGTCACGCCCGGGCAGAGCGGCCCGCACCGTCGTCCGAGGCGTCCGGGAGCGACGGAGGTCCCGCTGACGCCCGCGGAGCTCGCAGCACCGTCGCCGGCGACGGGGGAGCCATCCGAGTCCCGGTACGACGACGAACACCAGACCTGATCCGTTGCCGCCCGGCGCGGCCGACCGCAGCACAGCCGAGTGCCCCGGAGGGAGCAGCGTGCGAGAGCTGGACGTATCCGTCGTAATTCCCTCGTTCAACCGCCCGGATCTGCTGGGCGAGTCCCTGGACTCCGTGCTGGCGCAGACCCGGCCGGCCCGCGAGATCATCGTGGTCGACAACGGCACAGGCGACGGGACCGCCGAGGTGGTCGCCCGGCACGCCGGCCGGGTGCGGTACATCCGGACCGAGCCGGCCGGCGTGCAGGCAGCGCGCAACGTCGGCCTGCAGGCCGCCACCTCGCGGTGGGTCGCCACCTTGGACGACGACGACCTCTACCGGCCCACGTACCTGGAATGCGCGGCGCCGGCCCTGGAGGACGGCCGCGCGGACCTGGTCTTCGGGGACCACCGGAAGTTCGTCACCGGCGCCGGTCTCGTCAGCGAGAAGACGAACGCCGAGCGCGCGCCGGCCGGCTACTGGGACGGCATCGCCGGACCCGACACCGGGGTGGACTGGACCTACGTCGGCAGCTTCCCGGTCGAGCGGCTGCTCAGCTACAACGTCTTCTACCCCTCGACCATGATCCTGACCCGCGAGCTCTTCGAGCGGGTGGGCGGCTTCGACCCCGCCGTGCGGGGGATCAAGACCGAGGACATGGAGTTCATGACCCGGGCGCTCCCGGCCGCGCGGCTGGCCTTCGCCTGGTCCGCGCTGGTCGACTACCGGATGCACCAGACCAACAACGGCGGCGACCTGCTCGCCCAGTTCATCGGCCGGTGGCGGATCTTCGAGTACGTGCGGCAGAAGGACGAGCACGGCAGTGCCGCCTTGACGGCAGCGCTCGATGCCGACCTCCCGGTCCGGCGACGCGCGGTCATCCGCACCGCCTTCCGCAACGGGCAGCTCGACGTGCTGCCCGAGGTCCGGGCCCGGCTGCGCCCGCAGGAGGTCACGCTGCCCACCCGCCTCATCCTGGCGGCCTCCCGACTGCCCCGCCCGGTGGTCGACCGGCTCGTCCGGACCGGTGGAGCGCTGCTCCGCCGTCCGGGCCAGGACCGGGTCCAGCTGCCGCAGTGGATGCCGGGCACCCCGGGCTGACCCGGCCTGCCCGACGACGGGGCGTGGACCGGTACCGCCCGGGCGCGCCGACCGCCGGCCACGACCCCCTTGCACGCGACGACCGGGACGGGGACCGGCGACCACCCCGGGCCACGCGGTCAGTGGTGCCGGCCGACCCCCACCCGGGGACGAGCCGCCGGCCCGGGCCGCCGGCCCGGTCGATGCCAGGCCGGCGCCCCGGACGCGCTCAGCTGGCCGGACGCAGTGCGCTGACCCAGCCGGCGGCCTTCATGGACCGGCTGAGCGCCCAGGTCGACGTCCCGGTGGCACCTGCGGTCGACCGGAGCGCGTGGGCCGTCTCGGTCACCTGCTGACCGGTGCTCTCCAGCTCCTCGGTCCACCCGCTGGGCGGGGTGACGCTGACGCTGCCGCTGTCGATGCCGACACCGCCGACCAGGAGCGCACCGGCCCGGGAGGTCGTCACCCCCGGGACGGCCAGCTTGGTGGAGGCGCTGCTGTTGGCCTTCGTGCTGGCCACGGTGTCGAACGGCGTCGTCCTGTCCACCCCGGAGAAGGCGGTCGTGCCCGCGTTCCACTTCTGGGCGGTCGACAGCGTCCAGGTGTGGGACGCCGGCTCGGCGGCCGCATCGGTGACGACGTGGGAGTACACGAACAACCGGGCGTTGGTGCCCACCGACACCGGCGGGACCACCGCCGACCAGCCGGCCGGTGCCGCCGTCACGGACGGGGCGGCGTCAGTGGTGAACTGGGCGATCACCAGGTCCCCGGTGCGCACGCCGGCCGGCCCGGGGACCGTGACGGCGGTGGTCGCCGGGCCGCTGGCCACGGACGACGCGCCCACCGTGATCCCGGTGCCGGGGGACGGTGCCGCGGCGGTGGCCGTGATGGTCCGCGCCGACGACGTGCTGGCGCCCGCGGCGTTGGTGGCCTTGAGGGTCACCGGGAACGAGCCAGCGGTGCCGTAGGTGTGCGACGGGTTCTGCGCCGTCGACGTCGTGCCGTCGCCGAAGGTCCAGGCCCACGAGGTCGGACCGCCCGTCGACGTGTCGGTGAACTGCACCGCGAGCGGCGCCGTCCCACTCGTCGGCGTGGCCGTGAAGCTGGCCGCCGGGACCGTGGTCGCCGTCGGTGTGGTCACCGCGGCAGCCGTCGACTCCGCCGACCGGTTGGCCGCCGCATCGACCGCGGAGACCGTGTAGCTGTAGGCGGTGCCCGCTGCGGCGGAGGCATCCACGTAGGACGTCCCGCCGGTGACCGCCGAGGCCAGCACGACGCCGTTGCGGGTGACCCGGTAGGAGGCGACGCCGACGGCGTCCGTGGCCGCGCTCCAGCTCACCGTGACCGAGGTCGGGCTGCTCGCGGTGGCGCTCACCCCGGTCGGCACCGTCGGCGCCGTCAGGTCCGCTCCCCCAGCCAGGGCGAGCTCGGCGTGGTAGTAGCGCGAGGTGCTCTTGGTGTCGCTGGCCAGCACCACGATGCCGGAGGCGGCCGTGACCGGCGCCTTGGCGGTGGTCGGGTTGTTCAGCAGTGCGCCGGACCAGGACAGCATGGTGGCCTTGGGCGTGAACGACATGGCTGCGCCCAGCGGGGACCTGCGGTAGTAGATCTTTCCGCCGGCCTCGGTGGCCATCACCACGTACAACTGCCGGTTCGTCGCGTCCAGGATGAGCTGGGGGCGGGTCAGCTTCTCCCCCACGGTGGCGACCGTGCTCGGCGTCCACTCCCCGGTGGCGGAGCGGGAGAGCACCAGCAGGCTCGGGGAGGACGACGAGTCGCTGCTCGAGTCCCCGAGCGAGGTCTTGACCGCGGCGTAGATCCGGCCCTGGTCGTCGTCGGTCAACGACTTGAGGTTGATGTGGTCGTCCGCGGCGCGGGTGCCCGCGTACGGCGTCTCCAGCGTCCAGCCGTCGGCGTCCGCGCTGGTGTCCGGGTGCACGGCGAAGCGCATGACCTGGGTCTGCTGGTCCGACCACATGACGCCGACCTTCCCGGCGAAGGAGACGATCGCGGAGATGTCGTCGGCCTTGACCGTGTTGTCCGGGACCGGGACCATGTACGGCGCGGCCCAGCTGGTGTCGCTGGTCGTCGAGTGGGCCACCCAGACCCGGTCGAGCGCGCTGTTGGCCGGGTCGGGCTTGGTGAAGGTGACCCACAACCGGCTCAGGCTGTCCCGGGCGATCGTGACCGACTCGATGGAGCCGCTGCCCACCGCCTTGGGGAAACCGGCGTCCATGCTGTAGGTGTCGCTCGCCGTGGCGTAGGACAGCCGCACCGCCCGGACCTCGCCGTCGGTGACCCGGCTGGCCACGTAGAGCTTGCCGCCCTCCCACAGCGCATCCCCCGTGCTGCCCGACCGCGTGTCCACGATCGTGCCGGTGTCGCGCCAGGTGTGGTCGGCCAGGAGCCGGTGCACCGTCACATCGGGGTCGCCGTCGGGACCGTTGCCGGCGGAGCGCATCAGCGCCCACCACGAACCGTCGTTGAACCACAACTTGCTCTGCGGCTTGTCCTCGGTCGGGGCCGACCCGGCGACCGGGAAGGCCTGGTCCTGGTACATCTGCGGCACGGGGTCGGCGGCGAGCGCGGGAGCGGCCATGCCGGTCTGCAGCGACAGCATGACCGCGCCGAGGGCGACGAGCCCCGCGGACAGCCGGGCACGGGGCGACCGGGTGGCGGGAGGACGGGGTCGTGCACGGTGCATGGGGACCTCTCGGGCCTGCAGGGCCGGGACCGGCCGGAACGACTCAGGAGAACAGCGACCCAGCTGGGAGGGAACCGTCAGGCTCACCAGGCGGGGGACGATCACGGAGCGTCCTCACGGTGGGTCCAGACGTTGGGACGTGGCGTGAGCAATCGAGTCACTCGAAGGCACCCGAATGGGCAAGGGCGTCGACCAGCGGAGCGACCTCGGGGTAGAGCAGCTGGGCGAACGCCTGCTGGCTCCCCGCGGCCGACCAACCCGCCGCCCCGGGATCGACCAGGGTGACGGGCACCTCGGCGCCGTCGGCCGCTGTGCGGACCGCCGCCTGCACGTCCGGGTCGGGCGCGGGGCCACCCACTGCCACCTGCCACGGCGCCACCACGACGATCAGCGCGTCGGGTGCGGCCGCCTCGACCGCGGCGAAGGCCGCCGCTGCTCCCAGCTGCACGTCCACGGGGATGGCGGCACCGGACGCGGACCCGGCGAACAGCACCAGCTGGGTGGCGGGCCCGACCTCGGCGGACACCAGGTCGGCGAACGAGCCGCCTCCCGCGCCGGCGACGTAGCCGGCGTCCGCGTCGGCCGCGACGTCGAGGTCCAGCGGGGTGCCCGAGCCCGCCGCGAGCGCGGCCAGCTCGCCCGGCCAGGAACCCTCCGCAGCGGACCCGACCGCCGGGTCGTCGGTGATGACGACCGTGGTGACCGGGTGGCCCGGGCGCGACTGGGTGGCGGTCGGGGCGGTGGTGCCAGCGCTGCTCGACCCGGCGCCGGCCGACGAGGCATCCGGCGACGAGGCATCCGGCGACGAGGCATCGGGCCCCCCACCGGCCGCGCAGGAAGCCAGCAGGACGCTCAGGGCCGCGCCGAGCGCGGCACCCGCCCCGGCCCGGCTGCGCGGACCCGGCGACAGCACCCGCCGCCCGCGTGGCCCGGACCGGCCCCGTGACGAGGCGCTGCTGGTGGGCACCTGCTCAGCCCGCTCGACGGCCCAGGGCGCGGTAGGTCCAGCCCGCGGCGACCCAGGCGTCCCGATCCAGCGCGTTGCGACCGTCCACGATCCGCTTGCGCGCCACCACGGTGCCGAAGGAGGCCGGATCCAGCTCCCGGAACTGCTTCCACTCGGTGAGCACGAGGACGGCATCGGCCCGGTGGGCGGCCTGCTCGGCGGTCTCGACCACGTCCAGCTGCGGCCAGGACCGACGGATGTTGTCGTTCGCAGCCGGATCGGTCACCTGCACCACCGCCCCCTGCAGCTGCAGCTGGGCGGCGACGTTCAACGCCGGGGAGTCCCGGATGTCGTCGGAGTCGGGCTTGAAGGCCGCCCCGAGGACCGCGACCCGCTTGCCGACCAGCGTCCCGTCGCACACCTCACGGGCCAGGTCGACCATCCGGATCCGGCGGCGCATGTTGATGTTGTCCACCTCGCGGAGGAAGGTCAGCGCCTGGTCCGCGCCCAGCTCCCCGGCCCGGGCCATGAACGCCCGGATGTCCTTCGGGAGGCAGCCGCCACCGAAACCCAGGCCGGCGTTGAGGAACTTCCGGCCGATCCGGTCGTCGTGGCCGATCGCGTCGGCCAGCAGCTTCACGTCGGCACCGGTGGCTTCGCACAGCTCCGCCATCGCGTTGATGAAGGAGATCTTCGTGGCCAGGAACGAGTTGGCCGCCGTCTTCACCATCTCCGCCGTCGCGTAGTCGGTGATGACCTGCGGCGTGCCGGCCGCCACGATCGGCGAGTAGACCTCGTCCAGCACCGCCCGGGCGGTGTCCGCATCCGGTCCGACGGGCAGGCCGTAGACCAGCCGGTCCGGGTGCAGCGTGTCCTGCACCGCGAACCCCTCCCGCAGGAACTCCGGGTTCCACGCCAGGATCGCCCCGGGCACCTTCCCGGTGACCGTCTCCGCCAGCCGCGCCGCCGTCCCGACCGGGACCGTCGACTTGCCGGCCACCAGGTCACCGGGCTTCAGCGCGCTGAGCAACGACTCGACTGCCGCCTCCACGAACCGGAGGTCGGCGGCGTACTCCCCGCGCTTCTGCGGCGTACCGACGCAGACGAAGTGCACGGTGGCGCCGGCGGCATCGGCCATGTCGGTGCTGAACCGCAACCGGCCCGATGCCAGCGACCTGCCGAGCAGCTCCTCGAAGCCGGGCTCGTAGAAGGGCGCCGTGGCCTGGCTCAACGACTCGATCTTGCGCGCGTCGATGTCGATGCCGACGACCTCGTGACCGATCTCGGCCATCGAGGCCGCATGCACTGCGCCCAGGTATCCGCAGCCGATGACTGAGATCTTCATGGTGTCTCCCTAGGTGAAGCGTGCTCGTGCGCGTGGACCAGCGCACGAGCGGACCTGCCGGCTGGGGTTCGGACTCCAGCCTGGCACGCCGTTGTCCTGTCATGGTGCGCGTTCAGCCTGCTCGAAAGAGGCAACCGCACCTCCGGAGAGTGATCACAACTCACCTGAAGGGGCGACGGCGGCCCGACATACGGGCAGGAACAACTCTCGCTCGCCGACGCTACTCACTGAGCGTCACCGCCAGGTCGCTCCTGGCCCGGTGGGCGAGCTGGGTCAGTAGGCCCCTGAACCGCGGAACACCGCGCCGAAGGTCTTCCACAGGATCATGAAGTCGAAGGCCAGCGACCAGTTTTCGACGTAGCGGACGTCGATGCGCACCGAGTCGTCCCAGGAGAGGTCCGACCGCCCGCTGACCTGCCACAGGCCGGTGATGCCCGGCTTGACCAGGAAGCGCCGCTGCATGTCGAAGCCGTACCGCTCGACCTCGCTGGGCAACGGCGGACGCGGCCCGACCAGCGACATGTCGCCGCGCACCACGTTGATCAGCTGCGGCAGCTCGTCCAGCGAGTAACGGCGCAGCACCTTGCCGACCCGGGTGACCCGGGGGTCGGCCTTCATCTTGAACAGCACACCGTTGCCGTCGCTGCCGTCGGCGAGGTCGGGCACCTGCAGATCCGCGCCGGCCACCATGCTGCGGAGCTTCAGCATGGAGAAGAGCTGACCGTCGCGACCCACCCGCTCCTGGCGGTAGAAGACCCCGCCGGGACTGGTGATCGCGACTGCGACGGCGAGGAACAGGCAGACCGGGAGCAGCACGAGGAGACCGGCAGCGGCCGCCGTGCGGTCGAACGTCTCCTTGGTGACGCGACGGACGCCGCGCAGTTCGGGGCGCTCCATGTGCAGCAGCGGCAGGCCCGCCACGGGCCGGATGCGCACCCGGGTACCGGCGATCTCGGTGACGGCGGGTGCCAGCAGCAGCTCGGCAGTGGTCTTCTCCAGGTCCCAGCCGAGCCGGCGCAGGACGGGCCCGTCCAGCTCCGCCGAGGGCAGCACGGCCACGGTGTCCACCTGGTGGGCGCGGACGACGTCGACCACCTCGTCCAGCGTGCCGAGGACCGGGAGCCCGTCGAAGGCGCTCGACTGCTCACCCCGCCCCGCGGGCGGCAGGCAGCAGCCGATGACCCGGTAGCCGTGGTAGGCCTCGCGCTTGATCTGCGCGTGCAGCGCGGCCACGCCGTTGCGGTGGCCGACGATGATGGCGGTCTGCATGAACTGCCCGGCCGCCCGCCGGCGGTGCAGCCACTGACGCTGCCCGTAGCGATTGGCCAACGTGAGCAGCGCAGCCAGCGGCAGGGCGACGACGACGAACCCGCGGGCCAGCTCCAGCCGGAAGGCCCAGGACAGGGTGCCCACCGCAGCCAGCTGGAGCACCGCGGCGAAGAAGACCCGCTGGAACTCCTCGGGACCGACCCACAAGAAACGCTCCTCGTAGGAGCGCGCCACGGTGATCACGGCCATCCACATCAGCGGCAGCCCGGCGATCAGCCAACGGGAGGCGTGCGGCTGGGTCAGCGTGTCGCCCTCAGGGGCGAACCGGACGAGGAACCCGACGACGGCGGCGATGAGGGCGCTGGCGAAGTCGCCGGCGGCGATCCGCCGGACGTAGGCCTTGCGCCAGTCACGACGGGGCTCGATGGCCGCGGAACCGTCAGGTCCGGCCAGCGGCCGGGTCACGTTGCGTTCGTCTGCATGTACTACGTTGCCGAACACGTTGAGCACCGCCAAACTGCACCTCTTCCAGCCGGTTTTGCACGAGTGCCAACACTCCGCAGGGGACGCCGACCAACGTCGCTGTTCAACCGGCTGATTGAATCTAGTGAAATTCCAGGGAAACGGCAGCCGACGAGCGTGCTGCACGGGGCGCGGCCGGTAGCGGAATCGCCCCTGTGTTGAGCTGAGGGGCGCCACGTCCTGACTCGCGGTGACGACATCCCGCGGTCCGGGCCATGAATCCGGCGTTGACGAAACTTCTGTGTTGTGCGACACGCCGCCTGCGTGGCTGCATTTACGAACCCGGTGCGCCCGCAATGTCACGCTACGTCGCGGTGCCCGGGGTTGATCTCCGCTGCCGCACGTGCCGAGGGCCCTCGTCCGCCCCCCGCAGAGGTAGGACGAGGGCCCTCGTCGGACGTCGGTCAGGCCGCCGGTGCCCGGCTCACTGGTCGACGTCCTGCAGGTCCACCGTGGCGCCCCCTTGGAGGGTCTCCAGCTCACCCGCGTGCTGGAGCTGACCTCCGGACATGACCAGGGAGGCCCCTGGCTCGAGGTCGAAGACCACGGTCTCGGGGTCGGCATCGGTGAGGGTGCAGTCCTCGAGCTGGACCACGGCGTCCTCCCCGAGCCACACCTGCGCCTGCGAACTGCTGCCGCCCCGCTTGACCGGGTCGAACCCCTGGCAGCCCCGGGCGACGAGGTCGTCGGCCCAGAAGCGGAAGTTGCGCTTGTTGCCCTCGGCGACCGCGTTGACCAGGGTCGTGCCGGAGGACTTGAGGTCGTACCCGGCGTCGGTGTTCCCGCTCGCGGTCGTGTCCTCGAAGGTGACGTCCGAGACGCCCCGCTCGGTCGCGAAGCCGTCGCCGTTCCAGTACTCGTGCAGCGAGTCCCGGGTGTTGCTCATGGTCACCCGCCGCAGGACGACGTCGTGCACGTCCTCCTCCAGGTGCACCCCGATGGCGAAGTCGTCACCGTCCTGCTGCTGGGAGTCGCCGACGACGTCCTCGAGGAGCACGTCGTGCGAGCCGTACCGCAGCCGCACCGCCCGCTTGGAGAAGCCGGTGACGGTGACGTCCCGGATGACCAGGTCGCTGACGTCCGCACCGGGCTCGTCGTCGGCCTGGTAGTTCTCGAAGAACCGGCGGACGTTGGTGGCGGTGGTGTCGGAGATGACCACGTCCGTCACGTCACCGGAGGCCAGGAACGCGTTCTCCACGTTTTCGAACGCGAGGTCCCGGAAGCCCAGGTGCTCGGCACCGCCGCGGAGGGTGAAGACGTCGTTGCCGGCCTCACCGTCCGGGTCGTAGGGCGCCGTGCGGGTGCCCTGCAGCACCGCCGCTGCCGGGTTGCCGGCCTCGTCCACGCCCCGGAGGACGACCGGCGCACTCTCGAGGCCCCCGGCACCGATCTGCATCCGCTCGGTCACCTGGAAGGGCCCGGTGTCGGCCCGGAGCCAGATCTCCCCGCCGTCGGGCAGCTGCTCGACCAGCTCCGGCACGTCGGGCAGCTCGGCGGCGTCGGCCCAGCTGCTGCCGTCCCCGGCGCCGGCCGCGCTCGGCGCGACGTAGCGCACCTCCAGCGGACCGGTCGGGGACGCCGGAGCGCTGCTCGAGGACGAGCTGGCCGCCGAGGAGCTGCCCGCGTCGCCGCCCCCGGATCGGAGGGCGAGGAAGGTGATGCCACCGGCCAGCAGCAGCACCGCTGCGACCGCCAGCCCGATGACCCGGGTCTTCGTATCGCTCAGCTGCACTGCGTTGACTCCTCGCTCGAACGGACTCCACCCGACCGGCGGTCGGGCGGGCGTGACGGGCCACTGGGTGGGCGCACGACCTCGAGGATCCTCCTGCGCGCCCACGTGCCGGTGGCGCGCCGCTGGAGCCGGCCCGGCCGGGCTCGTCACCGTGCCCGGCGGCCCGCGGCGGGACGCCGGGCCGGTCAGCGATCGACGAGCTGGCCCCGGCGCAGCAGGTGGAAGGCGTAGGCGAGCAGTGCGGACATGGAGCCGACCTCACCGGCCGCCTCCACGAAGGTGACCAGGAGGTCGACCACACCGCTGTCGGTGAGCTCCTCGATCACCTCGTGCACCAGGTCGACGCCGACCGCGCAGACCACCAGCAGGGCAGCGAGAGCGGCCAGCCGCCAGGAGTCGGCCCGCGCCGGCGCGGAGCTCCTGCGGTGCGTCACCCAGAGGAGGACGAGCACCGGCACCCCGAGCAGGACCCAGGTGACGAGCTCCCCCAGCTCCTGCGGCGGCAGCCCAGCGAGCCCGGTACCAGGTCGCGGTGCTTGAGCCACGCGCCACCGCGTTCGTGCAGGCCGAGCGAGTCGTCCAGCACCATGACCACCAGGGTGGCGCCCCAGGCGGGGTGGACCGGCCCGCCGCGGCGCCGCAGACCGAACGCGAGCAGCGCTGCGGCCACCAGGAGCTGGACGTAACCGAAGACCTCGATGACCGTGCGGTCGCCGTTCACGGTCCAGCGGGACGACCCGAAGGGGGGCACGTCCCAGTAGTGCAGCTGGTGGACGACCAGCAGGAAGGGCACCGGCAGCAGCAGGACGACGAGCAGCGGCAGCGCTCCCGTCCGTCGTCCTGCCCGGATGCCGGCTGCCAGCCGGTCCTGCCAGCGCACCGACCTACCGCCCGCGGCCTCGGAGGAGGGGGACACGCCCGAGTGTGGCCCCCCCTCACCCCGATCCGCGAGCGCTCGGCTCAACGAACCGACGACGAACCGGTGGACACCGCGTCGGCCCCCTGGTCACGGGACGCCGGGGTCGAGGGCTCCTGGGGCTCGCGCTCCGAGACCTGCCCGTCGGCACCACGGTCGCTGTGCTGGCCGGCGCGCGGCTCCCGGCGACGACGCAGGGCGTCCGGGAGCAGCAGCACGGCGATGCCCACGAGCAACCCCACGACAGCGGCCACCCCGACACCCTGCACGATCCGCGTGGCCTTGGACTCCGGCGTCACGGCCAGGTCCTGGATGGTGCTCGAGCTCTGCGACGCGTCTGCAGCCCGCTGCACGGACTCGGCCGACTGCTGGGCCTCGTCGCGCCGGTCGGCCGCGTCGCTGACCGCCTGGTCGAGCTCCTGCAGCCGCCGGATCTCCGGTACGAGCGAGTCCCGCTCCGCGGACAGCCGGATGATGGTGGCGGCGGACCCGGCAGCGGGGCTGATCTGCAGGCTGCGGATCCGCGAGGAGAGGTCGTTGTAGTCCGACTCCGGCGTCAGGGTGCCGATCTCGTCCTGGTAGGCCGAGCGCGTGGCGACGGCTTCGTCATAGGCGGCGGACGCGGCCTGGAAGTCCGCATCGCTGTCGCTGACCTCGACCAGGTTGCTGAACGTGTCGGTGATGACCGCGCGCACGACCGGCTCGACAGTGTCCCGCTCGTCGCCGGTGTAGGTCACGGAGAAGAGGCTCGACTGGCCGATCCGCCCGACGGTCACCCCCTCATCGAGGTCATCGCGCGACTGACCGGTCTCCGCCGCGACGGCGTCCAGGACGGTCCCGGAGGTGGCCAGCTCGGCGAAGTCCGCCACGAACAGGCCGACCCGGCTGGCGCTGTTGGCGGCGCTGCCGAGAACGGAGACGGTGGCGTCGGCGGTGTACCGCGTCGGAGACCCGCTCAGCACCAGCCAGGCCACCAGAGCTGCCACGACGGGGAAGAGCAGTGCGAGCGCACTCGTCCGGGGACGAGAACGGAGGTAGTGGTTCATCTCCACAGGAAGGGGGCTCCTCGAGCGTCGGAGGGACGGGACAGCGGGCTCAGCCGCGCAGGGACTTCTGCCAGGCGACCTGGGCAGCCAGGCCCTCTGCGACGGTCACCTGCGGGCGCCAGCCGAGCAGCTGACCGGCGAGCTCGATGGTGCCGCCCGTCTGCTGGACGTCCCCGGGCTGGCGGGGCTGCTCCTCGGTGCGCACCGGACGGCCCACGATGGACCCCAGCAGCTCGACCAGACCGTTGACCGTGATCGAGCCACCGCCGGCCACGTTCAGGACCGTGCCCGGCGGGACGTCCGGGGTCAGTGCGGCCGCCAGGTTGGCGGCGACGACGTCGGAGACGAAGGTGAAGTCGCGGACCTGCTCGCCGTCGCCGTAGACCGGGATGGCCCGGTCCTCCAGGACGGCGGAGATGAAGCGGTTCATCGCCATGTCCGGCCGCTGACGCGGTCCGTAGACGGTGAAGTAGCGCAGGCTCACCGTCGGCAGGCCCCAGTTGTCGGCGTACAGCGAGCACAGGTGCTCGGCTGCCAGCTTGGTGACGCCGTACGGGCTGAACGGGCGGGTCGGGGTCTCCTCGCTCGTCGGGTAGCTCGCCGCGCGGCCGTACACCGACGAGCTCGACGCGTACACGAACCGCTGCACCGCAGTGCCCCGGGTCGCCTCCAGCAGCCGCTGGGTCGCCAGCACGTTGGCATCGGCGTAGACGCCGAAGCCGTTCTGCCACGACGAGCGCACCCCGGGCTGGGCGGCCAGGTGGAAGACGAGGTCGACGCCGTCGAGCAGCCCGGTCAGGTCGGTGTCGAGCAGATCGGCCTGCCGGAACTCGAACGCGGAGGAGTCCTGCAGCAGGCGTACGTTGGCCTTCTTCAGTTCTGGGTCGTAGTAGTCGGTCAGCGCGTCCACGCCGAGGACGTCATGACCGAGCCGCAGCAGCGCCTCGCTGGTGTGGCTGCCGACGAATCCGGCGGCGCCGGTGACCAGGGCTCTCACAAGAAATATCTCTCTCAGCTTGAGATGCTGACCCACCGCACCGAAGCCGGGCATGGGTCAGTCGGCGTCAGGACGACGCACCCTTGAGGATAGCCTCGTTCGTTGCGCTCAATGCCTGCTGAGCTGTCGGTTCACACGAAGGAGGATTCTCTCACCTATGAAGGTGATCCACGTCATGGGGCGTTTCGCGGCCAGCGGCACCGAGCGGCAGCTCGCCGGAATGATCCTCGCGGCGGCTCGCGCCGGGCTGTGGGAGCCCACCCTGTGCGTGCTGCGGGCCGGTGAGCCCTACGCGCAGGAGATGGCCGAGGCAGGCATCCCGCTGGTCGAGTTCGACGGCCCCGACGCCGATCCCCGCCGGCTGGCGTCACTGCGCCGCGTCCTCACCTCCGGCGGCCACGACGTGGTGCACTCCTCGCTCTACGGCGCGAACGTGCTCACCCGGCTGGCCCTGGTCGGCTCCTCCCGGCCACCCGTCGTGGTCTCCGAGCGCCGGGTCGAGGACTGGCGCTCGAAGCCGGCCCGCGCCGTCGACCGCGCGCTCCGCCCGCTGACCGACGAGTGGATCGGCAACTCCCCCGACGTGGCCGACTTCGTCGTCCGCGCGCACGGGGCGCCGCGTGCGCGCGTGCACGTGATCCGCAACGGCATCGACACCGACGTCTTCCACCCGGCCGGCGAACCGCGGCACCGCGCCGGCGGACCGCTGCGCATCGGGGCCGTGGGCCGGCTGGTCCCGGTCAAGGGGTTCGACGTGCTGATCGAGGCCGTCCGCCGGCTGACCCCCGACCTGGACGCCGAGTTCGTCGTGGTCGGCGAAGGTCCGGAGCGCTCCGCGCTCGAGCAGCAGGCGCAGGGCCTGCCGGTCCGCTTCCCCGGCGGCCTGCACGACCCGTCCGCGGTCGCGGACTTCCTCCGCACGCTGGACGTCTTCGTCCTGCCGTCCCGGTCGGAGGGCCTGCCGAACGTGGTGCTCGAGGCGGCCGCGTGCGGGCTCCCCGTGGTGTCCACCCGCGCGCCCGGCATCGAGGGTGCCGCAAGCGACCTCGTCCTGGTCGAGCCGGACGATGCAGCGGGGTTGGCGGCAGCGCTGACCTCGCAGGCGCTGCACCCGGTACCTGCCCGCCCGCTCGGTGTGCAGAGCTTCGAGGCGGTGGCCGAGGCGCACCGGGCGGTCTACGCAGCGGCGGCGGCCCGGCGCGCCTGAGCCCGGACGGGCCGCCGGCGGTCAGCCGGCGCGACGCATGCGCCGGCGGGCACCCATCCGGGGCGACGACTCGTCCTGGGCGGCACCCCGGGCGTGCAAGGCCTGCTCGTAGGCCTCGATCGTGCCGTCGACCGTCCGGTCCCAGCTGAACCGTTCGAGCAGGTCCGCGCCCACCTGCCGGCCACCGGCCGCCTCCGCCGCGGGATCGCGCAGAGCTCGCTGGAGCGCGGCGGTCAGCGAGGCAGGGTCGCCGCTGCTGAACAGCCGGCCGCCCGGGCGGTCGGTGCCCAGCAGCTCCCGGTGCACCGGGATGTCGCTGAGCACGAGGGGCCGGGAGTACGCCGCGGCCTCCAGCACCGTGAGGGGCATGCCCTCCAGGCTCGAGCTCTGCACGAACAACCGGGCGTCGGCATAGGCCGCCTGCAACGCATCGCCGTAGAGGAAGCCCGGCAGGTGCACGTCGGGCAGCTGGGCAGCCTGGCGCTGCAGGTCCCGGACGTAGTCGCCGGTGAAGCTGCCGCCGCCGACGACCAGCAGCGGCGGGCGGGTCTCGGGCGGCAGGGCACGGAAGGCCTCCACCAGGAGCTGGTGGCCCTTCTCGGGCACCAGCCGACCGACGCTGAGCAAGAAGTCCTCGTCGGCGGCGACGCCCGCCGCGACGAGCTCCACCCGGCCCTGACCGGAGCGCTCGGTCGCCGGGGTGACCCCGTTGGGCACGTAGGAGGTCTCGACGCCGTAGGCCTCCAGGTAGTGCTCACGCAGCGCATCGGCGACGACGATGGTGCGGTCGGGCACGTGGGCGCTCATCCGGGCGCTCATCTGCAGGGCGAGCCGCGCTCCGAGGCCCCACTTCTCCCGACCGAAGTCCAGCCCGTGCACGGTCAGCACGACCGCACCCCGGCCCGTCGCCCGGGACAGCGGGCTGATCAGGCCCGGGCCGACCGCGTGGTAGTGCACGATGTCGAAGCCGTGCCTGGCCGCGTGCGCGGCGGCGACCGCGGTGTGCGACAGGGCGTCGAGGTGCTTGCTCGGGATGCCGGGGAGCACGACCTGCCGCATCCCCCGGTACCAGCCCCCGGCGTCCGCCCCGGTGTAGTGCGGCCGGCAGTACACCGTGACCTCGTGCCCGCGTTCGACCAGCCGGGCACCGATCTCCTCGATGTGCCGCTCCACGCCGCCATAGGTCGCCGGCAGGCCACGCCCGCCGAGCATGGCCACCTTCACCGCCGAGCACCGCCCTGCAGGGCGTGGGCCGGACCGGGCTCGGACACCGCGGCGGCCGGGTTCCTGGTCGTCATGCTCGACGCCAGGGCGAGGAAGGCGAAGAAGTACAGCAGCACGACGGTCTCGCTGATCAGGTTGCCCCCGATGCTGCCCAGGACGAACGCGGTGGTGCAGGCGATCGCGCCGACCGCGACGCCGCGGCCGAGCTGCGCCCCGGGCATCGAGCGCAGTGCACGGGCCGCCATGGCGACGGCGGCCACGATGACCGCGATGTACACGACCGTGCCCAGCACGCCGGTCTCGACGTACATCCGCACGAAGTCGTTGTGCGGGGGCAGCACCTCGTCACCGAGGTAGTCCGACGAGCTGGGACCGAGACCGAGGAACTCGTGGCCGCGGGCACCTGCCAGCACCTCCGACCAGTGGCTGATCCGCCACAGGAACGAGTTGCCCGGGGTGCCGTTGATCGTCTCCTCCTGCGAGAGATCGGAGAGGCGGGTCACCACCGACGGGGATACCAGCACGACGGCGATGAGCCCGACCGGCAGCAGCACCAGCAACTTGCGCGCCTGCAGGACACCGACCACGACCAGCCCCGCGATCACCGCGATCCAGCTGCCGCGCGAGTAGGTCAAGAGCAGTTCCACGGAGCCGACGACCAGGACGCCGCCGACCAGGAGGCGCACGCCTCCGTCGAGGTGCCGGAGGACGGCCGCGCCCATCACGAGCAGGAGGACCAGGTAGAAGCCGAAGGCGTTGGGGTGCAGGAAGGTGCCGGTGATCCGCCCCAGGCCGCTGGACTCCTTGAGGTAGAAGCCGAAGACCTGCTGGAGGACACCGACCACCAGCGGCACGAGGGCCGAGGAGTAGCAGGCCACCAGCACCCGGCGCCGGACCGCGCCGGTGACGGCGAACTGCTCGACGGCGAGGAAGACGGCGACCGCGGCGGCGAGCCGGGCGACCTGCAGCAGGCTGCGCACCGGGTCGTCGGAGAACAGTGAGCTCAGGGTCATCACCGCGAGCAGCAGGACCAGCAGCCGGCCCAGCAGGGACACCCGCCGGAGCGTGCCGGCGTTGGTCTGGGCGGCCAGCCAGAGCAGGACGCCGAGCACGACGAGCGCCGCGACGCCGCTGCTGAGCACCGCTGCACCGCCGCCGGCCTTGGTGATGTCCAGGATCGGGCGCACCACGAGGACGGCCAGCAGGAAGAACTCGAAGCGCCGCAGCCAGGTGGCCACCAGCAGCACGCCCAGCACCACGGCGACCTGCAGCAGGGTGGACGTGCCGAAGCCGTTGCTCCCCGCGCTGACCCCCGCTCCGATGCACAGCAGGACCAGCGCCACCCCTACGAGCACGGCGGGCGCGCGGCGCAGGAGCTCGGGCACGGGCGCTCGGGTCATCGCACTCATGCTCGCCACTCCCCTTCGTCGTCAGGGGCCGGGCCACCGCGGCAGCCCCTGCCCGCACCCCCGGCCACCGTTGATCAGCGGTACACGACGGGGTGTCGAACGACGAGCGTACGTCGCCGTGCGTCACCGGCGGCTGGATCAACTGGATCGGGTGACGTCCGAACGGAGGCGCTCGGCCCGGCACGGCGCACCCGGCGGCCCGAGACCTGGTCCGGCATGCGGCGCGCCTGAGGGCCGTGACCTCACCTCGGGTAGCGACCCAGCCGGGTCAGCGGCTGGTCACCACCAGGACGAGCTGCGGGCGGTCCCCGGTATCGCCGTCCTCCGCGGAGGCGAAGAACAGGCCATTCGTGGCCTCCGGGGCGAGCTCGAGGGAGACGACGCCGTTGCCCGTCACCCCGGTCACGGCGGTGCCCACCCGGGCGCCGGCGCCGACGGCGCCGAAGTTGCCGACCGGTCCCTGACCCGTGCGCTCCGGCCGGCCGTCGAGCCAGGTCATCGACTCGCTGGCGCGGGCCGACGACAGGTCGTCCGTGCGCCAGATGGCCGGGCCGTTGCCGGTGCCACCGAAGCCCGGCACGGTCGTGAGCCGCAGTGCCGCCGTGACGACCCGCTCGCCGGGCGCGAGCCCGGTGATCTCGAACCGCAGGAAGCTGTTGACCGCGCTGCGCCGGGTCGTCAGGTCCCGCTTGTCCGACGACAGCGTCTCGATGTCGCCGAACGCCGCGGACGGACTGGCCTCCTTGACCATCGCATCGGCCGCGGCGGTCACCGTCACCGTGCGGACACCGTCGGGCTGCGCGCTGGTCGTCGCGGCCGGCGTGGAGCTCGCAGCCGGGGCAGAGGTCCCAGCCGGGGTGGAGGTCGCGGCCGGGGTGGAGGTCGCGGCCGGGGTGGCTGCGGACGACGCGGCGGTGAAGGCCCGGGCGCCGTAGACCCGGGCCTTCGAGCCGGCCTCCTGGGCGCCCATGTCCGGCGCACTGCCCTGCCAGCCGTCGTCGAAGCCCGGGATCGGGACGCCTGCATCGATCCCGGGGGACCCACCGGCCAGGGCGAACTGGCCGGTGCGGGTCGCCGCGTCCATGCCCCAGCCGGAGACGTGCTCCGCCTCGGCGTGGATGCCGTGCGCCTCGGCGCCGGGCGCTGCCCGGATCAGCCCGTTGTAGAGGTCGTGGTCGAAGCTGTTGGTCGGCGACTTCGCGTCGTCGGAGATGCTGTACGAGCCGGACGGTGCACCGGTGCCCAGGATGTTGTTCCGCGTGACGACGTTGCGCAGCACCCGACCGTCGCCGGCCTCGATGGCCTTGCGGTTCCGCGGACCTTCCAGCGGCTTGAGCGCCGTGTTGTGGAACAGGTAGGTGCGGCCGTCACCGTAGAAGGTGGAGCTGTAGGTGTTGCCGCCCATCTTGAACATCGCCTGGCCGTAGGAAGCCGTCGCATCGCTGCGGGCGACGTCCTGGACGTTCCGGTAGGCGTACAGCGGCCCCAGGGACACCGCGGCCAACCCGAACGCGTGGTACACCTCGGTCGTGTAGTTGTCGTAGAGGCGGACGTTCATGCCGCCGCCCTCGGCCTCGATCCCGTCGTCCCAGGTGTAGGCGATGTAGTTGCCGTGGACGTCGCTGTCCCTGCCGGGGAACCCGGCGGTGCCGAAGTTGGCCGTGGCACCCATGCCGTCGTTGAGGTGGTGGGTCGCGTCCCCGACGATGTCGTTGTAGCGGATGACGTTGTTCCCGGTACCGCGCAGCAGCGTGATGCCCTGCGGACCGGCGGGGTGTTTGCTCCCGTTGTGCGACTGGCTCCAGCTGTTCGCGGTGGTGTTCGGGCTGGTCATCCGGTTGCCCTGGATGACCACCCGGGTGAGCTTGCTGGTGTTGGAGTACACCGCGGAGTCCATCGCCGTGCCGAAGCCGCTGGAATCCTTGACGCCCCAGTGGGTGATGGTGTTGTTCTCGATGACCACGTCGTGCACGTCGTCGGAGGTGCTGGCACCCAGCTGGATGCCGTGGTGCTTGGCCCCGGTGATGGTCAGCCCGCGGATGACGACGTAGGCGGAGTTGGTCAACCGGACGCCGTAGTCGTACTGGCCCTGCAGGTCGATCGTGGCCGGGCCGCCGCCCGGGCCGGTGAGCAGGACGTAGCCGGTCGGTGAGCCGATGCGCGTCAGGTCGACCGGCTTGGTCGACTTCGCCGGCAGCTCCACCACCGTGCCGATGGGGTACTCCTCCGACCAGGTCTGCACCCGCGCGGTGACCGGGGTGCCGGTGCCGCTCAGCTGCAGCCGGACCTCGTAGGTCGTCCCCGACGCCAGGCCGACGATGCTGCCGCGGTACTCCTTCGGACGACCGGCCAGTGCGCGGTCATCGAACGAGAGATCCTGACCCTGCGTCCAGGAACCGGCGCCCAGCGCCCGGTAGCTCACCGAGGCAGCCTTGCCGGAGCCACCTCCCGCCGGGCTCCAGTAGACGCTGACCGAGGAGAACGTGGGCACGAAGGCGGGCGCGTCCGCGGCGCGCGCCGGCGTGGCACCCATCGCCGTGGAGACGAACCCGAGGCACAGCAGAGCGGTGAGCAGCAGGGCGAGCGGGTTCTTCACGCGTGGGGCCTCCGGCGGCAACGGTTGTCACGTTGGGAGGGGGAGCTCCCAACGGGCGCAACCAATGTTCGTCGCCTTGAGTGAACGGTCCGTCACAGGCTGCGCTGCCGAGACATTACGCGACAAAACATGCGCTGCGTGTGGCCTTCGTCACTCTCTGTTTCAGCTGTGCAGGATGTGACCACTGTGCTGACCGACACGCCAGGGCAGCCGCCCGACGCCGCCCAGCGGGTGCGCCGCCCGCGGCGCCGTGCCTGGCCGGCTCCGCGGGCGCCGGGTGGCAGCCGGCGGGTGCCGTGGCTGGGTCAGACGGTCGCCGACACCCGTTCGCGGTGCGGCGTCCGCACGTGCGCCCGAGGGGCGATGGCCACCGTCGGACCGCCGGCCCGGCGGACCGTCTCGAGCTGGTCGGCGGCGACCGGGCTGCCCGTCGGGGAGCCAGGAGCGGCGGTGCCCGCGGTCCGCTCCACGATGATGACCGTCGCACGCGCGAGGTTGTCGATGATCGTCCAGGTGGCGTTGACCAGGAGTCCGACAGGAGCGAGCGTCATGACCGTCACGGTGCTCCGGCTCGGTGCCCGGCTGCCGTCACCCGGGTGAACAGCGCCGGTCCAGTGGATGACCGCTGCCGATCAGCGCGCGGGTCGACGGCCCGGGCTCGATCCCGTGGTGTCGGCCCGCCGCACCTCAGCGGCGTTGCCGCAGCCGCCGGACCTGCTCCAGGGCCAGGTTCAGGGTGGACCGCTCCACCAATGCCAGGGTGGCGACGTAGGCGACCGCACAGGCCCCGATCTGGGCGAGCAGCACCTGCCAGGCCGACCAGTCGTCGCTGACCAGCAGGCGGACGGCCAGCCCGGCGGCGGCCAGGGCCAGGCAGGAGAGCCAGACCCCACGGACGGCACGCAGCAGCTGGCGCCAGGTCAGCCCGGTGACACGGAGGGAGGGGCGGGCGAAGACCAGCATCTCCAGGTAGAAGACGATCATCAGCGCGGTCGCCACGCCGACGGTGCTCCACGGCAGCCCGATGACCATCGCCGCCAGCCGCATCCCGCTCACGACCAACCCGAGCCTGAACAGCGCGTCGGTCGCACCGGTGGCCCGGAGCAGGCCTCCGACGGTGGCGGTGAGCGTCTGCGGCAAGGCCGAGACGGCAAGCAGCTCCAGCACCACCACCATGCCCAGCCAGCGCCGTCCGAACAGGACCTCGACCATGGCCGGTGCGGTCACCGCCATGCCGATGGCGATCGGCGCGGCCGCCACCCCGGACACCGAGAGCGCCCGCAGCCAGGCGCGGCCCAGTCGTGCCCGGTCGTCGCGCAGCCGGGAGAGCGCGGGGAACAGCACCCGGCCCATGACCACGCTGATCTGACCGACGGGCAGCTTCATCAGGTTGTAGGCCCGGCTGTAGTTGCCCAGCGCCGCCTGCGAGGCCACCCCGGCCAGCAGCAGGTTGTCGGCGTTGCGCGACCAGAAGATGAGGATGTTGAAGCCGGTGATGCCGCGGGTGAACTTCCAGAGCTCGCGGACGCTCTCCCGGTCCGGCCGAGCCCGCGGGAACCAGCGCACGGCCGCCCAGGCCAGCAGCGTGCGCACGATCGTGTAGGCCAGCGGCCCCAGCACCAGCGCGAACGGGCCGCCGCCGAACACCGCGGCGACCACCACCGTGCCGATGCTGATCAGCGAGCACACCGTCTCCTGCAGGGCGATCTGCTTGAACCGCAGCGTCCGCTCCTGCAGCGCGGTGTGCACCACGTTCAGCGACAAGGTGAAGTTCAGGCTGGCCACGAGCAGCAGCGGTGTGAGCAGCGGCTCGCCGAAGAGCTTCGCCAGCGGGACGGAGAGAGCAGCGACCAGGCCGGTGAGCAGCACGCCGGTCACCGCGTTCACCCAGAACGCCGTGGACAGCACCTGCTCGGTGACCCGCCGGGTGTGGATGACCGCACTGCCCAGGCCGAGGGAGGAGAAGATGGCCGCGAAGGCCACCAGGGGCAGGACGATCGCGACCTTGCCGTAGTCCTCCGGCAGCAGCAGCCGGGCGGTCACGATCGTGCCCAGGAACTGGATGACCTGGCCGATGATCTTCCCGCCGGCGGCCCACGTCGCGCCCCGGCGCACACCCGACCCGAGGTCGCTGCGGCCCGCCGGCTGCAGCCGGCGGAGGACCGGGTGCTGGAACTCCGCAGCGTCCTCGGCCATCGAGCCGCGGGTGTCCGTCACCTCGTCCGCGACGGGTGTCGCCGGGGACGACCCGGGTGTGCTCATCGGACTCCTGTACAGCCTGCTGGACCGGCGGGGCGCGTGACTGGCCGGCACACCCTGCGACGGGGAGGGCCCGCCGAGAGACTGATGCTAAGCGCTGCCCGAGCCTCGGCGGTCGTCACGCCGTCACGGTCACCCGGACGAAGGGCAGCCGGCGACCCCGCTCGTCGCGCGTCGACGTCAGGCCGTCACCGTGGGTCAGCGCCGACCGGTCGATCCTGGAACGCGGCCCGCAGACGGTCCTCCCAGCGGGCGGTGATGGTGGGCAGGTCGTATCGGGCTGCCTTCGCCGGACCCGCGTCGCCGAGCCGGCGCCGCAGCCCGTCGTCCTCGATCAGGGCCAGCATCGCTGCGGACAGGGCCGCGACGTCCTCCGCCGGGACGAGGACGCCGTCGGTGCCGTCGGTGATGATCTCGGCGGGCCCCCGCGGGCAGTCGAAGCTGACCACCGGCAGCCCCTTGCTCAGCGCCTCGAGCACCACCCGACCGAAGCCCTCGAAGCGCGAGCTCAGCACGAACATCCCGGCCGAGGCCATCTCCGGCCCGATCTCCTTGGTGGCCGGCCGGAGCTCCACGACGTCGTCCAGGTGCAGGGCGCTCACCTGCGCCTCGAGCTCGGCCCGGCGCGGCCCGTCACCGAACACCCGCAACCGCCACCCAGGGTGCCGCTGGGCGACCGGCACGAACGCCTCGATCAGCAGGTCGAAGCCCTTCTGCGCCGCGAGCCGCCCCGCCGCGAGCACCACGTCGTCGCGGACGTCGGCGGGAACGCCGGGCAGCGGGTCGAGGGCGTTGGGCGCCTGGAAGACCGCGACCCCGGAGCTGCCCAGCAGGGCGTCGTAGTCCTGCTCGTCGCCGCGGGTCAGCACGCTCACCGCGTCGATGCCGGAGCTGAGGGTGCACAGGTCCTCGCGCACCGCGGCGCGCATCTTGGTGAAGTTGTCGTGCTCCCGGGCGACCACGACGACGCCGGGTGGCGCGAACCGGGCAGCCACCAGGTGCAGCGCCGGCCGGGTGGTGATCAGCCACCCGCCGTCCAGCCGCCGCAGCGCCCGGACCACCTGGACGTCGCTCCACAGCGTGAACGAGTCACGTGAGCGGTCCTCGGGGTTCAGCAGGACGCTCGGCACCCGGGAGAGCAGCCGCTGCAGCCGGCTCGTGCGCACCGAGCTCCGGCGGTCGTCGAGGACGCGGCTGGTGACCCCGGCCGGCGGCGGGTAGAACGGTTGCTCGTCCTCGATGAACAGCGAGAGCACCTCGACCGGGTGGCGCCGGGCGAGCCCACCGGCCAGCAGCAGGTTGCTGCGGACCGACCCGCCCTTCTCGTGCACGTCCATCACCAGGAAGCGCACCGGCCCGGCGACCGCCGGTGCGCTGTGCCGGCGGGTGGGCTGCCGGAGCGCGAGCTGCACAGCGCGGGACAGGAACCGGTGGGCTGTGACGCGTTCGTGCACGGGTTCCTCCGAGGGGCGTGCTGCGACCCGTCGGCCGCGCTCCCGGCTCCGCGGGACGCGGCGCCGGCGCCACGCCGCGGTCGGGTGACGGCGTCGATGCTGCCCACCTCATCGATCGCGCGCCAGCCGGGGGCCGACCACGCGCACGTCACCCGCCCACCACCCGCACGGGTGATCCACGCCGCGAAAACCGCATGCCAGTCTGGGGAGTGCCCGGACCGCTTCGGGGTAGGGGTCCTTGTCAAGCCCCCTACCGGCTCCCACGTGAGCCTCCCCAGGTGCTTGCTGCTGGCCCGTACCGGCCGGCAGCGGAACTCCCGCCCGAGGGGTCCGCTCTCCACCCACCCCTGAACAGGCAGGTCCATGCCCACAGCTCCGCCCACGCCCACCGTCCCCGTCAGCGAGCGCCCGGGCTCGGCCGAGCCCCCTGTGGGCCGCTTCCCGGTGATCGGTGGCGGCGGCACGCTGCCCTCGGCGTCCTCCATCGGCCGGCGGGTGGTCCACCGGGTGCTGGACCTGGTCAACCGGATCGTGCCGAAGCAGCCGGGCACGATGGTGCTGCACAGCAGCGTCGACGTGGAGGACGGCGTGCTGGCCGTGCTGGCCGAGTGCGCCCGCCGCGGCGTCGCCACCACGGTGCTGCTGGAGGACCCGGAGCGGGCGTCGCTGCTGGCCGCCCTCGCCTCCGGGCCGGTGCGCACCGCCCCCCGCCGGTCGCTGCGCGGGCGGTTCGCCTTCCTCCGCGCCTCGCACGTGATGACCACCGGGCGGCTCTACGGCAGCCGGACGCCGCCGCCGTCCCAGACCGTGGTCAGCCTCTGGCACGGTGAGCCGCCGACCAAGGTCACCGGCCGGTTCGAGGGCCGCGGCGGGCTGCAGTGCACCTACGCGCCGGTCTGCTCGACTGTCGGCCGCGCCTACCGGGCCGCGGAGTTCGACCTGTCCCCGCTGCAGGTGCCGATCGTCGGGGCCCCGCGCAACGACCGGATGCTGCAGGCCGACGCGGCGGCGGTGCGGCGGCAGCTGCTGGGCGAGGACGCCGACCGCACCGTGTTCGTCTGGCTGCCCAGCTACCGGGTCGGCCACTACGACGGCCAGCTCCGGGTCGACGTGGCCGGCAGCTCCGGCGTCCCCTACACCGCGGCGGAGATCCGCCGGATAGACGACTGGCTCTTCGAGCACGACGCGCGGGTGGTGGTGAAGGTGCACCACCGCGACGTCAACGCCTTCACCGAGGACTACCGGGCGCTGCGGGTGCTCACCCAGGGCGACCTGGAGCGGCAGGGGCTCACCCTGTACCCGGCGCTGGCCGCCTTCGACGGGCTGATCACCGACATGTCCTCGGTCTGGGTCGACCACCTGCTGCTGGACAAGCCCATGGTGTTCGCCTTCCCGGACGCAGACCGGTACCGCGACGGGCGGGGTCTGAACCTGGAGCCCTACGACCAGTGGGTGCCCGGTCCCTTCACCGAGGACGTCGACAGCCTGCTGACCGCGCTGGGCGAGGTCGTCGCCGGGCGCGACCCGATGGCCGACGAGCGGGCCCGGGCCCGGGTCCGGTTCCACCAGTTCCTCGACGGGAGCAGCACCGCTCGCCTGCTCGACGGTCTCGGCCTCGTCGCCACAGGTGACCGGCGTGACGCTTAGCACCGTCGGGCACCGGGCACCGACGTCCGCACGGGTCGACGTCGCGGGCACCGTGCCCCGCGCTCCCCGGACCGCACCGCAGCGGGCACCCCGCCGCCCACCCTGTCCGACCACCTCAGGAGGGACCCCTGTGTCCACGACCCCGCTCCGGCGCCGCACGTGGTGAACCGTCGGCAGGCCACCAGCCACCTGAAGCCGCTGCGCGGCCTCGTCCGCAGGGTGCTGACCGCCGTCGTGACGACGGCGGACCACCTGGTCCCCAAGAGCCGCTCGGTGCTGCTCTTCGGCGGCGACGAGGGCACCAAGTTCGCCGGCAACTCGCGCATGCTGTTCGAGCAGGCCTGCCGGACCGAGGGCTGGGAGCCCTACTGGATCAGCACGTCCCGCCAGGTGGTCGCCGCCGTCGACGCCGCCCACCCCGGGCGGGCCGTGCTCGACACCACCCCCCGTGGGCTCTGGCTGGGGCTGCGCGCCCGGGCCGTGCTGATCTCCCACTCGCGCCGCGACGTCGGCCTGCCCGGGTACTCCCGGCTGCGCCGCTACGTCCAGCTGACGCACGGCGTGGGGCCGAAGACCATGGGCTACGCCAAGCGCGACTTCGACCGGGCCGCCCTGGACCGGGAGACCAGCACCTACGCCTCCGTGGTCTGCTCCTCCCCCTTCGAGGCGACGTTCTGGGAGCGCGGCTACCGCCTGCCGCTGACCGACATCTGGCCGATCGGCGTCCCCCGCACCGACCTGCTGCTGGCACCGGCCGACCCGGCGCTGGCCGCGGCGCACCCGGTCCTGCGCGGCACCGTCGTGTTGTACGCGCCGACCTTCCGCGACTGGGCGGTGCTGGAGGACTACCTGCCGATCCCGGGGATGGACCCCGCCGCCCTGGTCGCCCTGCTGGAGCGGCACGACGCGACGCTGCTCATCCGGCCGCACTACTACGAGACCGACGCCGCCCGGGCCACCATCGACCGGGTCGGCTCACCGCGGGTCCAGACCGCCGACGACGGCGTCTTCGGGGACACGATGGAACTGCTCAAGCACGTCGACGTCCTGGTCACCGACTACTCCTCGATCTACACCGACTTCCTGCTCCTGGACCGACCGGAGATCTTCAACCCGGTCGACCTGGCCGAGTACGAGGGCGCGCGCGGCTTCTTCTTCCGCTACGAGGACCACACCCCCGGCACCAAGGCGGTGACCGAGGCGGACTTCCTGGCCGCACTGGAGACCGAGCTGACGGGGCAGGACCCGCACCGGGAAGCTCGGGCGCGCGCCCGCGAGCTCTTCTTCGCCCACCCCGACGGCGGGGCCCGGGAACGGATCCTGCAACGCCTGGCCGAGCAGCCGGTCCGCTGGCCCGGACCGCTCCCCCGCCGGCGGTCCGCCCGATGACCGCGCTGCTGGCCCTGCTGGCGCGGCTCGTGCTGTTCCCGCTGTCCTTCCTGGCGCCCCGGCGCGACGACCTGTGGGTCTTCGGGGCACCGCAGGACGGCTTCTCCGGCAACCCGAAGTACCTGTTCCTGTGGATGTCCCGGCACCGGCCCGATGTCCGCTGCGTGTGGCTGACCGGCAGCCCGGACACCCGCCGGGTGCTGCGCGAGCACGGCCTGGCGTGCGAGCTGCGGTGGTCGCGCGCCGGCATGCTGGTGGCCGCCCGGGCCCGCTGCCACGTGGTCGCCAACGACACCAGCGACACCTCGCTGGCCTTCAGCGGCGGCGCCCGGGTGCTCAACCTGTGGCACGGGGTGGGCATCAAGAACATCCTGCGCGGCGCCCGGGTCGGGCAGAACGCCGGTCTGTACCGCAAGCTGTGGCGCCCCGACGTGTTCGTGCGCTCGGCGCACCGGTTCCGCCGTCCGGCGATGGTGCTGTCGACGTCGCCGACCATGTCCGCGCACTTCGCCCGGAGCTTCGACGTGCCCCTCGACCGGTGCCCACAGCTGGGCTATCCGCGGATCGATCCGCTGGTGGACGAGGAGTTCCGGGCGCTGTGCCTCACCTTCGGCGACTACGACGCCCTGCGCCGGCAGACCGCCGGCCGCACCGTCTACCTGTACGCCCCCACCCTGCGGGACGACGACGGTGGCCTGTTCACCGAGGCGGTCCCGGACCTCGCCGCGCTGTCCGCGGCGCTCCGGCCGACGAACGGGCTGCTGCTGCTCAAGCTGCACCCGTTCACCGCTGGCTCGGTGAGCGCGGAGGTGGCGGACTTCGACAACATCGCCGTCTGGCCGGCCGGTCTGGACCTGTACCCCGTGCTCGACCAGATCGACTGCCTGGTCACCGACTACTCGAGCATGCTGTACGACTACATCGCCGTCGCCGGTTCCGGGGTGGTGATCTACGCCTACGACTACGAGCGCTACGTGGCCGAGGACCGCGACCTCGCCTTCCCGCTGGCGGAGAACATCGTCGGTCGGCGGGCCGACACCTTCGCGGAGCTGTGCGAGGTGCTGCGCAGCGGTGCGGCGCTGGCCGAGCTGCCCGCGGATCGGCTCGCCGAGCTGCGGCTCCGCTTCTGGGGCTCCGCCGAGCCGGTGAGCCGCCTGGCCAGCCCGGCCATCGCCGGGTTCGTGCTCGACCGGCCAGGTTCCTGACCGGCTGACGACAGCCGGTCAGCCGGCCGGTGTCCCACGCGGTCGCAGCGTGTCCCCGAGGGCGTCGACCGCTCGAGCGAAGACCGCCACCGGGTCGTCTGTCGGCGGGCCGATGAGCTGGAGCCGGACCTGCTGTCGCGCTGCGCGCATCGAGTCCGGTCCGCGGGCGTCCGCGACCGCGGCACCGAGCCCCTCTGCCCCACGGCCCACGATGCCGGCGCCCGCAGTGGACGGGAACTCCTCCCGAAAGCTGGACGCGTCGAGGTCGGTGCCGTTCACGACCAGGTAGGGCTTGCCGGATGCGAGGAAGTCGGAGATCACCGAGGACACGTCGGTGATCAGCACGTCGGCCATGTTGAAAGCGCCGTGCAGGTCCGTGGTGGCGGAGTCCACCACGGCGTGCGGTGCGCCGGCTGCCGCCAGCAGGGCGAGGACCTCGTCGTGGGCACGCCGGAAGCGCGGGTCACGAGCGCCGGTCTTGGGGTGCGGCCGGTAGAGGACGCGGACCCCGGGCAGGGCCAGCAGGCCTCGCACCAGCGCGGTTCCGGAGTGCTGCAGCGACGACTCCGCGTCGTCCTGGAACAGGCCCTCCCAGGTGGGGGCGTAGAGCACCGAGCAGGGAGCCCCCGGTGCCGGAGGGGAACCAGGGAGGACGTGCCGGACCTGCGGGCGCCCGACGACGCGGACCTGCTCGGGCCGGACACCGACCCGCGCCACCGCGTAGCGGTCGCGCCCGGCCTCACCGGCCACCCACACCTCGTCGTACATCTTGGCCAGTGGGCTGGCGCTGGCCGCCTTGTCGCTGTCGCCGTGGCCGATGAAGGCGCTTCGCAGCTGCGGGTTGCGGAGGAGGCGGACGTTCTCCCCACCGTTGGCGACGAAGAGCGCCACACGCACCTCGGGCAGCGTGAACGGCAGGACGTCACGGGCATCGGGCAGGCACACGATCGGCGTCGTCGATGCCGGCAGCAGGTCCAGCACCGCAGGGTCCCGGACCATGACCAGCGCCGGGCGACCATGGGCGCCGAGCGCGTCCAACGGGTCGAGCCAGGTGGTGACCCAGTGCAGGTCGTCCACACCCCCGTTGGAGTACAGGACCACCTCGGGGCGATGGTGCAATACGGCCTCGTGCGCCTTCCGGAGGGCCACCGCCCCCCGAGGGCGGCGGAGCAGCGTCAGCAGGACGGGCACGCCCGCGGCGAGCCCGGCGCCGGCCACCAGCACCATCGCCACGGCGGCCGGGGCGACGAGGGCGAACGACCCGGTGGCGGCGGCCCAGAGCAGGGCGAGTGGCGGCAGCCCGGTCGCGGCGGCGAGCACCTGGAGCGCCCGCGGCCCGACCAGCCGGTCGATCGAGGACTCCGGCTCGGACTTCCCGGAGACCCGCAGCCGAGCCCGGGGGACGGCGAGCCGCGCGGCGGCGAAACCGGCCAGGGAGTGGGCGGTGCGCAGCAGCTGGTAGACCAGCACGGAGACCACGACCACGGCCTTCGCCGCACCGCCCAGCCTGGGTTCCCGCACCACGAAGACCAGCAGCAGGGCCTGCTCGAGGGCCAGCCGGGCGTACAGCTCGCCGAGCGCCACGTGCAGCTGGCGCGGCAGCAGCGACACGAGCACCGGGTGCAGGGCCACCTCGCAGGCGGCCAACCCGAGACCGGCGACCGCCACCGGGAGGATCCAGCCCCCGATCGCGCCGGCTGCCAGCACGGCCAGCAGCACGAGCAGGATGCCGGCCAGCAGTGCGCCCAGCCGCGCGGTCGGACGCCTCACCGGGGCACCGGACCGTCGTCGCAGCGTGTGATGCTCTGGACGTCGGACGCCATGGCTCGTGGCCTCTCCCCCGGTGATCGGCCGGCCAGGTGCTCCGGGCGGCCGAGCGCGAGGATAGGTGATATCGGGAACCGCACCGACCGGTCGGCCGCGACGACGCCGGATCCTGCGGTCGGGCACCCGCTGCCGGACCGACGGTCCGGCAGCGGTGACGCACCGTCACGCGTCTGTGTCGAGTGGCTCACCCGATCGGGCTTCGTGTCGCTCCCGGACGGCTCGGCACCCTACGGTGACCCGGTGTCGAGATTGCGCAACGTAGCCGTCGTCCTTGCGGGCGGAACGGGGTCCCGGGTCGGGCTGGCCATCCCCAAGCAGCTGATCAAGGTCGCCGGCAAGCCCATCATGGAGCACACCATCGGCGTGCTCCACGCCTCCCCGTTGATCGACGAGATCATCATCATGATGACGCCGGGTCACCTGGACGCAGTGCGGGCGATGCTGCGGCCGGGCGCCTACCCGAAGGTCACCCAGCTGCTCGAGGGTGCCGAGACGCGCAACGCGACCACCCGGCGGGCGCTGGACGCGCTCGGCGACGAGGAGTGCAACGTCGTCTTCCATGACGCCGTCCGGCCGCTGCTGAGCCAGAACGTCATCAACGACTGCGTGGCGGCTCTGCAGGAGTACGAGGCCGTCGACACCGCGATCCCGTCGGCCGACACGATCATCCAGGTCGACGAGCCCACCGGTCGGACCATCGACGACGTGCTGCGCCGGCCGCTGCTGCGCCGCGGCCAGACCCCGCAGTGCTTCCGCTCCTCGGTGATCCGCCGCGCCTACGCCCGCGCTGCCGAGGACCCGGCCTTCGAGGCGACCGACGACTGCACCGTCGTGCTGCGCTACTGCCCGGAGGTGCCGATCGCGGTCGTGCCCGGCGAAGAGCAGAACATGAAGGTCACCGAGCCGATCGACGTCTACCTCGCCGACAAGCTCTTCCAGCTGACCAGCGACGAGACCCCCACCAGCCGCACCGACGAGGAGTACCGGGCGCTGCTGGAGGGCAAGACGATGGTGGTCTTCGGCGGCTCCTCCGGCATCGGGGCCGACATCGTGGCGCTGGCCGAGCAGCACGGCGCCACCGCACTGACCTTCAGCCGGTCGACCACCGGCACGCACGTCGAGCGCCGCGCCGACATCGTCGCCGCCTGCGAGCAGGTGCTGGCCACCACCGGCCGGGTCGACTTCGTGGTCAACACCTCCGGCGTGCTCCCCCGGGGCGACCTCGCGGAGACCAGCGAGGAGACCATCTACCTCGCCACCGACGTCAACTACCTCGCGCCCATCCACATCGCCCAGGTGTTCCACCCGCACCTGCGCGAGACCAGCGGCTCGCTGCTGATGTTCACGTCCAGCTCCTACACCCGCGGTCGCAGCGGGTACAGCCTCTACTCCTCGGCCAAGGCGGCCGTGGTCAACCTGACCCAGGCACTGGCCGACGAGTGGGCCGAGGACGGCATCCGGGTCAACTGCGTGAACCCGGAGCGGACCGCGACCCCGATGCGCACCAAGGCCTTCGGTGCGGAGCCGGCCGACTCGCTGCTGACCTCGGAGTCGGTGGCCGCCACCTCGCTGGGTGTGCTGGTGTCGCCGTGGACCGGGCACATCGTCGACGTCCGCCGCAAGGACAAGCTCGCCTCGCACCTGGACGCGGCGGCAGCGGCCGAGGCCTCCGACGCGCAGGAGGCCGACGACCCGATCCCGGCAGGGGTCGACCCGGCGGCGCTCCCGACGAACTGACCCGATCGGCAGGTGACCGTGCCCCCGGGCCCGGTCACCTGCCGATCGTTCCCCCGGGCTCGCGGCGGCGACCCTGCATCAGGGCGAGCGCCACCAGCGACACCATCCCCACCGCCCACCCGGCCAGCACGAACACGTCGCCGGCGTGCAGCCCGTGGTTCCTCGTCACGGACGCCACCACGGGACCGTCGTGGATGTACCTGCCGGTGATGAGCAGGAAGGTGAACCCGGTGAGGACACCTCCGGTCACGAGGGTGCACAGCCAGCGGAGCATGCCAGCACGGTAGTGCGCGGCCGGTCGACGACGGGTCCCGCTGACCGGACCGCACGCCGAACGGCACCCGGCAGGCCGCCGTCGGCGGAGCGCTCCGTGCGGTTCACAGGCGGGACATCTCACGTTTCCGGCGCATGCCAAGCTGGAGGCGGACAACGCGCTTCCGCCCGGGGTCCTGGCACGAGTTGACTGGAGCCCGTCGTGCACCCAGCCTCCGCGGCCGTCGAGCGGGAGCGTTTCCGAGCAGCTGGCCAGAACGAGGCGGTCCGGTGATGTGGTGGCTGTGGGGGCTGATCGGCTGGGGCGCGCTCTCGCTCGTCGTCGGGCTGACGTTCGGGGCCATGGCCGCGGACGTCTCCCGGCGCGAGCGCGCTGACCCCTCGATGCGGCTGGGCGCTGCCGGGTGGCCGACGCTGCCGGAGGCAGCTGCCGTCCCGCCGCAGCTTCCACCGCTGGACGACGCCGAGGGTGCCCCGGCCCAGGACGGTCCCCGGAACGCCGCTCGACGGCTGCACCGGGCACCGACGGCCCGACCGCACCCCGGCCGGCCTACCGGGAACGTCCGCGGGCGCCTGCCCGCGTCGGCCGCGGGCGGACGTGCCCGGACTCCCCGTCCCGGCGGTGCCACCCGGTCAGGCCACCCGTCGCTGGAGCGCCCGAACGCAGCTCGGGGTGCAGTGGCACCGGAGCTCGAAGACCGACGGCGCGAACGTGCGACACCGACCCGGACGCCGAGCGCCGTACCCCTGGTGCGTCTGCACCCGATCAGCCTGCGATCCGTGGCCGCCGTCCAGCGGATCAGCCGTCGAGTGCCGCAGCGCATCGCGGGCATGGCCGCATTGCTGGGCATCGCACTCGCTCCGGTGCTGGCCCGCTCGAGCACCGGCTTGAGCATGGACGACGCGGTGGACGCCCAGCTCGCCGCCGCTCCCGCTCAGGCCGAGGAGGTCCTGACCCTCCTCGACCGCGGCCGGGTCCTGGCCGGGCTCAGCACGCCCGTCACCGCTCGGGTGCAGCCGGGCGGCACCGCCTCCTCCGAGACCCGCGGTGCCACCGGGTCGAACGCGACGGCCAGCCGGGTGGAGGCCACCACCTCGCCGACGACCGGCAGCGGGGCGCCGTCGGCGACCAGCCGACCGACCGGGAACACCTCCACCGCGATCACGACCACCGCCCCCCTCCCGGGAGCGTCCGCGGGAGCAGGAACCACCGGCCCCGGTCAGCCGACCACCCGAACCACACTGCCCACCCCGACGACCGGTGCCCCGGTTCCCACGCCATCCACGGCTCCCACACCCACCACGCCGGTTGTAGCCACCCCACCCCCACCGAACGACCCCACCGCTCCCGACCCGACAGCGTCGCCCACGAGCGCCCCTGCCACGAGCACCCCGCCCACGAGCACCCCGCCCACGAGCACCCCGCCCACGACGGACGCCGTGGGCCCAGCGGGCGGTTCCCGAGCCCCGAGGTCCACGGACCCGGATCCCGGCACCGACGGGACAGCCCGATCCAGCGGATGACGTGACCGCCGGGTCGCCGCCCGGGCGTGTCCGACCGTCGCGAGACGCCCGAACCCGTCTCATCCGACTGGCCATCGCCGTCGCTCCGGTCCTCGCCCGGTCCGGCAGCACGCTGGGCCCGCACGACGCCGTCGCCGCCGAGCTCGCCGCGCATCCCGACCGGACCGACAGCACCCTCGAGTAGCTCCGCCACGGCGGGGTGCTCGTCGGTTCCACCACGTCCGTCCCCTCGGCCGCGGCCGAGGAGCCGGTGGGTGCAACCAGTTCCACCCGCACCTCCGACGGCTCCCGCACGAGCAGTGCCGGCACCCCCGGCACGACCCCGGGCAGCACGTTCCCCACCGCGTCCGTCGCCCCGGAGACCACCGCCGCGACCACCGCGACCACCACGACCGACAGCAGCACAACCGGCACCACCGGCAGCGCGACCACCAGCGGCTCCCCGTCGGGCAGCAGCACCCCGGACGGGACGCTTGCGCCGGACCAGGTCGGTGCGCCGACGTACGGCCCCACCAGCTCGGCGCCCACCGACGGGCCCAGCACCACACCGGAACCCAGCACATCTCCGCCGGACACCAGCGAGCCGACGAGCGCAGCGGGGGCCGTCGCGGCGTTCGTCGCCGTGCTCATCGACTCCTTCGACGACTGAGCCCCCCCGACCGGCGGCCCCCCGCCGACCCAGCTCCCCCGCGGAGAGTCCGTACGCCCAGCAGTCCGCTGCCCCACCTGGTCCGGCGACGACTCGGCGACGCAGATCCACCCCCGATCAGGTCGCCTCCGAGGGCCACCCGGGGTCGCCGACGCCCGCACCCTGGCTGGTGACCGGCAGCGACCGGGCGCCGGTGACCGCCGCACCGCCGGCCGACGTCCGCGGCGACGATCGGCTCGCCCGCTCAGCGCCCACCGAGTCGGCGCGCCCGTGACCACCGCAGCGGTGCGGCGGTTCGGGAACGGCGACGGGGAGGTCACGCGGGGTGAGCCCGCGCCGGCCCCGCACCGCCCTACGTCCCCCGTTCGGGTGACCTGACACCGCCGATCGCACAGGTCAGCGGCCTGATCTGCCGCTATCGGCCAGGACGGTTCGAGCATTGATGAGCGGGGACGGCATGAACGAGCACGAGCAGGGCCAGGGCCCGGCGAACTCCGCGGAGCACGCAGTGCCCGAGGACGCCGCTGCGGTGGACGACGCCCCGGCGGCGCCGCCGCGGAAGCGCAGCCGGCTGCGCCGGGTGCTGATCTCGCTGGGCGTGCTCGCGCTGGTGCTGGCTCTCGCCGTGGGCGGCGGGGCGTGGTTCCTCGTGCACCGGTACGCCAGCAACGTCGACCGGGTCAGTGACGTCTTCGACAGCCTGGACGAGACCTCCCGCCCGGCCGAGGCCAGCCCGACCGCGACCGAGGCGGTCAGTGCCGACCCCATCACGTTCCTGCTGGTGGGCTCGGACACCCGGGCCGACATCGCCAGCGGCGAGCTGCCGGACGCCCGCTCCGACGCGATCATGATCGCCCGGTTCTCGGCCGACCGCGAGCACGCCCAGATCATCTCGATCCCCCGCGACTCCTGGGTGGACATCCCCGGCTACGGCAACAACAAGATCAACGCGGCGTACGCCTACGGCGGTCCGACGCTGCTGATCCAGACGGTGGAGAACCTGACCGGTGTGCGCATCGACCACTACGCGGCGATCGACTTCGACGGCCTGATCGACGTGACCGATGCCCTCGGCGGCGTCGACGTCTACGTCGCCGAGACGACGACCTGGGGCGCCTACACGTTCACCGCGGGCATCAACCACCTCGACGGCGATGCGGCCCGCTGGTACGTCGGCCAGCGCTACGACCTGCCCGGCGGTGACTTCGACCGGGTCAAGCGTCAGCAGAACTACCTGCGGTCTATGTTCACCAAGCTGTTCAGCAAGGGCGTGTTCACCAGCCCGACCGAGCTGAACTCGGTGCTCACCACCGTGACCAGCTCGATCGCGGTCGACGACTCGCTGAGCACCGCCGACATGCTCACGATGGCGTACTCGCTCAAGGGCCTCACCCCGGACACGGTCGACTTCTTCACCGCCCCGGTGCTCGGCACCGGCACGGAGGGATCGGCCAGCGTCGTCTACCTCGACACCACCACGGGGGCACGCATGTGGGGCTACCTGAACACCGACTCGCTGAGCCAGAACGCCGACGAGTTCAGCGACGAGGCACTCTCCGACACCCCCAACTGACCGGTGAGGGTCGTCAGCTGATCGGCGTGCGCGGCGGTGACCTCCCCACCTCCTGGTGGACGTCGAGGGGCTGGTTGATCGGGTCGGCCACGTCGCGAACGTGTCCCCGGGGAGGTCCACGCCCGCACCGACCAGCTGCACGAGGTCACCGGCGTCGTCCGCGTGCGGTCTGCGTCGACCGCCATGTCGTCCACGAGCTGGTGCGCGGTGCGCCCGGCCGGGTCGCGACCGAGACCGACGACCACGAGCGCGCTGTCCCGGTGGGCGCCGGCGCCGAGCACGGCCTGCGCTGTGGACCCGGATGGGCGCCCCACACGCGTCTCGTCCGGCAGAGCATCCGCGAGACGGGACGTGCGGCACCAGTAGGCGTGTCTTCGCGTGACATGCCGTCACGGTCTGGGCACAGAGTGCCAATCGAATTACCTTGTTGTAAGTCGACCGGGGGGTCGGCCACAGCGAGGGGAAGCACACGGCGTGCAGAACGCAGGACAAGGTCCGGAGACCACGGGCCGCCATCGTCGGGTCCAGGCAGTTCCGGCGCTCACCGACACCGGCAGACATCGTGCTGTGACGATTCCCCCGCCGCCCCCTCAGCCCGCCCCCGAGCCGGTCCGCCGTCGGCACGCCGCCGAAGCCGCCCCGAGCACGCATCCCGACGCTCGACTCCCCCGCCGTCGCCGCACCCCGCGGCGCCTCGTCGCCGGCACCGCGCTGCTGGCCGTCGCGCTCACCCCGGTGCTCGCCCGCTCGGGCAGCGCGCTCGGGTTGCACGACGCCATCGCCGCCGAGCTCGCCGCGCACCCCGACCAGACCGACAGCACCCTCGAGTCGCTCCGCCGCGGCGGAGTGCTCGCCGGCTCGTCCACGGCCGCCCCCTCCCCCGCAGCCTCGGCACCCGAACCGGCCGCCACCTCCGGGTCCAGCCGTACGCCCGACAGCACCGAAACCGCCGCCGTCCCCGTCGTCCCCCAGACCGCGACAGCCGGCCCCACGACAGACGGCAGCGCCACCACCGACATGCAGCCCTCGGCGGGCCCGTCGGGCAGCACCTCGACCGACGGCAGCTCCACCAGCTCGTCCCCCACGGCGAGCACCACCACGACCGGCACCCCCAC
>Ga0210040_10001081_pt1 | contig 42487 bp, 46 predicted proteins | sample CryGeyCG12114_NA_FD_185462 | JGI IMG/M metagenome (GOLD analysis project Ga0210040, IMG submission 185462) | Groundwater microbial communities from aquifer - Crystal Geyser CG19_WC_8/21/14_NA (SPAdes) (version 2) | ecosystem: Environmental > Aquatic > Deep subsurface > Groundwater | place: USA...
GGTCCTTGGCGATGGCCACCGCCTGGCTGCCGGCGTCGCCGACGGTCAACATGTCCGAGGGCTTGTGCGCGATGACGACCTGGATGCACCCGTCGTTCCGGGACAGCCGCAGGTCGGCGTCCAGGGATTTCACCGCGTCAGTGCCGAGCCGCATCTGCTTCCAGCACTCGTCCCGGATGACGATCCGCAGGTCACCGGGCTCGGCCAGCTGGGTCATCGCCCGACCCCAGGAGTTCAGGCAGGTCAGTGCCACGCCCACGGCCTCGTCCCCCAGCGGGTCCAGCCGGGACAGGGACAGGGACTGGATGGGTGCGCGCCAGTCCACCAAGACGGTGGTCGGTGCGTCGAACAGGCCCGCCAGGTGTCCGGTGACCAGGGCGCCGAGGGCGTCGCGCACCGGTCGGGTCTCGTCCAGGAAGTGCTGCCGGTCGGCGTAGCGGCACGCGTCGACGAGCTCGGCGCCGGGCGCGCGCAGGGCCTGCCAGAGCTGCGGGATGGTGATCTCCCGCATCCGGTCGGCGCCGCCGGTGTAGCCGGTCAGGTCGCGGAGCACGTGGCCGACTGCGGTCTCGGCGGTCGGGCCGAACGGCACGTGCTGAGAACCGACAAGACCCCGGATGAGCAGCAGCCATCGGGAGAACACCATCGCCGCGCGACGTCGTGCCTCCGCCCGGGACAGCTGGGTCCAGTCGTTGCCCAGCGGCCCGAAGTCCAGCGGGTTGATCCGTGCGGGCAGACCATGACCCACGGCGTGCGGCTCGACCTGGAGCGCTCGGCAGAGCGGCTCGTACTCGTCCTTGACGTCGCCGAGCACCAGGGTGCGGTAGCCGTAGGCCATCTGCCGCAGGGCGAACATCTTGACGGTGCCTGACTTCCCTCGGCCCGGTGCACCGAAGAAGATCATGTTGGGGTTGGTTACGCCGGCGACGTTGTTGAGCGTCCAGCCGATGGGGTCGGCGGAGAAGGCGCCGCCGGAGAGGTAGTCGATGCCGAGCAGGGCGCCCGCCGGCGGGAGTCCGTCGCCGGCGATCAGCGGCCAGACGCCGCCGACCTGCTCCGACGTCATCCGGTAGACGGACAGCGGTGCCGGCACCGCCGTCCAGCCGGCTGCCTGACCGGTCCGACCATGCCTGCCGACCAGGGAGGCGAACGGGTCGGCGTCGGCCGAGCGAACCGGTGACGGGAGCAGCGGCGGGAGCTGGTGGCCGAAGTCGGAGACCAGCTGGGCCACTCCCCTGCCCCGGTTGCTCTGCCACTCCCGGCCGATGCGTCGGCCGTTCACTGGGCACTCCGGCGCCGGGGCAGCCCGATCCCGAGCGGGATGCAGGCAGCCGCGAATGCCGAGTCCTGGGCCAGGTCGAGCCGCAGCGGCTTGAAGCCACTGCCGGTGACGCTCGACTCCAGCCGGCGGCCGTAGTCGGTGATCGACCATGTGCCCGGCACGGTCACCGCGACGGCGACAGCAACGCGGACGAGCGCATTGCCGTGGGCGAGCCGGACGTCCTGACCTTCGACGCGGGCTGCGTCGCGACGGTGTACCGCCCGCACCTGGAATCCGCCGCGGCGTCGGATCTCGGTCGCCAGCTCGGAGCTCATCGACTCGTTGCCGACCATCCGGTCAGCCTTGGCAGAGCTGATCGGCTCGAAGAACACTGTGGCGCACCGCCGCTCCCCCGCCGTCGTCGGCGTGAGCACCGGCGCCAGGGCACCCATGACCGCGCCCTTGTCGGGCAGCAGCACGGTGCAGGTCGCCGAGTGCCAGGCGTCGTGGACGTAGTGCCGCCGCTCCGGTGGAGGTGCGGCGCTGGGGCCCGCAGCGGCCATCGGCAGAGACGCGGCGATCCTCGGATCGGCGCCCCCGGCCAGCTCTGCCGCCGCCAGCCCGGCCCGGTCGCCCGGGGCGAAGCCGGTGCGGATGGCCGAGGCGAGGCCGGGCGAGTCCAGCCACGTCACGCTCGAGCAACCGACCGGCCCGACCAGCCGCGCTTCGACCTCGCTCATCACGCCGTAGAGGACCCGGGCACGCCCGTCGACCCCACCCCCGGCTTCCTTGGCCTGGCGGGCGATCCGCCGCTCGGGCACGACCACCGTCACGAACGCCTCGTGCCGGACGCCGGCCTGGGTCATGACCGCGGCGAGCTCCGCGGTGACCGCCCGCGCCAGCGGCGGAGCCTCGGGACGCAGGTGGGTCCGCTGCCAGGCGGCCCGTTCGGCACCGTCGTCCGGCAGCGTCCGAACCTGCAACGCGATGACCGACACCAGCTCGGTCGTCGCCGCACCCTCGAGCAGCTCGGCCAGCCCGGTGCCCATCCGCGTCCGCGCGGTGGTCTCGGACAGCCCGATCCCGGGGTGGGTGATCCGGGCGACCACGACCCAGGTCCGCTCCCGGTGGTCGGCGACGACGACCGGGCGAGCGAGCAACGGCCCGAACGGAGGCCCGTCGTGGGTTCGGACTCCCGACAGCACGCCGGGCAGGTCGGCGTCGTCCAGATCCGTCGCGGTTCCGGCGGCAGCTCGGGACTGCCAGTCGGTCCACCCGAGCGCGCCGCCGACCCCGCGGTACAGCGAGTCCAACGCCCAACGGAACGCGGACCGGCCCCGCAGCGGGACGACCAGCAGCACAGCCAAGACAGCCCAAGCCGGTGCCCAACCGAGTGCGAGCAACCACCGGTGCGCACCAACCGCCAGCAGCATGGGCAGGCCGGAGAGGCCGATCCCGATCCAGGCGCGAGCGCTGAGGCCACCGAACCAGCCGGGCTTGTCCTTCGACCAGGACCCGTACCGGACCGGACCGGCCGGGGCAGTCACAGCGCCACCACCGCAGCAGCCTCGGGAGCCGCGGCACCGCCAGCCGGCCCGACCTCCGCACCGGACGCCAGGCCACCGCTCGGGGCCGGTGACGCCGCGGGCGCCCTGAGCCCACCAGCCGATGGCGATGGGCCTGGCGGCGGTGGGGGAGGCATGCCTCCCCCACCGGCTGCCGGGCCGCCGGGAATTCCACCATCTCCGGCAGAGCTGGAGCCGGTGCTGACATCGGAAGTGCGCGGCTGGCCGCCTCCGCTCGAACGTCGGCTGCTTCGCTGGTCGGTCGGCGTCATGCTGTAGCCGGGGTGTCCGACCCCGGTCGAGCCGAGCACGTCCGAGGCGATGTCGACTGCCCGGTGGGCCACCGAGGCCGCTGCACCAGTGCCGGCGCCCACCGCGGTGCCGACCGTCCCGAGCATCGAGCCGAGCCGGCTCGTTGACTGTGCTTCGGCGGCGGCCTCGCCCTGCGAACGGCCATCACCACCGCTCTGCACGGCGGCGCCGCTGCCCGTGCCCTGCTTGCCTCCGGACACGAGTCCGGACAGACCACCGGCGTCACCCCACGACTGCCGCAACGCGGCGCCCGACGCGGTACCGGGGTCCACGAACGCCAGCAGCCGGAAGAGCACCAGCGGGCACAGCGCCCCGATCGCGACCAGGACCGCGCCGATCACCGCCGTCCCTGCAGCTGTCGCGGTGGAGTCCCCGTTACCGGCGACCACGCCGGCGGACAGCTGCACACCGATGCCCAGCACCAGCGCCGCGGTCGGCGCGATGAGCAGGCAGGAGAAGAACCAGCGCAGGCTCTTCCAGAACCAGGCCTTGGTGCTGTCGTTGACCAGGCCGGCGGCCGCGATCGGCGCGGTGGCGACCAGGATGATCAGCGCCGCTTCCCGCACCAGGGAGATCACCAGGTAGAAGAACGACGCGGGGATGAGCAGGAGCAGCGAGGAGAGGCCGAGCACGGTGGCCGCCGTCGCGTCGACGACCTCGCGGGGCCACGAGCTGCCGGGATCGAACGCCGACAGGCTGTCGACGTGCAGCATCGCCTGCAAGATCCCGCGGGACAGCCCGGCGGCGGCCGCGACCAGTCCGCCGGCCACGCCGAGGTAGCCGACCCAGACCAGGCCGAACTGGACGATGCCGAGCAGTACCCGGCCCATGGACTTTCCGTCGCGCCGGATCAGCGCCACGGTCAGCTGGACGAACATCATGGTCACCGCCATCGAGGCGCCGAGCCACAGCGTCGTCGGCAGCACCGGGCCCATCGGCCCAGCGGCCGAGACGTCGGGCTTGGTGAACGCGTCGATGACCTTGAACGCCAGGGTGAGCAGCCAGAGCCCCGCCGACCAGATGCTGACCATCGCCGCCTTCCAGACGTCGGCGACCGCGGCGGAGGCGGCGTCCCCGAGCCAGTTCATCGGGTTGAGGTCGATCGCCACGACGTCCTCATCCATGGCGCAGGTCCCGGTAGCCGACGCTGATGGCGAGATCGGTGTCCGGCCAGACCGACGGCGGCACGGCCGGCTCATCGCCTGGGCCGATCAGCCAGCGGTCGGTGCGCCAGACCATGCGCTGGCAGTCGGCGACGGCTCCGCGGGCGGTCTGCTGCAGGGTGACGTCGAGTTCGAAGTCGATGCATGGGACGACGAAGTCCGATCCCACGCTGCCCTTGATCTGCCCCATCAGCGGGGTCAGGACGACGGCGAACTGCGCGGAGCCCCCGCCGGACAGGCCCGCCCCGTCCAACAGAGCGCCCATCGCCCGCACCCCGGACCAGCTCGTGGTGGTCGGTCCGCCGGGCACTGCCCACTCCTGGATGACGGCACGGGCTCCGGCCAAGGAGTCGGACTGCAGAGCGCTCTGGTCGATGGCGGCGAGCTGGGCCAGCGCTCCTTCCGGCGTGTGCGGAAAGCCGGTCGGCACGCCGGCCGGACCGGTGCTGGTTGCTGGCGGCAGCACGATCGGTGCGCCCGGATCCTGGTCGGAGACCGGCCCCGGACGAGAAGCCGACTCCGGGACGACCGTCATCGGCCTGGCGGCCAACGAGCTCTGCACGTCCTCGGACGACGCCGGGCCGGTCGGCTCCGGAATCGGACCAGCCGCGGAGACGTCGTCGGTGGGCTGGCCTGACGCCGGGTGGATGGCGTGCACCACGGCGAGGACGACGCCCGCTGCCAGGACGGCGACGGCGAGTCCGGCTCCCGCCAGCAGGGTCCGCATCTTCCGCGGCGACCACTGCGGACTGCGCGGCGCACGGTCGTTGCGACGGCGGGCCATCAGCAGCCGGTCCCGACGATCGACAGGACGATGACGTACCCGACGACGTAGAGGATCGCTCCGACCAGGCAGATCAGGATGCCGTCCATCCCGAGCCGGGCGCCGCGGGGGTGGTGGGTGACCCGGCCCCAGATGAGCATCCCGACGCTGGCGAAGAAGCAGATCCCCAAGACTGCGAGCACGCCCCACTTGACCCAGGACTGGATCTGGTCGGCATAGACCTGCATGCCGGGTGGCGCGGCCGGGCAGACGCCGGCCGCCGTCAGTGCATCTGCGAGCCGGGTGGTCATCGGGATGCCTTCTCTCGGGTCGGTGCGGTGGCGGTGGTCGATGACCCGGCGGTCGCCGGGCGCATGGGACTCAGCAGCCCGAGCAGCGCGCAGCCGGCTGCGCGCACCGGCTTGGGCAGCGGCTGGTCGGTGAGGCCGGCGACCTGGAAGCGCTGGTCCAGCGGAACGGGCACCACCCGTCCGGCGAGGCGCAGGGCACGCAGCCGGGGGCCCGCGCTGGCCGCCACCTCGCCAGCCCACCTGCTCGGACCGAGGGCAGCGACCGCCACCGGCTGCTCCCCGAGCTGGTCGAGCAGGTGCTCGGTCTGCCGCACCCCGGGCACGGTGGGCCGGCAGACGACGACGGTGCTGGTGCGGTCGTCCACCGAGAAGGCCCAACCGTCACCACCGGAACCGAGGTCGATGACCGTCAACCCTGCGCGATCGCCCACCGGTGCCGGCCAGCCGCTCGATGTCTCCTCGCTCACGCGGCGGTCGATGGTGACCCCGGAGCGGAGCCCGCGGCGCCATGTCCCGGTGCCGTCGAGACCCAGCTCCGCCGACGCCGCGGCCACCAGCCCGGACCGGCCCGGCCGTGCGTTCTCGATCAGGTGCACGGACCGGCCAGTCGCCGCCGCGGCGTCGCTGATCGCCAGCGCCACCGTGGACGCTCCCGCGCCGGCGTGCGCCGCCAGGACCGTGACCCAGCCGCCCGGGAGGGCCCTGTCACCCCCGGTCCGGGGCTCCATGTCACCCCGCTGGCTACTGAGCTCGACCGCGTTGTCACCCCCGGCGTCGAGACGGTCGGTGAACCGACGAGCCCGCAGCTCATGCAGGACCTGCTGGACCTCGGCGACCGCCAACGAGCGGTAGCCATCGACCGCGTCGTCCGTACCGACTTCGTCAGTCGCCCCGGACCTGGCGGGAGCAATCAGCGCGGTCATGCGACTGCGGCCAGGTAGTCGTTGGCGACCGCGCGCAGGGCGGAGAGCGTGCGGCTCCGGCGGCGGTACAGCGTGCGGGTCGAGATGCCGTACTTCGCGGCGACCTCCGAGTCGCCGCCCTGCGGCGAGAGGTCGCGTCCGCGTTCGGTTGCGATCAGCAGCTCCAGGCCAGCGGCATCCACGCCTGACCGGACCGCCCACTGCAGGAGGTCGACGACGTCGAGATCCTCGGTACCGCCGAGTGGGTCGATAGGGATCAACCGGGTGACGTCACCATCGGCGGTGAGGAACTCGCCTCGCTCCGGGTGGCGACGGTCCCGCGGTCGCAGCTCGGCGAGCACCGCGCGCCGGGTATCGGCACGCAGGTTCGCGGCGACCGCGCGCGGACGGCGTTGCCACGGGTAGCGCCGGATCTGGCAGACGAGCTCGCCGACCACGACGGCGACGATGTCCGGGCTCAGGTCGCGCAGCTGCCGGACCAGCGTCCAGACCAGCCCGCTCAGCAGGTGGAGCAGCAGCGCCAGCGCATCGTCGTCGGAACCGCCGTCGATCGCGGCCAGCTGGACCAGCGCGAGCAGGACGGCGTTGCTGCGCTCGTACTCGCTCGTGTCTGAGCACGCAGCGACGAGGTCAGCGACGGTGGTGAGACCTGCGAGCGCAGGTTGGGATGTCGCCCATCGGGTCAGAACGGCGTCGCCGTCGAGTCGGGCGGCGAGCGCCGGCCAACTGCCGACGATCGTGGGGTCGTGGAACATCTGTGGCGCCTCCGGCATCAGTGCGATGCCATCCACGTTCCGAAGAGACGTTCACGTCGCCGTCACCCCGCCAGGGGTGACGGCGTCCAGGGAAAGTTAATTTGCGAAGGGTGACGTCTGAGCGCAGCCGCGAGACACCGGCCTTCACCGACGTAGCGCCTCGTGAACCGATCGATGCCCGGCTGCGTCAAGTAGATCGTGGGGCTGGTGGCTGAACTCGACGATGCAGCGCTGCTGCGTGCGGCCGCAGTGGGTGATGCGGCTGCGTTCGAGGGGCTTTACGAGCGGATGGCCCCGATGGTGCTGCTTCGGTTGCGGCGTCGCTGCCCGGAGGCGGACGTGGTCGCTGACGTGCTCCAGGAGACGTTCACCGCGGTGTGGCGGTCCGCGAGCTCGTGGGATGGGCGGGGTGACGTCGGTGCCTGGGTCTGGACTATCGCCGCCCGTCGGCTGGTCGATGTGTACCGCCGGCGCACCGCTGCGGGATCACCGGTCCTGCGGGCCATCGAGACGAACGGTGCTGGGGCCCCCGCCGTGGCTTCGGCAGAAGAGCAGGTCATGGACGGGCTGCTGGCCGGCCCGCTGGAGGCAGCGATGCGGTCCCTGTCCCCGGAGCTCCGGGGAGTTCTGCAGGCGACGGTCTTGGACGGGTTGAGCACCCGGGAGGCGTCGGTGCTGCTCGGCATCCCTGAAGGCACGGTCAAGACGCGGGCCATGCGAGCCCGCTCGGTTCTGAGGCAGGCACTGGCATGAACCCATCCGAGGACCTCGGCCGCTTCCAGACAGGAACCGGCTGGCATGCGGCCCCCGCTCTGCTGGCTGCGTACGCCGGCGGGCGGGCGGGCCCGGTGGACTCCTGGAGCCTGGAGATGCACCTGGTTTCCTGCGCGCTGTGCCGGGCCGAACTCGCCCTGGCGATGCGCCCCGTCGAGCAGGCCACTCTCGATGCGGTGCGCGCTCGAATCCTGGCCGACACCAGCACGAGCCCGCAGCCGGTGACCGGCCGAGCCCGCCGCACGCCGGCGGTGCCCGGCCTCGGCGCGCCGTTGGCGTGGACGGCGCGGGCCCGGCTGGTGCTGCAGCCCGCAGCCCTGGCCGCGGTCCTGGTCGCGGTCCTGCTCGCGGTCGGCCTGGATCTTCTGACGCGCGGGAGCGGGCCCGCGGGCGGCACCGGCGGCGGGGGCCTGTTGTGGCTGCTAGCGCCAGCGCTCCCGCTGGGCGGGGTGGCCCTGTGCTCGGTGCGCGACGGGGACGCCTGCGGTGAGGCGATTCTCGCCACTCCCTCGGCCGGGCTGCGCCTGACGCTGTGGCGGACCCTCGCCGTCCTCGCCGTGTCGGTGCCCGCGGCCATCGCGGTCGGGGCCGCCATCGGCGCCCCGCAGCCTGGCCTGTGGCTGCTGCCCTGCCTGGCCCTGACCAGCACCGCCCTGGCCTTGGGCACCATCATCGGCCTGGAGCGGGCCGCGGCCGTCTCCGGTGGGGCCTGGTGCGCGCTCGTGCTCGGCCCGGCCCTGCTCGACAGCGGTGCGCTGGGGTTGACCGAACTGCAAGGCCTGGCGGCCGCCGCCACCGACGCCCCCGCCCTGGGGCCGGTGGCTCAAGGGCTGTGGGCCGCGGCCGCGGTGACCGCCGCCCTCGTCCTCGTCCACCGCCGCGTCAGCTACGAGCACCTGTCCCCCGCACACCTGAGGAGCGCCGCGTGACCATCCCCGACTTCGACGTTCCCGACCTGGACCCGGCTACCGGGGAGGGCATCGAGATGTCGGGGCTGGCGGTGGTCGTGGGCCGGCGGCGCCGCACCCGCCGCGCCGTCGACGGCCTGACCCTGCAGCTGGGCGTCGGGGTGCACGGCCTGCTCGGGCCCAACGGAGCCGGAAAGACAACCCTCATGCGGGTCCTGTCCACCGTCGTGACCCCCACCGAGGGTCAGGTGCGGATGCTCGGCCGGGACGTGACCGACGCATACGCCCGCCGGGAGGTGCGCCGCCGGCTGGGCTACCTGCCGCAGACCTTCGGCTACTACCCGAGGTTCACCGTCCGGGAGTTCGTCACCTACTTCGCCTGGCTCAAGGAGGTCCCCGGGGCAGGCTCCGCCGATGCCGTGCAGCACGCCATCGCCCGGGTCGGGCTGGCCGACCGGGCCGATGACCGGATGAAGACCCTGTCCGGGGGGATGCTGCGCCGCGCCGGCCTCGCCCAAGCGCTGGTCAACAACCCCGAGATCCTCCTGCTGGACGAGCCCACCGCCGGCCTGGACCCCGAGCAGCGCCTGGACTTCCGGGCCTTGCTCCGGGAGGTCGGGGTGGACACCACCGTGGTCGTGTCCACCCACCTGGTCGAAGACGTCGCCAGCGCCTGCACCCGGGTCGCGGTCATGGACACCGGCCGCCTCGTGCACACCAGCACCCCCGCCGAGCTGGAGGACCTGGGCCGCCAGCAGCCCACCGAGGACGCGCAGACCGGCGAGGGGCGCAGCCAGGAACGGGCATCAGCACTCGAGCTCGGCTACACCGCCGTGCTCCGCCGCCACCGCGCCACCACGTCAGCCTCCGGCGCCCGCCGGTGAGCGCGCGGAGCCTGCACGCCACGACCCGCGGGGTAGCGGTCATCGAGCTCCGCCGGACCGGCGCGTGGTCGGTGGCCGCCGGCCTGGCGGTCATCGGGGCAGTGCTGATCGCGGCATCTCAACCGCCGCTGAACCAATACGGCAACTGGTCTTCGAGCTGGGCCGCCGCGATGGAGAGGTTGAGCACCCTGGGCCTGGTCCTGGGACCGCTGGCCGGTGCCGCGGCCGCCTGGGTCGGTGGACGGGAGCACCGCCGTCAGCTCGGCGAGCTGCTGGCCAGCACCCCCCGTTCAGCACTCACCCGCCGCAACACCACCTGGGCGGCGCTCACGGCCGGTCTGCTCCTGGGCGCGGCAGCCGTCACATGCCTGCTCATCGCCGGAATCGCTCCCGCCGTGTCCTACTTCGGTGGCCGCTGGCCGGCGTCACTGGTGCTGGCTCTGCTGGGCATCGTGGTGTGCGCCAGCCTCGGATTCGCCGCCGGCCACCTGATACCCGGCCGCTTCACCGCCCCCGCAGTCGGCGTGCTCATCTACCTCACCTGCGGCGTCGCCGGCTACCTCGGTCGCAAGTGGGGCGAGTTCACCCCACTGCTTCCGGTCGCGCAACTGCCCAGCGACGAAGGCCGCGAACTGATCGGCTGGGTCGCAGCCGCCGCCACCGTGTGGTTCCTCGCGGTGGCAGCGGCCGGGCTGCTACTGGCCGGCGCGCGCCGCCGCGCCACCGCGGCGATCCCTGCCGTGGTGGCGCTGCTGGCCACCGTTCCACTCACCGCCACCACACCCGAGATCGGGACCTACGGTTCCCCGTGGACGCAGGCCGACCACCAGGCGCTGCAGTCGGTCTGCACCCTCGACGTCCCGCAGGTCTGCGTCGCACAGGTCCACGCCGACCTGCTGGACGACGTCGCACCACTGGCCCGCGGCCTCCTGGCCGATGTGCAGACCTACCTGCCCCTCGACCGGGCCGTCGAGATTGCCGCCGGTCAATCCGCTCCTTCCGGGGCGCTGGCCATCGGGACACTGGAAGGGCAGTCCCGTTTCCTGCGTCCTGGCCTGGCTCGCCCCGAACGAGTGGTCGAAGACGCCGTCTTCCGGCTGACCAACCCCCAGTGCCCCGGGCAGGAGCTCAACGGTCCCGATCAACGGCCCTACGTCTCGATCGGCGCCGCCCAGCTGCTGCTCAGCGGCGGCACCGTCCAGCCCTCCCTGGACCCCGCGATCGAGGCGCTGCACACCCGCCTCACCGCCGACCCCGACCAGGCACGCACCTGGATCAACGACTTCATCCCCGCAGCCGCCAGCTGCGACGTCGACACCCTCGCCCAACTGGCCCAGCCGTGAACCGGACAGAAGGACCCTCTCTCGCCATGACCGGGGCCATGCTGCACCTGCGGGAACGCCGGATGGGCTGGGTGGCTTTCGGCCTGCCCGTCCTCACCGCCGCCGCCTGGTGGGCAGCCAGCTGGTTGACCACCCGGACCTTCTTCAGTGGTGCAGACGCCCGCGTACCCGTGGTGGCCTTCGCACCCCTGCTGGCCGCGATCCTGGTCAGCCTGACCCTCGCCGGCGCCGACATCGACCTCAGCCGGACCGCGAGCCGGCTCACCGCCCGCCACCGCACTGCCCACAGCGCCATCGCTGCAACTGCCCTGTGCGCCCTGCTGGCCCTGGCCGCCACCGACACGCCGCAGACGTTCGGCAGCTACGGACTCATCCGCAACAGCCTCGGCCTCACCGGCATGGTCCTGCTCGCCGCCACGATTCTGCCCGCCGCGCTCACCTGGGCACCGGCCCTCATCTACACCTTCGTCATCTTCCTCGCCGCCCCCAGCGGCCGGGGCCTCGGAGCGCAATGGTGGGCATGGGTCGTGCAACCCGGCGGCCTTGACCCCTCATGGCTCATCGCACTCACTCTCCTGGCCACGGGCATTGCTTTTTACACACGCAGGGGTGCCGCGCGGACAGGCCACCAACCCCGCTCATGACCTACCAGCACCAACGCCGTAATCCCACCGGGGGCTACCGGCGTCGCAAAGACGGGACCGGAACCGCCCGTTTTTTGGGCCGCTCCGGACACCCCTTGACTCGGCGGGCGTCCGCGCAGGTCGTGTGACTCCCAGCGGCATGGCGGTGTTCTCGTAGTGGTGTCAGGCACGTGCTGGGCCGGACGGCAACGGCGTTCACGTCCGGCAGGTCAGGGTCAGGGCCCTGCGTTGTCCAATTCGCGCCACCATCCCGCCTCGACAACAGGGCCAAGCCCACGGCTCGTCGCGGGGCCGCGCTGGACCATGTGCGCCCGGAGGTCGCCAGCGATTCGTCCGTGATCGGGAAGGGCGGGGACCAGCCGATAGCGTTCAGGCCGTGTCGGGCTTGGAGTTGACCGCAGCCCTCGTCGGTTCACTCGCGTGGCCGGTCGTGGTCCTTGCCGTGGCGGTGCTTTTTCGGCACCAGCTCGCTGGCCTGCTCGCTCGGCCTTTCGCGAGCTTGAAGGCCGGACCGGTCGAAGTGGTCTGGGATCGAGAGATCGCTGAGGTCGAGGCTGAGCTCGGGCAGCCGGGTCTCCCCGGCACCCCACCGGGCGGTGAGGCCGGGCCGAGCGAAGAACTGGCCGAGGTTGCGCGTCTAGCGCCAGCGGCGGCCGTTATTAAGGCGTTCGCTCGCGTCGAGGCACAGCTGCGGCAGCTGCTGCGCGACGCCGACCTCGACCCTAGTAGGGGCAGTGCGATCCAGCTCGCCCGGCGTGCGTACGAGGCGGGCTTCATACAGCCGGAGACGGTCAAGGCGATCGAAGGCATTGCGGTACTGCGCAATCTGGCAGCGCACGGACATGACGTCGGACTCGATGAGTCGCGGGCCTTGGACTACCTCACGTTGACCGACGCCGTTAGCTACGCCTTGACGCAGGAGGGACATCGAGGGCGTCGTGGTGGGGCCGGTCCGCGTCCTTCTGGTCAGGACAAGTAGCCCCGCTGACGTCTCTGACCTACAGCTGTGAACGACGGTCGGCCAGGGCTACGAGTCGCCGATGACGAGGGTGCTGCGGGCGGCTTCGACGACGTCGCTGGTGATGAGGTTGAGGTCGTTGATCTTCAAGACGCGCTCGATCTGGACGACGAGGCGGTGCACGAGGCGGAAGTTGCCGCGGGTGATGCGGACGACGGCGGCCAGGGCTTGGGCGTCGGTGAAGTCTTCGGGGTCCAGGCTCAGGCCGAGCTTGCGCCAGTGGCGGGTCAAGACAAAGGCCAGCTCTTTGGCTCTCAGCGCCCGGTACTGGTGGGCGAAGCCGATGCGGCTGTAGAGCTGGGGGTAGCGCGAGAGCCGCTTGTCGATCGTCAGTGGGACGGACGGAAGCGCTCCGATCTACCGGTCATGCCGAAGTCCGGATGATCGCGCGACCCCAGCCAGCCGGTACACCTGAGGACGTCAAGGTCATGCCGCAGGCCGCCTGGCAGGCGCTGCTGTGAGGCATCCTGAGCAGGTGCCAACCACGCAGCGCATCGGCCTCCACGGCATCTCCCTCTCCTTGCGCACCTGGACCACCCCGACACCCGACGCACCGCCCGTCCTGCTGCTGCCCGCCACCGGATGCACCTGCGAGGACTGGGAGCCCGTCGCCACCCGGCTGGCCCGCACCCGCACCGTGCGCGCTCTGGACCTGCGCGGACACGGTGAAAGCGACTGGCCCGGCACCTACTCCCTGCAGCTCATGGCCGAGGACGTCACCGGCGTCCTGGACCGACTTCCCGACCCCGTCCTCGACGTTGTCGGACACTCCCTGGGGGGCCTCATCGCCTGCCTGGCCATCGCCCAGCGACCGGGCCGGGTGCGCCGCCTGGTCCTGGAGGACGTACCCCTGCCACACCAACGACCTGCCGCGGCGGTCCAGCGCCCGGACGGGCCGTTGGACTTCGACTGGCGCGTCATCGAGCAGGTCCGCCCCGAGATCGACGACCCTGCCCCGAACTGGCCCGACATCGCGCGTCGCGTCCTCATCCCGACGCTGGTGCTCGCCGGCGGCGCCACCAGCTCCATGCCGCAAGACCACGTCCACGAACTCGCCGCCACGCTGCCCCACGGGCTGTTGGAGACGATCGAGGCCGGTCACTTCATCCACGAGACTCAACCGGTGGCGTTCCTCACGTCGGTGGAGGAGTTTCTGCCAGCTCAGAGCTGAGGCGTGTCGCGGGTCGCGTTCATCCCGCGCTGCGCGCGACGTCACGGTCATCCCGCTGGTCGCGGGCGATCGACGCGCCAGGCAACGCCGTCAGAACCGCGCCACCTACCGCTGAAAGTCACAGCGCAGGTCGACCGACGGGTCAACTGAACTCGGGGCAGTCCCACCCTCGGATGCCGAGGCCGCCGCGAGGTGGCGGTAGACCGTAGCCCGGCCGATTCCCAGGCAGCGGCGATCTCGCCGGGCTTGTCCCCAGCGCCGTGCATCCGCTCCAGCTGCCGCACCTTGGCCGGCGTAAGCACGGTAGGCCGGCCACCGACGCGACCTCGGGCCCTGGCGGCGTCGAGCCCGGCGGTGGTGCGGTCCCGAATCAGGTCCCGCTCGAACTCGGCCAGGCTGGCGAAGATGTGGAACACCAGCCGCCCCCCGGGGGTGGTGGTGTCGATCGGCTCCTGCAGGGAGCGGAACCCGACGCCTCGCTCGGCGAGCTGGGTGACCGTGTCGACCAGATGGCGCAGGGAGCGGCCGAGCCGCTCCAGCCGCCATACGACGAGGGTGTCCCCGGGGCGCAGCTAGTCGAGCAACTCGCCGAGCTGAGGTCGCTCGGCGAGGGCGCCGGAGGCGACGTCGGTGTAGGTGCGGTAGCAGCCGGCCGCGGCAAGCGCGTCGTGCTGTAGCGCAACCTCCTGCTCCCGGGTCGAGACGCGGGCGTAGGCCAGCAGGTGTCCCATCGGTGTGGCCTCCTTCAGTCGCCGGGCGGACCGTACCGAAACCCACCGACGGTCCGGCTTGTGAGACAAGTCGAGCTGAGAGTTTCGAACACCACTTTCGGACAGTCGGTGCACGGCGTGTCCCTAACGGCCGCAACCGATGCCCGACCCGTCTCGAAAACGGTCGTTTTAGGACAACCCGGCAGCCGAGTGAGACCGTCTGGCGATGCGGCCGACGAGCTTCGATGCGGACCTGGCTGTGGACTGGAGCCGCTGGGTCCTCGCCCATGGGCTGCCCCAGGCCCCCGGCCCCCAGCTGTCGGTCGGTGAATCTGTGCCGGTCTCCTACTGGATCGGTCCCAGCACTGCGGCAGTGCTGCACATCCGACGGGCGCACGACGAGGACCGGGGCCCACTCACCGAGACCAACATCGACCTGTTCTGCCTCGTCGCTGGAGACTGGACGTCGTGGGGTGGTGGAGGCGGCAGCTGGCCGGATGACTCCCCGCTGGCCCAGCTGGCGTTGGCGCCCACTCACGTGGAACTCGGTGGGATGAACTGCGGCACGGTCGGCAACCGTGGCTGCAAGGCGCTGTGGGGCACGGTCGGCACCGCAGCCGCCACAGCCGAGGTGCGGCAGGCGGGAAAGGTGACGCGCCGTCGTGTCGAAACACCGGGAGGCGCGTTCGTGGTGTGCGGGGAGCACGCGGAACCGTTCACCGTCCGCGTCCTGGGCGAGCACGGCGACGTCCTCGCCGAATTCGAAGAGCCCGCAGGGTTCGACCCCACCGCAGACTTTTAGCTGCAGAGCTGATCAGAAGGCGGGACTCCTAGGGGTAGGGCTTGGGCACGATCAACATCCTTTGAGCAGCACCTGTCGGCGCCACAGATTAGATGTCATCTACTCGTGCAGCAGTCCCCCACCTCCTGACCGGACGTGCTTGGCTCTCCTCATGCGCGAGCCTGTCGCTGACCCAGTCGTGGAAGAACTCCGTCGGCTGGCCCTGTCTGAGTGGTCGGCCGGGGCGGCCGCGCGAGTGATCTCGGTGCGGGTTCACGAGGACCGAGCCGAGGTCGCCCTGCTGGTCGACGCCAACTACGAGTACTGGCAGTACCACGTGGACAGCGGCGAAGGCTGGGAGGAGGTCGTCGACGGCAACGGTCCGACCGAGGGCTGGGACGACCCAGAGGTCATCCAATGGTGAGCCAGTCCGGCTCCTGCTCCCCGCGCGACCGTACTCTGCGCCATCATCTGCCTCGTGCTTATAGCCACCGGGTATAAAAAGGTCTTTTACCGACTGGCCCAAAGGTGCATAGGTTGACAGTCTTCCCGGTCGGCTGATCCGATGCGGGCGCCTACGCAGGGCGGTGACCACCTGGGAGTGGCTGAGCTCCACCGGAGCAGCACACGTCGTCGGCATAACCGCGGGTACGGCGCGGGTCCGGCTGCATCGCGCCCGCGGCCGACTCGCCCGCCACCCCCGGCTCCGGGCGCTGCTCGACGACCCGGACGATGATGCCGAGACCGACCCCGCCCCATCGATCGCACGCGAACTCCGGATCAAGGTGGCCCCGTGAGAAGACGGCCGGCGAGCTCCCTCTTCCCCGCTCTGGCAGCCGTGAGCCTGGCCCTCCTGACCAGCGGTTGCGCCGGCATCCTGACGAGCACCGCCGGACCGCCTGGACCCGATGCGCCGTACGCCGACGCACCCGGCGTCCAGTCGTCCGAGGCAGTCCCGGTACCCACCGCTGGTGAAGTGGGTGAAATGGCGCAGGGACTGGCCGGGATCGGGTTCTTCTGCGCACAGGTGCGCACCACGAATGAGGTGGCTCAGGTCTGGTGCCGCCGGTACGAGGAACGGCTCGAGGACTCGATCGCCGACCCGGTCACCACGGTCGACATCATCAGCACCCGCGACGGGCACCTGGGCTACCTGCGGACCACCCAGCCTGACCTGTCCGGTTCGCCGCAGACGTTCGGCGACCCACAGAGCGAAACGGACCTGCGCGAGCTGCTCGGCGTCTCGGTGCTCGCCGCATGGCCTGAGGACGCCGTCGCAATCGACGCAGTCCTCACCGGCGCCCGGGCGCACGACTTCGGCATCGGCGACAACCTGAGCGACACCCGCGAACCGTCCCGGGCCGCTGCCGAGACCGAGCACGGGAAGTACTTCGCCGACGAGGGGGCGGACTTCCACGGCGACGGACAGGTCTCCGGGCTACCGCCACTGACCTTCGTCATCGCCACCGACCAGCTCCCGGACAGTTCGTGGCCCTCGGGCAGCGACTACGCCCTGCGGACACCCGTCGAGGCCGCACCCGGACTCGAGGCTGGCGGATTCGACTGCTACGGCCCTGACGAGTCACCGTGCACCCGCTCAGAGGCCAACCAGCAGATCGACTACAGCGCCCCGCTGGGGCGGACCGAACCGGTGCTCACCGCCCACCTCGGCATCGGCGGCGGGGCACGGGAGGACGGGAGCATGACCACCTTGGCCGACGCGGGCCTCCCTCAAGGGCTGACGTTCCTCCAGGACAACGTCAGGACAGCGGTCGAAGCGCGGGTCCAACAGGCTCGCGTCGACGGACTCTCCTTCGCTGGCATCGTCGCCGGCGCGGTGCTCGTCATCGACGCGGACAGCTGGCCGGTGCGCCAGCCGAACGAGGCCGCCTACGTGACCGTCACCGTCGGCGCTCCGCTGGTCCACGGCATGGACGACTGATTTCTGTCCTCGACCAGGACGCCACCAATCGCTCGAACGACGAACGACGTGGCGCGTCACTGCATCAAGTATGAGGCGCCACGGTCATGTCATCTCGTCACCGGTAGAGGACCATTAACGCCCGTTAACGGACGGCCCACTACCCAATCGTTTTCCGGCCGCACCGATAGTGCCTGGCCGCCTGATCAGGGAAAGCCACCCAGCGGACTCACACGCCTCGAGCCTTCAGCCTGCCATGCGAAACGGCATCCGCGGGTAGCTCGGAGTCCGCGCACAGCCGGGCGGCTGACCGAGCCTTCGCCCGACCAGCCGCCCGCGTGATCACATCTGAGCCCTGAGCGCGGTGTCCCGGCGCCTTCTACGCCGTGGCTTACCAGTCGAGTCCGACGTCGGCCGGGTCGATGGTCTGGTCGCCGGTGTTGCTGTGCACGATGAACTGGCTGCCGGTCGGGGTGCCGCGGTCGGCGGGCCACCAGGCGCCCCACATGCCGTGGTCGACCGTCGCGGTGATCTGCAGGCCGTTGGCCAGCACGATCGTTACACCATCGACGTCCGAGCCGACCAGACCCCACTGCTGGTAGATCCCCAGCGACCGGGTGCCTGCGTCCTCGTCGTCCTGCAGGTACCCCTCCAGGTCACCACCGACCATCAGGATCTCCCTGCCCTGCGGCTGGTCGTAGGGCTTGTCGTAGGACGTCGTGTTCACCATCGACAGCCCGTCGTCGGACCCCCCGTCGGCGGTCAGCCCAGCCAGGCCCATCAGCGGGTTGGCCGGGGTCTGGTCACCGGATGAGATGTCCACGCAGTAGGTGTAGGAGCCCCGCCGGTCGATGAGCACGTTCCGGCGCGCTGCGGCTTCGGGCTGCCCCGGAACGCCCTGAACGCTCAGGCCACCGACGCCGAGGTCGGTGCACTGCGATGCCCAGGTCTCCAGGTCCCCGCTGTCGACGGCGACACCCGGCGCCGTGGCCGGCTCCGCAGTCCATGCCGCGTTGGCGGGAGCGGCTGTCGGGTCGGCAACCAGCAGCACGCCGGCCACACCCGCCACTGCCACCGCGGAGGCGCAGGCCAGCACCAACCGGGGTCGCGCCGGCCGGACTCGTGTCGGCGCGGTCGCGCGCCGCGCTGAGACGGGCTCGGTGGCCTCGACCTCCGTGAGGAGCAGCGCCCGGATGTCAGCGGCACGTGCCTGGGACAGGGAGGAGGACAGGGTCGGCTGGGTCGGGGGTGTCATGACAGCTCCTGCTGGGTGTGCGGGGTGGCGTAGGAGTCCGTGCTGCGGCCCTGGGGGGTGCTGGCCGCGAGGCGTGCCCGGGCTCGGGAGAGCCGGGAGCGCACGGTTCCGATCGGGACGCCCAGGGCGATGGCTGCCGAGGCGTAGTCCAGGCCCTGCCAGACGCACAGCGTCAGGACCTCCTGGTCAGCGCGAGGAAGCCCGTCGAGGGAGTCGTGAAGCTGGGCGAGGTGTCGCTGGTCGTCCAGCCGCGCCGCGACGTCATCGGCGTGGTCTGGGCTGTCATCAGGTGGCGGCAGCCGGTCCAACGCGCGTCGGTGCCGGAGGCTGGTGCGCCACCGCCGGTGCAGGGTCCGGTTCGCCACCCCGTACAGCCAGGGCAGCGCCTTGTCCTCGAGCAGCTCGACGTCGGCTCGCTGCCGCCACGCCTCCAGGAACACGATGGACACGAGGTCATCGGCGGCGTCCAGGGAGCCGCTGCGTCGGGCGCAGTACGCGCGGATCACCGCGTGGTGGCGATCAAAGATCACCGCGAAGCTCTCCGCGTCCCCGGCCGCGGCTCGACGCCACAGCTCCCCGTCACTGAGCTCACTCATCCTGCTGCTGTCACGCACACAGCTTCATGCCCGCAGCCCGGCTCAAGTTCCAAGTCAACACAAAATCTTTAGCTGTCTGCGACGTGCACGCGCCCTGGCTGCCCAGAAGTCCGTAAACACCCGTTAATGGACTGACCGATACCCATCCGTTTTCGGGCCGACGATCCCGGTGGCGCGTCGCCGCGGCCAGGACACCCGATCCGGCCCAGAGGCGGTCCCACGTCGAGCGTCAGGCTTGCGCGGTCGGGCGGATGACGATCTCCCCGACATCGATGTTGGCCGGCTGCTCGACGGCGAAGGCGATGGCCCGGGCGACAGCTTCCGGTGGCATGGCGATCGCGGTGATGCGCTGTTGCATCTCAGTGCGCTCGGCGGGGTCGAGGGTTGCGCCGGCGCCGGCGGTGCTCGTCATCCCGGGCGTGATCAGGGTGACCCGTAGCGAGTCCCCGGCCTCTTGGCGCAGTCCCTCACTGATGGTCCGGACGGCGGCCTTGCTGGCGGCGTAGACCGCCATCGTGGGCACGATGCGCAGCCCGGCGGTCGAGGCGGTGTTCACCACGTGCCCAGAGCCTTGCGCCCGGAAGACCGGCAGCGCGGCAGCGATGCCGTGCAGCACGCCCTTGACGTTGACGTCGACCATCGCGTCCCAGTCGTCGACCCGGAGCTCGTCCATGAGCGAGACCGGCATGACGCCGGCATTGTTCACCAGGACGTCGAGGCGGCCGAACCGCTCGACGGCGAGGTCGACCAGAGCCTGCACGTCCGTCCGCACCCGAACGTCGGTCGGTGCGGTGGCCACCTCGCCGCCGGCCGCCTCGATGCGGGCAGCGAGCTCAGCGAGCGGCCCCGGCCGGCGGGCACCCAGCACCACGCGGGCTCCACGCGCGGCGAGCAGCAGCGCCGTCGCCTCCCCGATGCCGCTGCTTGCTCCGGTGATGACGACGACCTTGCCCTTGATGTTGTCCACACGGACCAATGTAAGAGATCTATAACATTATGTCCAGGTCAACTTCCCCGGCGGGGCTCGCGGCAGCGAGACTGGCGCCATGGCACGCAGCACCTACCACCACGGCGACCTGCCCGGCGCGCTGACCCAGGCGGCGCTGGACGCCGTCGCCGAACACGGCATCACCGGGCTGTCGATCGCCGACGTGGCTCGGCGCACAGGGGTGAGCTCCGCCGCGCCCTACCGCCACTTCGCCGACCGGCGAGCACTGCTCGTAGCCACCGCCGCCACCGCCGCCACCGAACTGGCGGCCGACCTACGTGCCGCCCGGGACCACACCGCCGCCGCCCCCGACGCGCTCGCTGCCGCGGCAGCGGCGTACCTGCGGTTCCTGGTGCGCCGCCGGGTGGGCTGGGACCTGGTGTTCGCCGAGGAGCTGACCGGCGCTGGTGAGCCAGAGCTCTCCGACGCCGGCCGCGGCGTCATGGACGAGCTGCTGCCCCTGGCCGTGCGCGTGACCGGAGACCCAACAACTGCGCTGGACCTGCTCGAGCAGGCCATCGCCGTGGCCCACGGGTACGGCACCTTCCAACTGGCCGGCGTCGCACCGCGGCGCCTCGCCGACGTCGACGAGGTAGCAGCCCGCGTCACCACCGCTGTCCGCACCCTGGCCCGAGCCGTGGTCAGCCAACCGCAGTGACGCCACCCCTTCCGCGACTTCCCCTGGTCTCACAGGAATAGCGGCGGCGTGGCCGCGAGCGCGCAGCCCGCCGATGACGCGGTCGGCGATGACCAACGACTCAGGGCGATGAGGTGCAGGACACGACGCACATCGACCTTCACAGACCCCCCTAGCGCACCGACCGATACCAAGGCGTTCTCGGGCGGCGGAGCGCTCGGTCGCCCAGAGAGAGCGCTGGGTCCTGCTGCGGCCGACAGGCCGACTACTGGCCGCCCCTTCCCAAGAGCGACTAGCGGAAAACGGCCATCTCGCTCTGTGTGACCAAAAAGGGGTTCCGAAACGGCGGCTCACAACCACCCGTTTCTGGGCCGCCCTCAACCCAACCGAGCCTCGGTGCGTTTCCGCAGGTCGGCCGACCGGTCAACCGGCCCACAACCCGTGCCCGAAATCAACGGCCCGCATCCACGACCATCAACCGTTTATGGGTCGCTGTGCTTGCTCGGTGTGTCGACTGCGGTCAACGGCGTCGCCAGAGCAGGAACGCCGTTATGATCGAACGTCCACCCCAGACGAGGGCGCTGCGGTCGGGCGTTGCGACGACTCCGCCCCGCCCAGGCGCTGCTGCGAGCAGCAGCTGTGAATCGCTCGCGAACCGTCCCCAGCGCCAGACGAACGCGGCGGGGGTCAGACGCCACGTCTGCCCGTTTTCGGCCAGGTGCAGCACTGGCTGCCCGTTGGGCGAGCTCATCTCCAGCACCTCGAAGGATGCTGTCACGTCTCTCCAGGGATGCCGGATGAGCACCCACGCCATGCGCGTTGCGTTCAGAAGGCTGACGACCCCGACCAGCGCGCAGGCCAGCGCTGGGGCGATGAGGATGAAGGGAAGGAACTCCGGCAGCCCGGGCTTCGCATCACCGCTGTCATCCAACGCCAGACTCCCGGCGAACAGCAGGGCCATGGCCGCCACGAGCAGACACCCAGAGCGCAGGATGTAGGCGCCGAGCGCCCGACGTGTCCGCGCATCTCGCCAAGCGGAGACGCCGGACGGCGGAAGGTCTGTTGGCAAGGGAGTCCTCATCTCATTGACCTGAACTGACCGACCTCTCACCGCGGCGCTTGCGATGCGCGCCCGGGGCATGACGCTGATCCAGATTGCGGCCACTCTGGGTGTCGGCCGCAGCTCACTGGTGCCCTCCCTGGCGAATGAAATCCTCAGCGTCCTCGCTTCGCCGCCTACGCAGCCCAGCGCATGAAGCTGCCTAAGCGCCTCATCCTCGGTAACTCCTGGACGTCTCTTCCTGGCGCGAAGAGCGAGGCGTGGCGGCTAGTCGCTGGAAGGCGCGTGGGCGGTGTCCAGGTAGCGGCGCAGCAGCCGTGTCCACGCGTGGGGCTGGTCGAGGTGGACGTCGTGACCGGCGTCGGGCACCACGACGTGGCCGGTACCCGGCCGAAGCTTCAGCATCTGGTCGATCTCCACAGCGTCGAGGCCACTGCGCTCCGCCTGCACAAGCAGCGTCGGTGCTCGCACCTGTTGCCACTCCGCCCAGCGCGCGACCTGGGCCACAGCCGCTACGGCCGCCTGCATCACGTCGGCATCGAACCGGGGCCAGAACCCGTCCTCGCGCTCCAGCAGGTCCTGCGCCCACGCCGTTGCGATGGGCGTTCCCCCGAAGTGGTCCACCGCCGCCTGCCGCGACAGGAACGGCACCGGCCACGAGGCGAACCAGCTCCCCAACTGCGCCGAGTAGTCCTCCGCCCCGCCACCGACCCCACCCTCCAGCAGGACCAGGCACTGCACCAGGTGCGGGTGCCAGGCAGCCAGCAGTAGCGCGGTGTGCGCCCCCATCGACTGGCCCACCACCGAGACAGGCCCATAACCGGCCGCTGCGCTGACGAGCACGGTGACGTCCTCGACGTAGGCGCGCCGCGAGGTGTCACCCGGGCGGCGGGTGCTGTGCCCGTGGCCGCGCTGGTCCAACGCGAGCACCCGGTAGCCGTCGCCGAGCGCAACCGCGGTGGCCGCGAACTCCCCGGCGCTGCCGGCCAGGCCGTGCAGCAGCACGACCACCAACCCGGGACCACCGGAGTCCAGGTACGACAAGCTCACACCCCCGCGGTCAACCTGCAGGCGCTGCACGTACAGACTCCGATCCGTCGACGTCCGAACTCATGTCGGTTTTCGTGATCCGGAGCCTGAGAGCGCCAGGCCAGGGCGAGCCGGCCGACCCATAGATAAAGGACGTTTCCTTAGGGTCGAAGAGTCGAGCACTGACCCCAGCCTGCGGTGGCGTTCTGAGTCATACCGCTCCCAGTCTCGGTCGGCGGCCTGCTGCTTCGATGCCATGCTCGGGTCCATGGACGCACGTCGGAGGCGATTGAGCTGCAGAGCTGGACCGCGAAGCTCAAGAATTGCATCCTCGGCGTCGTCCCGTGGCGTGCTCCGCTATGACCCCCATGAGCCCACTCCTCAAGCAAGCACCTACCCCGTCCCGCTAAGCTCAATGCGTCTAGCACTGAGGCCGTGCTTAACCTGATAGGGAGGGTCCGTGAAGTCGGAGGACTTTGAGTGGCGGTTGCTTGCAGTCCTGGAGGAGCAGTCGGCCCTGCCCTACCTTTTCGTAGGCAGTGGCATGTCTCGCCGGTACCTAGGGCTTCCTGACTGGCCAGGCTTGCTTCGACACTTTGCGGAAGAGATTGGCGTTGGTTACGACTACTTGGCGGCGACGGCGAACGGCAACTATCCACTTCTCGCCCGGCTGCTCGCTGAACGTTTCCACGAGGCTTGGTGGACGGAAGATAAGTTCGCCTTAAGTCGCGCGAGGAACTCGTCTGAAACTCCCAGCCAGGAGTCAGCCCTGAAGATCGCCGTATCGCAGTTTATCGAGGACCACGAGGCCTTAACTTCTGGACGCCCGGGCGTAGATGATCCGGACCTCGCAAACGAGATTCAACTGCTGCGGGCCGCCGTGATCGACGGTGTCATCACGACAAATTACGACTCGCTAACAGATCAACTTTTTCCTGAGTTCAAGGCTTACGTCGGCCAAGACGAGCTCATGCTTAGCGACGCCCAGTTTATCGCCGAGGTCTACAAGATTCACGGCAGCGCCTCCAGACCTTCATCGCTCGTGCTTACGGCGACGGATTATGAGGAGTTTCATCAGCGGGGCGCCTATCTGGCTGCGAAACTTCTGACGATCTTCGCCGAGCATCCCGTCATATTTTTGGGTTACAGCATCACAGATGAGTACATTCAGGAGATTCTGCAGAACATCGCTCTTGCCGTCGGCCCCGCGAGGCTAAGCAGGCTGGCGGATCGCCTGATATTTGTAGAGCGGAACACCAAAGCCAGCGAGCCCGAGATGGGCCCGACCACCATGGCCATTGGGACCACCGGGCTCCCTATTCTGCATATAACCCTGAATGACTTTTCGCCACTCTATCGAGTTTTCACGCGCTTGCAGCGCCCTTTCCCCGCTCAGGTGCTCAGGGAGTTGCGGAGCTTTGTTTACGATCTAGTTGCAGAGCCGCACCCCAGCCGCGAGGCGGTCGCTGCCATACCGATTGACGCTCCAGGTGCGGAGAGTCTCAAAATCGTTTTCGGGGTTGGGGAATTTACACCCTCCCAGGTTCATCAGATTGCTGAGCTTGGCATACAGGGAATCAGCCGGTCTGATCTTGGCTCAGACGTACTTGGCGTCGGCGGTAGTGAATATGACGCTGACAGCGTCCTGCGGCTGGCCGTCGCCTCTATCCGCAGCCGCTCAGGCGGTTCCGTATACATCCCGGTCTTCAAATATTTGCGGACGGTTGGCCGCGTCGATGCGGACGGCAATGTGGACACCAGCGGGCTTCCAGACGCGGTAAGCGCTTGCGTCGACCGATTGAGCAATCTCCAACTAAACGCTGGACAGCACAGCCGGTTTGTTCGTGACGTCAAGGGACGGTTCTCAACACCCCAGGAGCTCAGAGGGTCCAGCCTTGCCCTGTACGTCCAACTCGACTCCTTGCTGGCTCTCGATCCGGCCGGCTTTTCGCTGGACGAGTTCAGAGAGACATTGATTGAGTTGCGCCCTCTCGTTGAGGGCACAGGGAACGAATCTGGTTGGTGGAAAGCGCTATGTCGCTACGACTTCTTGCGGTTCGGCGCCTCGCGCGAAGCATGATCCGCCAGGCAACTGGGAGCTGCTGCGTACCACTTTCAGTGACATGCTCTGACGGCGACCGAGCCCCTTTGGGTAACCCGTCTCGCCCGCCCCGGGACGCTGCATCGACCCCGGACGAAGCGGACCTCGGACACAGCTGGATCCTGGCCTGGAACATCGAGGCGCTCGACCGATCCTTCCGTTGACCTGACGCCAGGGCCGCCGCGTTCTAGCGTGAGGGCACCCGATCGTCAGTCGCAGAAGGCCTGGCGTTAGTCGCCGCGGTAGTAGCGGATCGCTGACTCGCCCAAGACCCGGGTATAGCTACGGTCGACCGTGCAGCCGACTGCCGCGCCGGCAACCGGGACGAGCTTGATGGATGACGTTAGCGATTTTTCCCCTGCCTTGGTGAGGATCTTCCGGCTGACTACCTTGTTGAGCTGCTTCATGGTTTCACGGGTTATGTCCGCCTGTACCCAGCGTTTCCCCATGTTATTGGCGGCCGCCACACCGAACCCACGAAGCGCGACGACAGCACTGTTGCCGGCGAGGATGAGTATGAGTTCTTGGCGTAGGTCCGGGCTGTCGAGTTCTTCGTAAGCCGCCGCAACGGCAAGGACTGTGGCTGCATGAAGCGTCAGCACGGATGTCACGTTCACGGCGAGGGTCGGTGCGCCGCCAAAACCGGTCGCGAAGCTGGCCGCGCCAACGCGGCGTATGCCCCGCTTCACCAGCGCTCGTGCAAGTTCGTCCTGACTCAATCCAGGCCGGCGACGCTTGACGCGTTCGACCTCTGCTTCGACCAAATCACGTATACGCGCTATTGCTCCATTGAGCAGATCCTCGAGTTGCCCGGGTGTGTCCCTGCCGCTGCCGTTGACCTCGACTGGCACGGTCATCGGTCCTCCTTGCTCGCCACGGTGGCTGGTTGTTGGGCCGCGTCGTGAGCAGTCTGGTCGTCCCTCGACCGAAGCGCCTTAACGCTGTGGCAGAGCGTTACGGCCCGAGAGGTTTCGCCAGCCTGGAGCGGATGCGCTGCGCAAGTTTGGGCCAGTCCCTCATCGGGTCTCCAGATTCAGCAATCACGTGACGGTTTTGAGCGTCCTTGACGTAGGGAATCTTCCCCCACACGATCTGACCTTCCAAGATGACACCGCTGCGCCAAAGGCCCTCGGCCAACTCGGCCATCGACTGAGCGATCTTTCGCTTGTTGGCGTCGTAGACGGCGCCTGCGTCCTCGAACCAGCCAGCCTGCGCCGCTAGACGCTGGGCCTTGAGCTCGTCGCTCTCCGGGAAGACTTCAACTGGCTCTTTGATCAACTTCATGGCTCAGCAGTCTGGCCGCTCGCTGGGCGGGCCGTAGCCGACCCGCTGATAAAGGAGGTTATTAGCGGGTCACCCCGCGACTCGCAGGTCTCAGTAGGGAGCAAGTGAAGCGTCATCCTGGAGACCTCCCGACGCGTTTGCCTCGATTCGCCGACCTGCAATGTGACGCGCAAGGACGAGGACGGCAGTCATCGCAGCAGCTACCCACACGATCCACCGGGCCCAGACTGCCTCTGCGGACACGTTCGCTCCCCCGAGGCCTGGGGGCATGACCAGCATCTGCACTGCTGCGCCCACCGGAACCACTAGTCCCGCGATGAGGCCGACGACCCCGCGGCGTCCGATCTTGGCACCCACCAGACCCAGGAGTGCCCCGAGGATCACGCCGGCGACCACCCAGTTGCGCAGCTCCGGCAAGAACAGGCTGTACGACTCGTCCAGGAACCAGGAGTCAGCCCCGTAGTAGAACGTCGCCGCGGCGACGAGCACTATCCCGCCGGCTACAGCGCTGCGCGCTCGCCCGCCGACCGAACACCCTGCAGCTACAGCCAGCGCGGCCCATGCCCAACCGGCATCGAGTACAAAGCTCAAGAACCTAAGCAGCGTGGCCCACCCGGTGCCAGCTAGGCGGCCACCGATCGCTGAATACGGTGAAGACGCAGCATTCACGGCAGAGTCAAGGGCGCCGAATCCTGCGCCGACAGCAGCGACCATGACCAGGCGTTGGGCGGCTCGCATGCCGCCAAGCTAAATCACTTTTCGTCACCAAGGCGGCTGCCTCGCGCTCGCGCACGTTGCAAGTAGTCGGAGCAGCCACCTCCCGGAACCCTCTGCGGCAGCTAGAAGCGCGGTTCGTTGTCACGCTCGGGTCTGCAGACACCTGCCTCGCCCCGGCTACGGCAACGTAGCAGGCATGGGTACAACATAAAGGAGGTCATGTTATGTGGCCGTCGTCCCGCTGCTGGGCTGCCCGGAGATGAGCCGCGCGGCCGCCGGGTTGGACGGCGGACGGCGGACGGCGGACGGCGGACGGCGGACGGCGGGTAAGCAGCCGTCACCGGCAGTGCGGAGTCCGCGGCCCGCTGCCGGCAATGAGCCGTCATCCCATCCGCCGGCTACCCGACTCAGGGCGGCACCTGGTGCACGACCCTGGAACTCCACTACTTTCATCGCCATGCCATCGCTCCTGGGATGAGGTCGGCCGCGCACCCGTAGTCGGTGCTCGCCGCCCCCTCACCGCCTGCCAGCAGGCCGCGCGTCCTCTCCCTGCGGCCCTGGCACCCATCCCTGGAGCAACCCTCATGTCCCGCCCCCCTGGGGCGGTGGACCTTCGCGCTGTGCTGCGTCCCGACGGAGCACTGCGCGCCTTCACCGTCTCCACCCTCGGACGCCTGTCCTACCCGACGCTCTACCTCGCCCTACTGCTGACCGTGCAAGACGCCACCGGCTCCTACGCGGTCTCCGGCTCCTGCGTCGGCGCCTACGCGCTGGCCAGCATCACCATGCCGCTGCGATCACGACTGATCGACCGCCGCGGCCCACGCCGGGTCCTCCCCGGGCTGTCACTGGCCTTCGCCATCAGTCTGCTGCTCACTGCAGGCGCCGCCGCCGGCGGCGTGCAGACGCCGTGGATCTACCTGCTCCTGTCCACCATCATCGGCCTGACCCCGGCACCGCTGGGCGCAGTCATGCGCGGACTCTGGGCCGCACTCGCCCCCGAACCGGAAGCGCGACGTCGCGCGTAAGCCCTGGACGGCGCGGTGGAGGAAGTGTTGTGGGCGCTCGGCCCGCTGCTGGTCGCCTTCATCGCATCCGTCGCCGGCGGGGCCGCCGCGCTCGTCATCGCGGCCGCGCTCAACCTGATCGGCGGGATCGGGCTGGCTGCCGCCACAGCACCGACCGGATCCGGTGCGCCTGTGCCCCCCTCGCCGAGCCGGCGACTCCTCGGCCCGCTCCACCTGAGGAGGTTTCGCCTCCTGCTGGTGGTCCTCTTCGCCGTGGGGATCGGCGATGGTCCGCTGGGAGTTGCCCTCGCCGCGCGGGCGCAGGAGCAGAACCATCCGGCCGCCATCGGATACCTCCTGGCAGCGCAGGCGGCGGGCAGCACCATCGGCGGCCTGGCCTGGGGACGAATCGGCCACCCGGGATCAGCCCGGACCCAGCTGGCCGCGCTGCTCGGGTTCACCGCCCTCGCCGGGCTGGCGGTCGCCGCCGCGACAGACCTGGTCGTCCTCGGGGTCCTACTAGCGGTGCTCGGCCTGGCCGGCGCACCGCTGCTGACCGTCGCCTACCTGGCCGCCGACGGCCTGGTGACCGACGACGTCCGCACCGAGTCCGCGACCTGGGTGACGACCGCCATGAACATCGGCATCGCCACCGGGGCAGCAGGAGCCGGCGTCGTCATCGACTTGGCAGGTCCAGGCCGAGCCCTCCTTGCCGGCGCGGTCATCTCCGGGCTGACCGCCGCCCTCATCATCGCTGCCGGGCGTCGGCTGGAGATCAGGTGACCGAGCACTGCAGACGTCGTCGTTCTGTCGGTGGCCTCCCGCAGACCGCTGCAGTGATGCGCACCAGCCGGCCGCGGAGCTCGCCACCAAGCCGTCACCGGCTCCCCGTTCACCGCCGTGCAGCGCCCCGCCGTCGACGACGAGTCCATGACCTCCGGACTCACCCGCGACGAGGTCCACGCCCTGTTCGCCGCCGCCCGCACCCACTCCCCCCGCTCCGACGCCCTCGTCCGGCTGCTGGTGCTCAACGGGCTGCGGATCAGCGAAGCTCTCACCGCACGAGCGGAGGACCTGGACTACGCCCGCGGCCACCGCGTGCTGCGCATCCACCGCAAGGGCGGCTGCCGCGCCAAGACCCCGCTCACTCCCGACGTCCAGCACCAGCTCATCGGCGAACGCACCACCGGACCGATCTTCACCACCAGCAGCGGCAAGCCCCTGGACCGCACCGCCGCCTGGCGACTCCTCCGCCGCCTCGCCACCGACGCCGGCACCGACTCCCCCGACCGGATCAGCCCCCTCCGCCCGGCACACCTACGCCAACCACCGCACTCGACGCCAGCGTCGCACTCCGCGACGTCCAGGATTCCATGGGCCACCGCGACCCCGCACGACCCGGCTCTATGACCGCACCCGCGGCAACCTGCCCCGCAACGCCACCTACGCCGTCGCCGCAGCCCTCGCCGACGACTGACCCGCGCTGACCACTCGCGCCATCCGTTCGGCGGGCCAGCAGCCGACATCCGGCGGTTGTGCGTCGGTGCGAGCGTGCTTGTCAGGCGGACTGTTCTGTTCCACGATCGCATTCCGTCCCGTCGCCCTGACGTGTCGCCGGACTGATCGGACCCCGATGCCGCTCGCATCCCCTGCCACCCAGCCGATGACACCCCGCACTCGGACGTGGACGGCGACCCTCCTGGTCGCCGCAGCGGTCGGGGTGGCTGTGGCCGTCGCCGTCGTCTACGCCTACTACAACGACCCGTGGCGTCCGCTGGCGCACACATTCGGCCTGTGGGCGGTGATGGCCAGCGCGGTCGCCTTCGGTCGACCTCCAGCACTCGCCATCGGCGCCTCCATCGCCTCGCTGGCAGCCGCGGTCGTCACCTTCTACATCGGCCTCAAGGTCGGCCACGACATCCGCTGGGCCGGCTCGGACAGCACCATGTGGATCGACTGGGACAAGATGCAGCTGTGGCTGGTGCTGGCCGTCCTGGCCGGCGTCGCCTTCGGTCTGTTGGGATCCTTCGCTCCCCGTCAGGAGTGGAAGAGCGCGCTGGCGACCGCCGGGCTGGTGGGACTGCTCGCAGCCGACGCCTACCGACGGTTCTCCAACTGGGGCGGGATCGACGTAGCGGTCACCGTCGACGTGATCGCCGCCCTCGCCGTGCTCGTCATCGCGAGTAGGTACAACAAGCGCCCACTGCTGACCGTAGGCTTCACGATCGCCGTTGGCGCCCTCGGGCTGGTGGCCGTCTCTGCTCCTGACTTCATCGAGCAAGGACTGATCGAGGGGTTTTGAATCCGAGCGGCTGCGCTTTGAACTAGAGGTACCGGTCCCCCGCTGCCGCCCGCTCGGCCTTTTCAGCGGCCTTGACCTGCTGGGTTAGGGCCGCTGCCAGCGCTAACGCGCAGGACTGGACACGCTGCCGGGCGGCCTTGATGGCCTGCTCGTCGGCCTTGGCGTCGATGAGGCGCTGCAGTGCCTCGGGGAACCACCCGAGGTGACTGCGTGACCCAAATGTGACACTCCGATCCCACGGCCACCCAGGAGCACCAGCGGCAACTCAGGTACCTCTGGAACGCGGGGCCGTCCGGCTTCGCGCGTAGACGCTGGTCCGGGTGCAGCCGGCGGCCCGGGCGACGCCTGGAGTGCCCGCCCTCGTCACTGCCTGACGGGGCCACGGCGCCCGGGTTGCCGCCCTCGCGCCTGCAACGGTCACATCACCCGCCGGTCAACCCGCGCGATCCATCCGCTGACGTCTGAACAGGATGTCGGCCGTCCGGGGCGGAAGGTCCTCTTCTACCTCCGCATCGTGGTTGACCAGAATTCGGGCGACGTAGGCGTCGGCCTCTGCTCGGTTGCCCCGGGCGTCGCAGGCAGCGACCAAGTCGAGCAGTGGGACGTCCTCGAAACTGCCGGCCTTCATCGCGACCTGTGCCGCCGCAGCGGCGAGCTCCGGCTCGCCCATGGCGAGGTGATGGGTGGCCACGACGTGCGCGACATCGACGATCATTGCGGCGTTCTCGTGGTCCAGTCGGGCGTTTTCGTCGGCCAGCCAGCTGTAGCCACCGGCGGCGCCCTGACGTTGAACCGGCACGTCGAACGGGCGACCGCTGACGAGATCGAGCGCTGCGCGCAGGTCGACGATGCCGTCCGCTCCGCGGGCCAGGCCGCGCACCCGGAGCCGGCGGAAGAGCTCCGAGTCGATCAGGATGCCCTCGATCCGGTATCGCCCAGCTGCCGCTGCGGTGAGCCCAGAGGGTAGGTAGACGGCACCGGTCACCGGGTCGGCCCCGAGCCACGCCCGGACGACCGAGATCGACTGCCGCACCTTGGTCTTGCCGACTACGTCCGGCTCGGTGGGCCAGATCGCGGTGGCGTACCGCTCGCTGGTCGCTCCCCCGGGCCGAGTCGCGAGATAAGCGACGATCTCGGTGTAGAACTGCCGCCGTGGGTTGCGCTCGGGCAGCGAGCCTTGGGCGCGCACCTGAACTGGACCGAGCAGCGTCAACTTCGGCCGAGGCGACGATGCGTCGGCCCAGTCAGCCAGATCGCGGTCGAGATCAGGGTCAGCGCGCTCGACCTGGGAGCGGACCGCATCGTCGGTGACGGGAGCCAGGGCACGCACGTCGTGCTCCGTCGTCGCGGCCGCGCCCACGTAGGTCCCTTCGGGCAGCGGCAGGACCGAGTCGATCGTCGCGGTCGACGAGTTGGCGACGCGCTGCGCTGGCTCATCCACGGCGTCAGCTCGGAAGCCGCCGCAGGCATCCGCGTGCTGGTCCCAAGGTTGCTCGCCATGAGCCGGCGGGATGGGACGGTCCTCGGTGACGGCTGCAAGGGCGAGCATCTGGGCCAGGGGAGCAGCTTCCTCGGCCGGCAGCTGCTGGGCGCGCAGCTCGAGTCCCAGAGCGGGGATGCGCAGGAGCCCGCTGCGGTCGATCGTCAGCTGACACCGGCCGTCGTCCGTCTGCTCGCTACCGGATGCCAGCACCACGGCTACCCCGCTCCGCGACGGCTGCCGTTCCAGCTCGGCCACCAGCCGCGCCAGCTCGGCGCTGCCCTCAGGCACGTGGGGGCCGACGAGCAACACGTGCGGCGCCCATGTGTCGGCCGAGATGTCGCGCAGCCGGCCGGTCAGCACATCGGTGCCGGCAACCCGCATGGCTTCGGTCACCGCCTCCAGCTGGCCGGTCAGTGCCGCGATCGGCTTGTCGACGTCCTCGGTGAAGGTGAACCGGTCAGGGTTGATCTCTGCTAGCTCCGCGCCGAAGCCGACCGCAGTGACCTGGAGCATCTCCGACCAGGTGTTGTGGGCGAGTTCGGCGGCCAGGAACCGGAGGAGGTCAAGACTTCGGTCGGCGTCACCGGTCAGGGACATGGCCGTGACGTGTTCGAGGTCGAGCAGCCAGTGCTCACCCTCGGCCGTGGAACCGACCGAGGCCAGCGTGGGGAACGGCGCGAAGAAGTGGGCTCGCTGACGCTCGTCGTAGTTCAGCGGGTCACCTCGCCGGATCGACCAACGTGTGCGCGTTTCGTCGACCGTCCACGGCTCCGGCGCCCACGTACCGGGGCCGTTGAGCACGAGGGTCAGGACGTCATCGGTCATGCAGACCGCGATGACGTCGGGCAGCCGACCATTCTCGACCGACGCCAGGTCTTGGACCAGGCTGCGAAGCGCCTGGTCCAGCCAAGTGACGTCCGCGCTGCCCGCTGACTGGAGGGCTCGCTCGACGTGCAGGAGCTCCGGCGGCGTGCTGTGGATCAACCGGCCGGGGCGGCGGTACCGGAACTGGCGTCGGCGATAGCGCAGCAGGGCCGTGAGTGAGACCCCTGCCAGCAGCGCGCCGCCACCGGCGAACGCGGCAGCCGGAAGGTCCGACCCGGCCTCGGCCGAAACCTCGGCGTGCGCCGGTGAGGGATCCAGCCGTGGCGCGGTCGGCTCGGGCACCGGCTCGCTCACCGTGCCCGGCCTCGCCGGTACGGCCGAGGACGGTACGGGTTCAGCCGCCGGTACGGGCGTCGGCTCGGGCATTGCCGGAGTCTCGGCTAGAGCGCCTCCCACCACCGGGACGGTCAGCGTCCATCCCGGTCGGATCAGGTCGGGATCGCTGAAGACCGCTCCCCCTGGCTCAGCCCTGCCCCGGTTCGCCTCCCACGCCGTCCGCCAGCTCTGCCCGTCACCGGTGACCTCTACCGCGATGCCCGACAAGGTGTCGCCCGGCTCGACGGTGACCTCCTCCGCTGCGCCTGGGGCGGTGGGAGCAGCACTCGTGCCAGCAGGCGTCAGCCCGGTCGCGTCCGACGGCAGGACGAGCACCGTCCCCGGAGTGATCTCGTTGTCCGGGCCGACGGCGGCCCGGTTCAGCTGGACGATCTCCGGATAGCGGAGCGGATCGCCGAGATAGCGCTCGGCCAACGCCCACAAGGTGTCCCGCCGGCGCACCTCGTACGACTTCGACAGCACGGACGGCGGCTCCGTTGGCGCCGAGATGACGGACACCGGCTGGATGATCGGCGCGCCGAGCACTGGTCCCGCCTGCGTCGGGACGGCACGGGCAGCGGCGGCAACCGGTAGTGGAGGTCGAACGGTCGTGGCTCCGGACGGGGATGCGCCGACGACCGCCGGAGCGACCGTCAACCCGACCACGACCGCTGCCAGCAACGCTGCCACCGGCTGTTGGAAGAGGCGCAGCACAGGCAGCGCAGGCACCGAACGGGCTCGGGTGAGCGCAGCCACCTCTGCCACCGTCGAGGCGGTGAAGAGCAGCCAGCAGATCCAGGCGCCGGCGCCGAGCACGACCTGCACCAGCTGCCCGTCGTCCCGAGCCGTCAGCGCGGCGCCGACCTGCTGTAAGGACGGCAGCTCGTGCGGAACCAGGTGTAAGGCCGCGAGCAGCACCGGCACGCCGAAGACCACGGCGACGAGCACTGTCAGCGCGCCCACGGCCTTGAGCAGCCGGACGGCGTGGGTTGTCACGAGACTCCCTCTCCGTGGGTGACGCCGACCTGCAGCTGGGCGGTGTGCGTGCGGGTCTGGCTGACCGGGATCCCGAGAAGTGGGGAAGAGCCCGTCACGGTCACGCTGACCTGGACGAGTCCTGGGCCCAGCACGCTGACCGCGCCGGCGGCCCCGGCTTGCTGCAGGTAGGAGATGGCGGCGTTCTTCGCCAACTGGATGTCCGCGGCACTGCCGGTGGGGACCGGGCCGACCGCGATGCTGGCCGCCCGTGCGGCTTCGGCCGAGTACGTGTCGGCACGGTTCGCGGCCTGGATGGCAGTGCCGGCGTCGACGAGTGCGGTGACCAGGATTCCGGCGATCAGCACGATGAAGCAGAACAGCACGGCCACCGACCCGCGGTCGTCCTCGTTGAGCGGGGCTCGGCGGCACAGGGCTCGGCTCACGACAGATCTCGGGCGGGATCGAGCGGACTGGTGGCGGTGTCGCGCAGGGTGCGAGACCCCGGCAGCCCGGCGACGCCGATGTCGGCCAGGTCGACGGTGCATGTCACCGCGACGGTGACCGACGCCAGGGCATCCGGCGTGCTGGCGAAGCCGGCGGTGTCGACGGTCACCTGGATGTCGGCGCAGTGCAGATCTCGGCTCGCCAAGGCATCAGCGGCGCTGGCGGTGGCCAGCTGCTCGGCGGCCGCGCTGGACCGGGCCAGTGAGGCGTCTCGGGCTGCGATCCCGGCGACCCCGCTGATGCGGTCACCGGCCAGTGCGATCCGGGCTCCGATCACCAGCATGGCCAGGACCAGGATGGCGACGGGGAGCAGGATGGCCAGCTCTACGGATTCGGAACCGCGGTCGTTCCGCACCTGATCACCGAGCCGGCGACGGAGCAGCCGAGTACGGCGGTTCACGGTGACTCCGGTGTGGTGAAGCGCTCCTTGCCCCGCACCACCGTGACGTCGACGGTCGGGGTCAAGCCCGGCAGTGGGATGACGTTCGGGACCTGGGCGACGATGTGCACCGAGACGGTGGTGGCCGTGTCCTCCTCGATCACCGAGTAGCTGGTGATCGTGCCGGTGCCCAGCCGGGCCAGGTACGTGTCCGCTGCCCGCTGCCCCGCTCCCCCGGTCGCCGCACTGGCACTTGCGGCGCGCGCTCCGGCTTGGGCCGCGGCATCAGCGGCCTCCCGCGCGAAGTACCACATACCCAGCTGCGGGCCGGCGAGCAGTAGCGCGACGACAACGGGGAACAGGATCGCGAACTCGACGCTGGAAGAGCCCCGCTCGTCATCGTCGCGATCGCCGAGGCGAGCTGGGCGCACCACCGGACCGGACGGCGGCCTGACCGTCCGGTTCCAGGTACGTGGCCCAGGCATGGCGCGTTCCGTCCCGGCTACTGGAACAGCCCGATCTTGCTGTTCACGAATGCCACCGCTGCCGCGGTGACCGCACCGCCCAACGCGATCGCCAGGATGACCATGAACGCCTTCTCCGACGAGTCGGAGCCTCGATCGTCGGCGGCCTGCTCTCCACGTAGCCACCCGACTGCGGCGAGAACCAGCACGTACAACGCGACCTGCGCGGCCAGCAGAGGACGGAGTGCACGGCTGCGAACGGTGGACGGGGACATGAAACCTCCAGGGGTCGGGGCGTTCACGGCGTGACAGCGAACATGCGGAGCAGGAATGGGACGAGGACGAACATGGTCAGTCCGGTGACCAGCAAGGCCAGCGGGCGTGCCATGCGCTCGCTGATCTCGTTCGCCTCGCTGCGCGCGTCGGACAACTCGGTGTGCCGCAAGGTCCGGGCGCTGGCCAGCAGGGTGTTGTAGACCGACGCCCCGTCCGCTGCCACGGCTGCGATGTCAGCGAGGCTGCGCAGCTCGGCGATGTCGAGTTCGTCGCCGAGGTCGCGCAGGTCGGTCCAAGGCTTGCGACCGGACAGGGCAGCGCGCCTGATCGCGCGGTGCATGCGGAGGAAGGGCGTGCTGCCCGACACCTCCGCGGCCTCCTCCAGTGCCTGCTCCACCGATCCGCGCGCCCGGCGTTCACCGGCCACCAGGGTCAGGAACGACTCGAGGTTGCTGCGGAACTCGGCCCGTGCGCGCGTCGCTGCTTCCCGCGCCTCGGCCGAAGGCAGCAGCCAGCCGACAGCGGCGAGGGCGAGCCCCACGGCGCCGGGGAACACGATGGGCACCGGCACGTCGAGGAGCACGAGAGCCAGCCCGAACAGGGCAGGCGCGAGGAGACCGGCCAAGGCAAGAGTCAGCTTGCGCCCCGCGAGCTGGGTGCGAGTTCGTCCGATGATGTTCAGGTCGGCTTCCGGGACGCCGAGGTGCTCTTCGCTCGCGCGAGTCACCGAACTCGGCAGGACCTCCCACCATCCCGCTGTGGAGGTCAGCGGCAGTGCGGCCGAGGTGGGTGCGGAGCGAGCAGCCGGGCTGGCCGTGAGCTGGTCGAGTGCCGCAGCAAGCGATGGGGGCGCGGGCCGCAACGCCCGGACCGCGAGCACGAGACCGAGCGCCACGAGCATGCCAGCGACGGTGGCCGCCTGGAGGCCGGTCACCGGCCCACCGTGGCCAGGTCGGGGTCGACGAGCACTCGCGGACGCATCGGCGGATCGGACAGGCGGCGCATCCACCGCAACGCCACCCCGAAGACGACGACGTCTAGCAGCAGCGCCACCTGTCCGAGAGCAGTGGAGTAGCCCGACAGGAACGTCCGGGCGAACAGCGTCATCCCGATCACCAGGATCAGCGTGGTCACCACGATGGTGCGCATGTTCGCCCGCGGCTTGGCTCGTTCGGCCTCCACCTCGCGCACCATCCGGGAGCGCTCGTCCAGGTCCGCGGCCAGCGCGGTGAGCACCTCGGCGAGTCCGGGGCCGCCGTTGCGCTCGCGCAGGATCAGCACCATGGCGATCTTGTCGGCGGCGGGATCACCGACCTCGTCGGCGAACTGCCGCAGCGCCGACTCCACGCCTTGCGGGCCCATCCGGGTCACCAGGTTGCTGACCGCCGGGGCGATCGATGCCGGCGCGGAGGTGAGCGAGCGGCGCAGCGCCTCCCGGGTCGATCCGGCTGCCCCGGAGCTGATCAGATCGGCCAGCCGCCGTGTCCAGTCCGCCAGCGCTTCCGAGGTGGCGATCAGCTGCTTGGCCGCCTTGCCCCCGCCGAGCACCTTGGGGATGAACACCACCCCACCGACCGCGCCGAGCGCGGCAACCGGCCAGCCGGTGACGAGCAGGACCAGCACCCCGGCGGCCAGCGCGCCGAGGTGCAGCGGGGTGACCTGCTGCCGGTGACGCAGCCGGGCTGACGGTGTGCCAGCGGGAAGGAGGCTGACACCGCGGGCCGCCGCGACGCCGGCGACCAACCCGGCGGAGACGAGCAGTCCAGCGAGGGTGAGCAACAGGACCCCAGCCGTCACGACGCCGCCTCCGGGGTGCCTAGATCGGACGGCCAGTCCGACGCGTCGGGGTGCAGCCAGTTGAGGTCGAAGCCCGCAGCGGTCAGCCGCTCGGCCAATGCCTCGCTGAGCATCCCGGGCCCGGTGGCCTGTGCTCGTCCATCCCCGTCACGCGGGGCGAAGATGGGCCGAAGGTCCGGGCGGCCGGAGTCGCCGATCGCTCCCAGCTCGTAGATGCCGGACACGAACCGGGAGTAGCTGCGGTCGCGCTGCACGTGGACGACGAGCCCGAGCGCGGCCAGCGAACGAAGCACCAGCTCCGCCGACGGGGTGGGATGCGCCTTCAGCGCGTTGATGAGCACCTTGTCGAAGACACCCTCGGCCGACGGCGAGTGGATCGTGCACATCACCGAGGCGATGCCGCTGGTCGCGGCCTCCAGCAACGAGGTGACGTAGGCCCCGCGGACCTCGCCGACCAGCACCCAGGTCGGTGACGCCCGCAGCGCGAGGTGAAGCGCGTCGCCCATGTCGAAGCCACCGCGCCCCTCGGCGTTGGGCAGCCGCGACTCGAACGGCCGGCACACCGCGTGCCGCTTGACCAGCTGCTGCTGGGCCGGGTCCCACCGCGGCAGGTGCAGGCCGAGTTCGCGCTCGTCCTCGACGGTGATGACGACGTTGTTCCAGGGGATGGCGTTGCCCAGGGCCCGCAGCAGGGTGGTCTTCCCAACGCCCGGCGCGCCGGTGACCAGCGGGGAGACGCCGGCCTCGATCGCCGCCTGCAGGAAGGCTCGGAGCGGGGAGTCGACCATGTTCATCCGGTGTAGGTCGTCCAGGCTCGGATCGCCGAACCGGTGCACGCGGATCACCCCGGCCGGCCGGGGCAGCACGTCCATCGCGGCCTGGAGCCGGGCGCCCAGCTCGGTGACGCCCTGCAGCCGCACGTTGAGGATGGGGCTGGCAGAGGAGAACTCCCGACTGGTCTGCCCGCCGTCCGAGCGCGACCCGATCGACCGCAGCAGCTGCTCGAGCTCCTCGTCGCTGGATGCGATCGGCGGCCCCGCCACCAGCCGGCCGTCCACCGTGCGCAGCACCGTCGGGTCGCAGCCCTCGAAGTGGATGTCCTCCACGTCGCTGCGGGCCAGCAGCGGCGCCAGTCGCCCCAGCCCGTCCAGCTCGGCCAGGACGGCAGCGAAGATCGTGTCCTCGGTGGTCACGGTCGGTGCCGCCCGGCCGCGGTTCGCCTCGTGCAGCAACCACTGCTCGTACTCGTCGCCGATCAGCTTCCTGGTCAGCTCCCGCCGCGGACCGGGCGCATAGTTCCTGTCCTCCACCGTCAGCCGCGTCGACACCCGGTCGCGCAGCTCGGCCACGACGCGGTACTCGGCGTCGGTGAGCTCTGCACCATCGGCCGGTGCAGCGGACGTACGGGCCGAGGCCTCCGCCGTCGGCGACCACGGCGCCTGGAGCTCGGCGGTCATCTCGCCACCACCGCGGCATTGGACGAGTGCTCGGTCGAGGCAGCCAACCCCTCGGCAAGGGACGTCGCCGCGCGCATCAGCGCAGAGCGCTGCATGGCTTTGGTGCCCAACCGGGCACCGTCGGAGAGCACCGCTGCTGCAGCCCGGTCCTCCGGCAGCACGCCGGCGAGGGGCAGGTCCAGCGCCTTGGCCACCTCGCCCGCGGAGTAGGGGCCGGCGCCCACGACCAGCGCGGACACCGTCGCCAGGTCGCCGAGTTCTTGACGCAGCCGCTGGACGGCGTCCTGGGCAGCGTGCACCGATCGCACGCTGGACCGCACCGTCAGCAGGACCCGGTCGGCAGCGCGCAGCACCGGCCAGCACCCTCGGTCGGTCACCAGCCGCCCGGCGTCGACCAGAGCGTCCCTCCCCGAGGACGCCGCGGATCGTTCCAGGGCTGCTGCGAGCCGCTCCCACGCGCGGTTGGTGAACGAGCTGCCCTGGGTCGTCGTCGCGAAGCCCGGAATCAGCGACACCTGCGGTTGCTCCGGCACCTGGAGCGCGTGCTCGATGAGCAGTGTCGCGGCTGCCGCTACCGGTTGGTCGTGGCGGGCGGCGGCGGACCAGGACAGCAAGCCGCGGTCGACGCCGACCCGGCCGGCCAGCATCCCGGGCGCCATGTCCCCGCCGGCCAGGTCGCAGTCGGCGACGAGCAGCGGCCGGGGCCAGGACAGGGCCAGCGCCCAGGTGGACGTGGTCACGCCGGGCGCTGCCTTGCCCGAGGCCAGAACGGTGAACACGCGATCAGCTCCCCGCCGACAGCAGGATCAGCGCGAGGTTGCCGGTCGAGGCGAGCTGGGCCACCGCCGGACCGTCGGCCTCGCGGAGTCGAACGTCGACCACCGTCACCTGCGTGGTCGGATTGGCCGTCCCCACCTCGGCGACCGTCGCCTCGGTCGACGACGAGGTCGTTCCCCTAGCGGCGCTGGTCCCGCTGCTGCCCGGTGTCGGGACGATCAGAACCCGCTGCCCGGCGGTGAGCCCACGCGCCGGGAACTGCCCCTCCTTCAGCGGCAGGGCCACCAGCAGCTCCCCCGCCGCGAGGCCGCTGTCCGCGCCGATCTGGGCTCGGGTCAGCAGACCGCCTCGAACGAGCGGGACCTGGGCGACCATCCCGACGACCCCCGGCTGTTGGGTTGCCGGGATCGGCGACAGGTGCGGGTCCGTCGGAACGCTGGCGACGGTCAGGTCGTCAGCGGTGATCGTCGAGCCCACCGCCACGTCCTGGGCGACCGCCAGCACGTCGGTGTGGGCCGTCAGCATCTGGCCGGCGGCGAAGGCGACGAGGCCGCCGAGCAGCACGACCAGCACGCTGAGGACCAGGGACGTACGGCTGACGCGTCGTCTCGCCGCGGCACTCCGCAGTGGTGGTGCCGGTGGTGGCGGGGTCCCCTCGGCTGCCTGAGCCAGCTGGCCCACTGCCGCCCGCGCTGGCGCCTCGACTCGCGCCGTCATCTGGTGACCACCGCTTCCGCCTCCGCGACTGCGAACGTTGCGCTCGATGTCGTCGTCAGCTGGGGCAGCGTGCCGCTGGCCCCCGTGGACGACGTCCAGGCGATGGACCACCGGATGCCGTAGGTGGCCGTCACCTGTCGATCGGGCTGATGGATGGACGAGTGCGGGTACCGGTAGTCGCAGCCAGCTGGGGACGGTGACCACACGCCATCAGCCGGCTGCCAGACCGCACCCGGACCCGCGCAGGAAACGGCGCCTGTCCCGTCGCCGGGCGTGAAGGTCAGAGCGGTCGGCGTGACCGTCACCTCCACCCACACGCCACCGGCATCCGCTCTCGCGGACGACGCATGGAAGGCGGCGGGGTCGGTCCAGAACCAGGTGTAGGCGTTGACCACCGTGAACGGCTGACCGTCTTGCAACGTCCCAGCCGGGTACCGCCCGGTCGTCGGGGTGGGGATCGTCAGGGTGCGCAGCGCCTGGTCAGCGAGCACAACGGGGTCGACGGCGGCTGGGCCAGCCGGCGCGGTCGCCGACCAGAACGAGAAGGCGTTGGTGCCGGGGAACGAACGACCGCCGGTGTCGTACGTGCACAGGTAGATGGCGCCGTCGGTGTGCCCACCCCAGACGGCCGAGTCCTTCGGTGGCTGCTCGGCTTCCTGCTGGGCGTAGCACTGCATGCTCTGCACCCACCAGCCCTCACCGGTCTGGCAGGGGATGACGGTGCCAACGGCTGCAACCGTGCAGCTCGGCTCGGCTGAGCCACCTGAGCTCGGATCCGCGGCGACCGGCTGGGTCGTCGATCCGGCGCTTGACCCACCCGAGTCGGCTCGCACGACGCAGATGCCGTGCGAGTCGTACTGCTGGCACGCGACCGGGTCCGCCGAGGCGACGACGAGGTGAAGGCAGCAGGCAGCGCCGCCGAGCAGCACCACGACCAGCACCCGGGCTACTCGTCGCACGATTGCGCCTGCGTGTTGGGGGCTTGGCTGACACGCCACGAGGCGGCGTCCGGATAGTTGATGTTGACGACCGTCAGCTGCTCCACGAGATACCTCGGACGGTCCGGCGAGACGACCGAGTTCCCGGTCGCGTCAGTGGCCTCGACTCGGCTGACGTCGACGCACGCGGTGACGACGACGCTGGGGAGCACCGGTGACGGCGTAGCGGACGGCTCGTTCGTCAGGTCGACCTTGCCCGTGCTCGTCGTCACCAGCTGCGACCGTCCGTCCTGCCGGTAGCCCTGAGCACGGAACGTCCCGATCGCCGTGGCCTCGGCGGTTGCCTCCGGTGCGACCGCGACCTGGTAGAGGTCGTCGAGGGACTGCGACGGATCCACGTACAGCGCGTCGATGGTCTCGAGATAGGTCGGGATGAGAGCGACCGCCTGCGCCTCCGCGTCGTGCGCGCCATCCGTGACAGCGCTGGACGTGCTCGCCGGTGGCGCGCTCGACGTCGTCGAGGACGGGGCGGCAGAAGGACCCGGACGGGACGACGAGCAGCCCGAGATGGACAGCGCCGCGACGACGACAGCACCAGCAGCGAGGACCCGCGTCAAGCTCATGCTGCAGCACCCTTCTACGTCCGTCGTCTGAGTGGCGAGACTGCCTCATCCGTTGCGCTATGCAACCGGAGCAGGTGCCGTTTCACCCGGTCAGGTGACAGGACTCAGCCGATTTCTCGCTTCGCGAACGTGACCGGGTGTATCGCTGTTCTTCAGCGCTGGCGCTGCTCGTTCGCCCGCCACTTCCCGGCGGGCCAGCTACCTGACGACATGGGACCAACGGCAGAGAAGAGGTCCCGGACCGGTGAGCGCTAGCTGGTCAGGTCTCGCGGTCGCGGGTGCGCTCATCGGTGCTGCACTCAGCCCGCTGCTGACCTCGCTCGGTCTGAGGCAGCTGGCCCGTCGAGACAGGAGCGATTCGGGGCTGCAGCTGATCAGCGCCCTCGTCGGCGGCCTGGCTGGAGCAGCGGCAGTCACGACCTCGCACCGGGTGCACGTCTGGCAACTGGCACCCGCACTGCTGGTCTGGGGATGCGCGCTCGTTGCAGCAGCCACCTGCGACGCCGTGACTCAGCGCATCCCTACTCCGCTCGTCCGGCAGGCCACGGTCGCGACGTCCGTGCTGCTGCTCATCGGCCTCACCATGCACGGCGACTGGAGGGGCCTGCTCCTCAGCGGGGTCGGTTCGGTCGCCGGTGGACTGACGATGTTGATGTGCTGGCGGTTCGCGGGAGCCGGCTTCGGCGATGTCCGCCTGGCGGTGCTCGGAGG